>Ga0213820_1001234_pt1 | contig 12461 bp, 12 predicted proteins | sample MC6MC0910MG_FD_179889 | JGI IMG/M metagenome (GOLD analysis project Ga0213820, IMG submission 179889) | Enriched soil aggregate microbial communities from Iowa State University, Ames, United States - MC6-MC0910-MG | ecosystem: Environmental > Terrestrial > Soil > Unclassified | place: USA: Iowa... | reverse complement strand
AGGTTGGCGCGTGGACGGTCGGCGTCGCGGGCGGCTACAGCCACGTCGATGTGACCGAAGACGAGGCGACCGGCAAGATCGACACCTTGCGCATCGCGGGCTACGGCAGCCGCCGCGTGGGTGCGGTCACCGTCGCCGCGACGGTCGGCGCCGCCTACGACTTCCTCCAGACGCGCCGGTCCTTCCCCGGCCCGGGCAAGGCCCGGAACGACTCGGACGGACAGGAGATCACGGCCGGCCTGCAAGCCAGCCTGCCGCTGGCTGCGGGTCCCGTCATGATCACGCCGCGTCTCGGCTTGCGCTATCAGTACCTGCACACCGAACGCTTCAGCGAATCCGGTTCGACCAGCCAGAACCTGGATGTCGGCGCTCAGGACTTCAACAGCTTGCAGCCCTACGCGCAACTCGTCGTGGGCGTCCCCTTCAGCATGAAGTCGGACAAGCCTGCCATCGTTGACGCCCGCGTGGGTTACGCCTACGAAACCCTCGACACCAACCGCCAATACCGCGCAACGGCGGGCGATGGCACCGGCTTCACGCTGCCCGGCGTGGCGCCGTCGCGCGGCATGTTCTCGGCGGGCCTGGGTTTGACGCTGCCCGTCAGCAAGGCGATGGATCTGACCGCCAGCTACGACCGCCTGTTCGACACCGGCAACGTGTCGGGGCAGACGTTCCAGCTGCAAGCGGCGTACCGGTTCTAAGCGCCGCACGATTCGAACTTTCAGCCGCGGTATGAAACAAGGCCCACGCCATTGCGTGGGCCTTTTCTTTGAACTCAGATAAACACCTGCTTCGCCGTCCGCCGGCTCCGTCGGCGATACCACCACGTCAGCCCCGCCCAGACCAGCGCCCACGCACCCAGGATCGCCGCATAGAAAGGCCAGAAAATAAAGGTGGAAACGTCCTCCCACCCTGCCGCCGTACGCTTCAACCCGATGGGCGCGCTGACTTCCAGTTCGATCTGTTCGCCCTGAAGCGCCGGCCCGGCCTCTTCCACCGTGAAGGTCAGATTGGATGTCCCCTTCGCCAGCATCGGAAAGCCCGGCGCGGTCTCAAGCTGCGCGTCGTCGGCAGGGCTCTCAGGCCAGAGCTTGCGATAGAAATGCGTGGCGCTGGCGCCGCTGCGCGGCGCCGCGCTCACCACGATGTCCAGCCCCTTGCCATCGCGCACACGGATTCGCACCGGCTCTCCGGGGTTGATGATGCGCGGCTTCGCGTCCGGCGCGCCAATGCGCGTTGCGGAATCACCCAGTTCAGGCCGCTCCCGGCCCATCGGACCGCCAAATCGCGCCTCCATCCACAACGGCGCTTCGCGGATGCGGTAGATCTCGGCGCGCGCCGTCTGGCCGGGCGTCAGCGTAATGGACGTCAGCGTCGCATTGGCCGACGGTATGTACCGCGCCATGCCCACCGCAAACCACGCCATGACGGCCAGCCAAAGCACCCAACCCACCGTCAACGACATCTTGAAGAACGTGCGCCACATATCGAGTCTTCCCGAAATTGCGAGCGTCAGAGCGTACCTGATTTACCGGGGACAGTCTGACGCGCCATCGGACGAAGCATGCACGCAAGCCAGACGCGGCTTCTAAAGCAGCCGGACATTTCTGATATGTTATAACATCTCATTTTGGCGGCAACATCGAAAACCCGCCTGACGACAACCGCCCCGACACCATGAAAGCAGACACGCTCCTCACCGCTCAACCCAAACTGCCCGTCACCGTGCTGTCAGGCTTTCTGGGCGCCGGCAAGACGACCTTGCTCAATCACATCCTGAACAACCGCGAAGGCCGGCGGGTGGCCGTGATCGTCAACGACATGTCCGACGTCAACATCGACGCATCCCTCGTGCGCGAAGGCGGCGCCGAGCTGTCGCGCACCGACGAAAAGCTCGTGGAGATGAGCAACGGCTGTATCTGTTGCACGTTGCGCGAAGACCTTCTCGTCGAAGTGGACCGGCTTGCCAAGGAAGGTCGCTTCGATCAGCTGGTGATCGAATCGACCGGCATCTCCGAACCCTTGCCCGTGGCCGAAACCTTCACCTTCGAAGGCGAGGACGGACGCAGCCTCGCCGAAGTCGCGCGGCTGGACACGATGGTCACCGTCGTCGACGCCTTCAACTTCCTGCGCGACTACCGTTCGCAGGACAGCCTGCAGGCGCGTGGCGAATCGATGGGCGAAGAAGACGAGCGCACCGTGGTAGACCTGCTGATCGACCAGATCGAATTCTGCGACGTCATTCTGCTGAACAAGGTGGACCTGATCTCAACGGAAGAGCGCGAGCGGCTGATGGCCATCATGCGCAAGTTCAATCCCCGCGCCCGCATCGAGATCACCGAATTCGGCAAGGTCCCGCTGGATCGCGTGCTGAACACGGGCCTGTTCGATTTCGACGAAGCCTCCAAGGCGCCGGGCTGGCTGCAGGAACTTCGCGGCCAGCATACGCCGGAGACCGAGGAATACGGGATCCGCAGTTTCGTCTACCGGGCGCGCCGCCCGTTCCATCCGGAACGCTTCTTTGCCTTCGTCGAAAGCGAGTGGCCCGGCGTCGTGCGTTCCAAGGGCTACTTCTGGCTGGCCAGCCATCCCGAGATGGCCGGTTCGTGGTCGCAGGCAGGCGCCGTCGCGCGCCACGGCGCGGCGGGCTACTGGTGGGCCGCCATGCCGCCGGAGCGCTGGCCCGAGGATCCCGAGTACGTCGCGATCATCCGCAAGAACTGGGACGAAGGCGTGGGCGATGCGCGCCAGGAGCTCGTGCTGATCGGCATCGACATGGACGAGGCAGCCCTGCGCGCGCGCTTTGACGCCTGTTTGCTGACCGACGAGGAAATGGCGCAAGGCCCGCGCGCCTGGAAGACCTTGCCCAACCCGTTTCCGGACTGGTCCTGACCCCCCGACGAATCCCCGCGCGCCCAACTGGGCGGGGACATGTAGAACGCGATATCGAGCATCACTGTGGACACCGTACTTCCCGACGTTTCGACAACCGAACATTCCCCCAGCCTGAGCGCGTTGGAATGGGTGGGCATGCAGGGCATCGATCTGCCCATCATGCTCGCCGAGCCCGGCTATCGGCGCACGCTGCATGCCCGGGCCGATGCCCAGGTTGACCTCCCCGCCCGGCACGTCAAAGGCATTCACATGTCGCGGCTCTACCGGGAACTGGACCACCTTGCCGACCCGCACAATCTCACGCCGCACGCGCTGCGCGGCGTGCTGGACGCCATGGTCGCCAGCCATCGGGACTGCGACACCCGCGGCGGGCGCGTGCGGCTGTCGTTCGACCTGCTGGCTCGCCGCCGTGCTCTCGTGACCGAGGGCCTGATGGGCTGGAAATCCTATCCCGTCGAAGTGCGCGCTTCGGTGCGCGACGGCCGGCATCAATTGCAGATACAGGTCAAGGTCGCCTACTCATCCACCTGCCCGTGCTCGGCCGCGCTGGCGCGGCAACTGGTCGAACAAGCCTTTCTGACCGCCTTCGGCAATCAGGACAGTATCGATCCCGATCGCGTGGCGGCCTGGCTGCGCCAGAACGCCACCGTTGCCACGCCCCATAGCCAGCGCAGCGAGGCCCGCGTTCAGGCAACGTTGCCGCCGGATGCGCAGACGTGGGATCTGTTTGCGCTGATCGACTCGATCGAGGACGCGTTGGGCACGCCTGTGCAGACCGCAGTCAAACGGGCGGACGAACAGGCGTTTGCCGCCTTGAACGGACAGAACCTCATGTTCGTGGAAGACGCCGCGCGCCGGATCCAGGCCGCCTTGCAAGGCCGCTTCGCGCACGTGCGCACCCATGTCTGCCACATGGAAAGCCTGCACCCGCATGACGCCGTCGCGTGGGCCCGCGAGCAGGACCACGACGCGCAATGACCCAGATGCCATGAACCCGCCCTGTTGAAACGCTTACCTATTCAAAAGGAACCCATCATGAAAGTGCTTTCTTCCCTGAAGGATGCCAAGACGCGCCACCGCGACTGCCAGGTCGTGCGCCGCCGCGGACGGATCTACGTCATCTGCAAATCGAACCCGCGCTTCAAGGCTCGCCAAGGCGGCGCAAAGAACAGGAACGCGTAGTACATCCCCTGAATGTCGCGTTGGGTGGCGCCGGCGCGGCAGGCATCGGCATTCTGCACGCTGTCCTGGTATCCCGCGATGCCGATGTTGCGATCCATGCGATAGCCCCATAGATTCCGAACTGCGCGCCCGAATCCGCCCAGATGCCCGGTCCACTGCCCTGGGCGCTGGAGGTCGGCGAGTTCTGCACCATGATCGACCCACCGTTGTTGTTGATGGCGATGGTGCCGCCATAGCCGCCGACGTTGTCGCCGCTGCCGGCGCTATTTGTAGCACGCAGGGGGGGAACGGGTGCGAGGGTATTTTTGCAACGCCCGCAGGCGCTAGCTGCAACCCTCGCCCGGCATCACCACGCGTATTCCATCGTCGCGTACATCGTCCTGCCTTGGCCGTACTGGCAACCCATCATGCTGTAGCAAGACGCCACGTATTGCTTGTCGAACAGGTTTGACGCATTCAAGGACAGCGCCAACCCGCGGCCCGGCGTGAACTCATAGCGCAGCATCGCGTCGACCACCGTATATGACGGCACCTTGAACGAATTCTCGCGGTCGCCATAGCTGCTGCCGACATACCGCACGCCGCCGCCCACGCGCAGACCCGCCAGCGGCCCCGCCACCGGCAGCCGGTAATCCACCCAGACCGACGCCATCTGCTCCGGCACGCGGACCGGCCGGTTGCCCTGAATGCCAGCCTCCGTGGAACGCTTCACCTTGACGTCGTTCCAGGTATAGCTGGTCATCACGTCCAGGTTCGGCGCCAATCCCACCTTGGCTTCCAGTTCCACACCGCGCGAGCGCGTCTGCCCTTCCTGGATGTTGAAGCCCGGGTGCGCGGGATCGGGCGTGCTGACATTCTTCTTGGTCAGGTCGAACACCGCCAACGTGTACAGCGCGTTCATCTGCGGCGGTTCGTACTTCACGCCGATCTCATACTGCTGGCCCATTTCGGGCTTGAACACCTGATTGTCGAAGGTGCGTCCGGTGCCGGGCAGGAATGATTCGGAATAGCTGATGTAGGGCGCGAGACCCGAGTCGCTCAGATAGACCAGCCCGGCACGTCCGGTGAATTTCTCGTCGTTCTGCACGGGCGCCGACGCCCAGGTCGCGGTGTTTTCGTTGCGCACCCAGTCATACCGCCCACCCAGCAGCACCACCCATTTCTTGTCCAGCTTCAGCTGATCCTGCAGATAGAGACCGGTCTGCTGCACCGTTTGACGGTACTCGCTGGCCGGAAACATCATCATGTCCGTATTGCCGTAAACCGGCGTGAAGAGGTCAAGCGGCGCTCCCATGCCCAGTTGCTGCCATTGGGAATACTTGATGCGGCTGTAGTCCAGGCCCGCGAGCAGCGTGTGATCGATCGGGCCGGTGCCGAACTTCGCCTGCAACTGGTTATCCACGGCCAGCACGTCGCCGCTGCCGCTGCGTGAATCGGCAAACCGGCTGGCCAGCCGCTTGTCGGCATCTGCCCAACCCAGGACGAACAGCTCGTCGCTGCTGTGGCGCACATGCGAATACCGTAGGTTCTGGCGCACGGTGAAGACATCGTTGAACCGGTGTTCGAACAGATAGCCGACCGATGTCTTCTCATTGACAGAGCGGTCGAAGTCCGGCTCGCCGATGTAGCGGTGCCGCGGGATCCTGCCGTTGGGGTTGTCCAGCACCGTGCCCTCCGCAGGCAGGGCATTGGCGAAGTTTCCGGTCTGCTTCTGGTACTCCGTCAGGACCGTGAACTCGGTGGCGCCGCTGGGCCGCCACGTGAATGTCGGCGCGATGAATGTGCGTTCGTTATGGATCTTGTCGACCTGCACGTCGTTGCTGCGCATCAGCCCGGTCAGACGGTAGGACCATACCCCGGCGTCGTCCAGCGGGGCGCCGATGTCGAACGCCGCATGCGAATAGTCATGGGTGCCGCCCTGCACCTGCACCTGATACAACGGCGTGCGCGGCGCCCGCTTGGTCACCAGATTGATCTGCCCGCCCGGATCGGATGCGCCGTACAGCACCGAACTGGCGCCGCGCAGCACCTCGATGCGTTCCAATCCATACGGCTCCGGCGCATCCCAGCCCAGGTAATCGCTGGGAAAACCGCGCAATCCGTCGCGCAGCAGCCGGCCGGTGCCTTGCTGGAAGCCCCGGATGATGAGCTGGTCGGCGATGATCTGCCCCCCCGCCACTTCGCTGGTCACGCCCGGCGTATACCGCAGCGCCTGCGTCACGGTCTTGGGCTGCTGCGCCTCGATCTGCTCGCTCGTCACGATCGACACCGATGCGGGAACTTCAATCAGCGGCGTGTCCGTTTTGGTCGCCGTCGCGCTGCGGTACGCGATATAGCCGTCCGCAGGTACGTAGGCGGTGGCGGCGGCGCCTTCCACGAGCACCGGCGCCAGGTGAGTGGTGCTATCGGACGCCTTGGGCAGCGGACGGATCGTCACGACGTTGCCCGAAATGTCGAAGGTGAATCCGCTGCCGGCCAGCATCTCGCTCAGCGCACGCGGGGCAGGCATCTGCCCGCGCACGGCGCTGGCGCGTGCGGCGCGGATCATCGCGCCGTCCACGGTCACCTGATAGCCCGATTGCGCGCCAAATATCACCAGCGCATCGGCCAGCCCCTGGGCCGGGATGTCGAAGGAGACCGCCTGCGCCACGCCGGGCTGCGCCGCCGCCTGTTCCGGCATCCCCATGGACAGGCCCGCGATGGCGATGGTGCTTGATACGACGCCGTGCGCCAGGCGCATCCCCACTTTCTTCTTCATTTTGATTAGCTCCGATTGTGCGAAATCCCGCCGGTCTGATCAGGTGTCCTGGCCGGGGTCTATCCACACAACGAAGCAGCAAACGGATTTTTCGGTAATTCCCTACGACTCGTAAGGACAAAGGACTCAGGATGCCTGGTCGTCCAGCGACACGATGAGCAGCCAAGGCGTGACCTGGCGCACCCGGCCGCCGTGCGGGCGCACGATCAGCTCGGCCGCGGCGGCGGGGTTGCTGGTGTCGAAGATGCCCGTCACGCTGAGATCGCGCGGCGCATCGCCCAGCAGCACGATCTGGCCTGCGAACCGGCGGCGGAGATCTTCAATGACGTCGGGCAAAGGCCGGTCGACCGCGACCAGCCGGGTGCGCGTCCAACTGCCTACGACCGCCGGCGCAATCTCTCCCCGGGCCGCCGGCGCATTGGCCGACATGCGCACCCACTGTCCGCTGGCCAACACCTCGCTGGCGGCCTGCGGTTCGGTGTGCTCAACCTGCACCCGCCCATGCTTGACCGCGACGTCGGTGTCGCGCTCGCCGATCCGCACGTTGAAGCCCGTGCCGAGCACCGTCACACGCGTGCCCTTGGCGTCCACCTCGAAGGGCCGGGCGGGATCGGGCGTCACCTCGAAAAACGCCTCGCCGGCATAGAGCGTGACTTGCCGGCTGGTGGCGGAAATGTCTGCGCGCATCGCACTGCCGGGCGCCAGGCGCACCCAGCTGCCGTCCTCCAGTCGAATGTCCGCCTGGCTCTGCGAGTCCGTAATGAAGTCGGCCTGGACCTGCAGCAAGACGATGGGCACGACCAGCCACGCCAGCGCGGCCAGACAGGCGCCGGCGGCCACGTGGCGCAGGCGCGGTCGCGGCAGCCTTGCGCGCCCAATGGGCGCGGCAACTTCAGGTTGCGGATGCTCGGTCGGCAATTCGCGGATCAGCGCGTCGACGTGGGCCGTCTGGCGCCAGGCGCCGTCGTGCAGCGGATCGGCCAGGCGCCATGCCTCGAAGCGCGCACGCAGGTCCGGGTCGTCGGGTTCGTCATCGAGCAGGATGCTCCAGTCCACCGCAGCGCGCAGCGCGGCGTCCCAGGCGGCGTCGTGGTCTTCGTGCTTCACAGGCGGCGCGACAAACGTTGGATGCAATGCAATTTGGCTTCGGCGATCAATTGATGCGTGAAGGTCACGGACAGCCCCAGTTGCTCGGCGACTTCCCGCAGTTTGAGTCCGTCGACGGTATGCAACGTAAGGGCAAGCCGGGATCGCTCGGGCAATTCTTCCAGGCTTTCAAGTACCAGATGCATGTCTTTGCGGGCGGAGACGGTTGCTTCCGGCGAGGGGGATCTATCCTGGAGCGTGGCGGCCAGCGCCATAGGATCGCTATCGGCCTCGGCGCAGTCGCGCTTGCGGGCCCGCAACCAATCCAACGCCAGATTGCGCACCGTGCGGTAGAAATACCCCAGCGGTTGCGCCAGCGAACGCCCCTGCTCGACCGCCTGCACGCGCTCCCAGGCGTCTTGCACGATGTCTTCGGCACTGGCGCGATCCCGCACGAAACTATCGGCGTAGCTTACCAGTTCACTTCGGTGCAACTTGTAGAAGCGCACGGAATCAAGTTCGGAACTCACGTGACGGAAGCGGCCGGAATGCCAGAGGACGGGAAAGGCCGCAATTGTAAATGACAATGATTTCAGTTTCCAGAACTGGCTCATCGAGACGTTCTGCCGCCACAAACGCCCGTTGATGGACGTTCGCGCCCGCCCTCCGGCGTCACCGCTAGCAGCGTTGCGGCACCTTGCGCGGCGCTTCCGTGTAACCCAACGCCGTCACCCTGCCCAGCAGGTCGGCATAGACGGCGTCGTCCAGGCACGGCGTCCTTGCCATGATCCAGACGTAATCGCGCTTGGAGCGGCCGATGATAGTGGTCTGGTACGACTCGTCCAGATAGGCGATGACGTACTCGGCCTTGATGGGCCAGATGAACTGCATGCCCCACACCGCGTTGCCGGTGCCGGGCCGCACGGTGGCCACCGGGTGCATGGTGTCGATGGGCGCCTCGAAGCTGCCGTCGCGGTAGCGGAAATCGGTCTGCACGCGGCCGTCCGGCAACAGCCGGTAGCCTTCCACCGCGTCGTAGGCGTTGCGCTCGGGCCAGCTGGGGATGTGCGCGATCACGTACCAGTCGCCCATGAAACGGTCCAGGTCCACGTGGGCCACCGGCGGCATGGGCGGTGGCGACGCGCAGCCGGCCAGCAGGGCCGTCACGCCGATGCACAGGTTTCGCAACATGATGGTTCTCCTTAAGGCCGCGTGTAGCGGTAGTGCGCCACGCCCCACTGCTGGCCGTCGTCGTAGCCGAAGAGCTCGGCGCATGCCATCCAGAACATGCGCCAGCGCTGATGCCACAACCCGGCCAACGGCGCGCCGTAAGCGGCTGCCAACGACAGCCGCGCCGCATCCCGGCGGGCGTCCTGGTTGGCGAGCCAGTGATTGGCGGTGCGGGCGTAATGGGTGCCGTCGAGAAACCAGCGCTCCTCGAGCGCGAGGTCTTGCTGGAAGTGCAGCAACGTCTGGGCCGACGGCATGATGCCGCCGGTGAAGAAATGCCGTCCCATCCAGTTGCCGGCGCCGTCGGTCTCGAACGGATAGGCGCGTTCGCGGTGCGCAAAGATGTGCACGAACAGCTTGCCGCCGGGCCGCAGCCATTGCGCGATGCGCGCCATCAGGTCCTGGTAGTTGCGCATGTGCTCGAACATTTCCACCGAAACGCAGCGATCGAAGGCGGCGCCGGGCAGCGCCAGCACGTTGACGTCGCAGGTCACGACGCGCACCTCCGACCAGCCGCGCTCGCGGCAGCGCGCCTCGATGTGCTGGCGCTGGGTGGCCGAGTTCGACACCGCGGTGATGCGCGCGTTGGGAAAGCGTTCGGCCATCCACAGCGTCAACGATCCCCAGCCGCACCCCAGCTCCAAAATGTCCTGGCCGTCGGCCAGCCCGGCGCGCTCGCCATACAGGCGCAGCATGGCGGTTTCGGCCTGATCCAGCGTTTCATCCCCTGTCGGGTAATAGCAGCTCGAATACTTCATGCGCGCGCCCAGGCAAAGCTGGAAGAACGCGGTCGGCAGCTCGTAATGCTGGGCGTTCGCGGCGTCGGTATGGATCGCGACGGCGCTCGTGCGCAGGCCGGCAATGAGCAGGCGCTCGCGCTCGGTCCAGGCCTCGATGCCGCCGGCGTATTCCTGCGCCAGACGCTGGGCGCACAAGCGCCGCATGCCCAGGCGCAGCAACGCATCGGGCAGCAGGCCACGCTCGGCCAGGCCGAGCAGGCCGGGCGCAGGACGGTCGGCGGGCAACGGAGTGTCGTGCAGAGTCGCGGTCGTCATGGCATGCCTCGTCAGGATTTCGGGAACCAGGGAAAGAAGGCCGGCGTGCGGCGTTGGTAGTCGCGATAGTCGTCGCCGCGCGTGCGCAGCGCCTGTTGCTCGGTGAACGGAATGCCGCTGATCCAGCGCAGGAACACATACATCAGCACCGGCCCCAGCCAGGACATCCACGCCAGCGGTGATCCCCACGCCAGGACGACGTAGGCGAACCAATGGCACCACTCGAAGAAATAGTTCGGATGCCGCGAATAGCGCCACACGCCGTGCCGGCAGGTCAGGCCGCGGTGATTGGGGTTGTCGCGGAAGCGGTCGAGCTGGCGGTCGGCAATCACCTCGCCCGACAGGGCGGCCAGCCAGATCAGCAGGCCCAGCGCCACGGGCCAGCCTTGCGCCGGACTGGCGCCCACCGCCAGGAAGGGCAGGCAGAACAGCATCACCAACCCGGCCTGGAACATGAACAGGCCGAAGAACTTGCCCTGGTGACCCTGCCAGTGTTCGCGCAGCGCGCGATAACGGCCGTCTTCGCCCGCGAGCACGCGGCGCCACAGATGCCACGCCAGCCGCAGCGACCAGACGCCCGCCATCACAGCAAGGGCGAGCCTGGCGGTAACGCTGCCCTCGCCGGTGGCCGCGATCAGCCAGGCAGACGCGCCCATGCCCAACGCCCACACCACGTCGACGATGCCCGCGTTGGCGCGGCGCCGCTGCCAACCCCACGCCAGCGCCATGGCGGCGACCATGACGACCGCAATGCAGGACCATTGCTGCCAGATCGTCATGATGCCTCCCGCACCCAGCGAGCGCCCTCGACGCGTGCCTGCGGATGCGTTAGCAGCAGGTGCGCGACCCCGATGGAACGCTCGCGAAAGCCGCCTTCGCAGTACGCCAGGTAGAACTCCCACAAGCGGCAGAAGCGCGCGTCGAATCCTTGCGCCCGCACCTCGGGCTGCCGCGCCAGGAAGCGCTCACGCCAGACTTGCAGCGTGCGCGCGTACGACAGGCCGAAGTCCTCCAGGTGCACCAGCGCCAGATCGCAGGCGCGCGTCTTGGCGCGCAGCATGGCCTCGATGGACGGAATGAAGCTGCCCGGGAAGATGTGGCGCTTGATGAAATCGACCGATGCCAACGCCTGCGCATAGCGGTGGTCTTCGATGGTGATGGCCTGGATCAGCGCACGGCCATGCGGGCTCAGCAGGCTCGCGACCTTGGCGAAATAGACGTCCAGAAAGTTCGCGCCGACGGCTTCGATCATTTCCACCGACACCACCTTGTCGTACTGGCCCTGCAGGTCGCGATAATCGCGCAGCACCACGCTGACGCGATCCTGCAGGCCCGCGGCGCGCACGCGCTCGACCGCCAAGTCATGCTGCTCACGCGACAGCGTGGCCGTGGTGACATGGCAGCCGTAATGACGCGCCGCGTGGATGGCAAAGCCGCCCCAGCCGCTGCCGATCTCCACCACGCGGTCCGTGGGGTGCAGCGCCAGCTTGCGGCAGATCGTTTCCAGCTTGCGATGGGACGCCGCCTCCAACGTGTCATCGCCTTCGGCCCACAGTGCCGACGAATACATCAGGTCATCGGACAGGAACAGCGCGAAGAACGGATTGCCCAGGTCGTAGTGGGCGGCGATGTTGCGGCGGCTGCCGTCGCGGGTATTGCGGTTGCCGGCATGCCAGCGCCGCAGCGCCCAGCCGGCCAGTCGCGCCAGCCCCGATTCCATGGCGTCCAACGCGTCGCGGTTGCGCACCAACAGGCGTACCAGTCCGACCAGATCGTCGCAGCGCCAAAGGCCGTCGCCGTAGGCCTCGCCCGCGCCGACGCTGCCTTGTGCCGCCACCAGGCGGTAGAACCCCAGGTCGCTGACGGTCAGGCGCACGCACGGCTCGCCGCGGCCCAGAGTGACGCTGCCCAGGCAGTCCTCGATCAGCAGCTGGCCGTGGTCCAGCGCCGCCAGGCTGCCGATCAAGCGCTGGCGCAACAGCCGGTCGAGCGGACCGGTGCGGCGGCTGGCCGCGATCGAGGCATGTTCCGAGGGCGTCATGGGTTTCATCGCGGTTCTCCGTTGGGGGTGCGGGGATGGTCGTAGACGGGATTGCGCTTGAGCCACAGGCGCAGCGCCTGCCAATGAATGGCGCCGATGACTTGCAGCGTCATCAACGGGTAGCGCCACAGCAGCCGCGCCAACGCCGCGCCATCCAGGGCGCGGCGCTGCAGATCCAGACGCGCGTCGAACTGCGCCACGCCCTCCCGGCTGA
>Ga0213820_1001231_pt1 | contig 12472 bp, 10 predicted proteins | sample MC6MC0910MG_FD_179889 | JGI IMG/M metagenome (GOLD analysis project Ga0213820, IMG submission 179889) | Enriched soil aggregate microbial communities from Iowa State University, Ames, United States - MC6-MC0910-MG | ecosystem: Environmental > Terrestrial > Soil > Unclassified | place: USA: Iowa... | reverse complement strand
AGGCGGCGTGTGCCAGCCATGCGGCACCGGGTTCCCCCTGCTGTCGTTCTCCCACGTATAGCGAACACGGCTCGGGGCTTCACGCATCTGCGCCAGGCGCATACGGTCAATAAAATCCTGTTCGCCGTCGTTCAGCCTGCCGGGCATCATACCTACCAGCAGTCCGGCCACGGGAGCACCTGCTCCGGCGGCAGCAATCTCACCCAGCCCGGCGGCACTTCGTACCGCCCAGGTGCCGTATGTCAGCGCCCTGCCGCTTATCAGCTCCAGCAGGCTTGCGCCTGCCGTGGCCGTCTGTGCGCGTGAAGCGACCGCCGCGGCAGCAACGGCGGCCTGATAATCCATCTCCTCATGGTTGCCGTTCCACCAGCGATAAAGGGCGCTGCGCTTCTTCGGTTTGGGGATATCATCTGGCTTTTTCTTTCTGGCGGTCTGAGCATGCTGCGGGGCGACTGAATCGGTTGTCGGATCGCCGGCGGGCATGGCCTGAAAAAATGCCATATCAGCAAAATTGGTGTGGGGTTCGCGCTGGTCACCGGCATCATTGCAGCCCTCACCGCGCAGGCAGGATTTTGCGAATACCCGGTTGCGCTCCCTTTCCTCCTCTCTGCGTTTTTCTTCGGCTTCCTTTTCTGCTGCCAGCTTTGCGGCGTGTTCCTCTCTGGCAATATCTAAGGGATCTCGCCCACGCCCCAGCCACTGGCCTGCAGGTGCAATCACCCAGTTCGAACCAGGAGGGCAATCACAATGTACTATTGAACCGTGAACGGCGGCGGGTACCCCGTGAAATGTCACTCGTTCTTCACCAGATACAATGACGCCCTGTATCCCGCATTTGGGACATGGAGTGGTTTTATCGCCTACCCGAAGTATCCTGCGGCCAAATTCAGTGCTGTCAGTGATGGAGGCTATGCACCTGGCTCCGGAGGTTGTTTTATCATTCTCAAGCGCCTGCCCCCGGCCATAATTATCGGTACGGTAACCCATTCGTTACGCTCCGGTAATTAGTAAATTGATTACTCATAAAGAATTCCCTTTATCTTCCCGTTAATAAAAAAAGAAATTCTACTATGAATACGAGTTAACCAGATTTATTCAGCACTTTTGGTTAATATTTAACAGCTATATAAACCTTCAATAAAAATAAATAAGATAAATATTTAGAACACCCTATAAAAGCTCATTTGCATACTGGTTGAGTTCCTATCACAATAGAACATCGACCCCGTTGACTCGCGACTCATGCAACGTCTTCATACGTACCCCGACATCCGCGCAATGTTTCGCCGACTGCTGATTGCCACCGTCACCGGCGTGCTGGCCGCGCTGGCCGTGGCGGTATTCCGCCACAGCATGTACCTGCTGGAGTGGCTGCTTCTCAGCAACGACAGCGGCAGCCTGGTGAATGCCGCCGCGTCGCTCTCGCCCTGGCGGCGCGCGCTGACGCCAGCGCTGGGTGGGCTGGCCGCCGGGCTGCTGCTCTGGGGATGGCAGCGTCTGACGGCGCAGCGGCCTCATGCCCCCACCGATTATATGGAAGCGCTGGAGACCGGTGACGGCCAGTTTGACTACGGCGCCAGCCTTGTGAAATCCCTAGCATCGCTGCTGGTCGTGGCCAGCGGTAGCGCCATCGGGCGTGAAGGGGCGATGATCCTGCTTGCCGCCCTCGCCGCCTCCCTTTTCGCCCGTCGCTTTACGCCCAAATCCGAATGGAAATTATGGATAGCCTGCGGTGCCGCCGCCGGGATGGCCAGCGCCTACCATGCTCCGTTAGCCGGAAGCCTGTTTATTGCTGAGATTCTGTTTGGCACGCTGATGCTGGCCTCGCTCGGCCCCGTGGTTATCGCGGCGGTGGTGGCGCTTCTTACCACGCAGCTTCTGGCACCGGGCGCCGGTACGCTCTACGCGGTCCATCTGAGCGGCATCCTCACCGCGGCCGATTATGCCCTGCTGGTCGCGATGGGGCTGGTGGCGGGTCTCTGCGGACCGCTGCTGATGTGGCTTATGGCGTTCAGCCACGCTCTTTTCCTGCGCCTCAAGCTTTCGCCGCCGTGGCAATTAGCGCTGGGCGGCGCGATCGTCGGGCTGCTGTCTCTCCTGACGCCGAAGGTATGGGGGAATGGCTACAGCGTGGTTCAGGCTTTTCTGCTCGCGCCGCCGCTGCTGTCGGTAATTGCCGGGGTGTTTATCTGCAAACTGCTAGCGGTACTGGCGAGCAGCGGCTCGGGCGCGCCGGGCGGGGTATTTACGCCCACGCTGTTTGTCGGTATGGCAACGGGAATGCTGTTTGCGCAGCTGTTCGCGCTATGGCTGCCAGGCTCTGAAACGGCGATTCTGCTGGGGCTGGCAGGGATGGCAACGCTACTTGCCGCGACCACGCATGCGCCCATTATGTCTGCGCTGATGGTCTGTGAAATGACCGGGCAGTATTTTTTACTGCCCGGCCTGCTGGTCGCCTGCGTGGTGGCGTCCGTATTGTCGCGGACGTTACGCCACGACTCGATCTACGGTCAGCACGCCACCGAGGGCAGAGAGATCGATGTACTGCGCTAGCTCGCGCTGCTCGGCGCGTGGCAGATAAGGCAGCTCGCCCACCAGCGGCCCGGGCAGCTTGGTGCTCAGCACGTCGATGATCTCCGCATAGTGCGCCAGGCCCGGGTTGATGCGGTTTGCCACCCAGCCAACCAGCGGCAGGCCGTCATTGGCGATCGCCTGCGCCGTCAGCAGCGCGTGGTTGATGCACCCTTCCTGGATACCCACTACCATCACCACCGGAAGCTGCTCCTGCACGACCCATTCAGACAGCGGGCGCAGGTCATTCATCAGGCTGCGCCAGCCGCCCGTCCCTTCAACCACCACGTGGTCAACCTTCTCGCTCAGGTTCGCCAGGCCGTCGGACAGCAGGGGATAATTAATCAGGCCGCTGTGCGCTACGCTGCTCTCCTCTTCGCTTAACGAAATGGGATTGACCGCGTGATAAGGCAGTTCCAGTGACGAGACGCTTTGCAGCACCAGGGCGTCTTTATTACGCAATCCCTCTGGCGTCTCTTTACTGCCTTTTGCGACCGGTTTGTACCCTGCCACGCGTTTACCGCTTGCTGCCAGCGCCTGCAGCAATGCGCGGGATACGACGGTCTTGCCGACAGAGGTATCTGTACCAGTAACAAAGAAACGCTTAAGCATGACTCACTCCACCTCTTGGGTATGCTTCGAAAATATAAACCAGGTAAATAATTCAGTGGAGGAAGTCTACGGGATGCGTGCGCTACCCGGCTTGAGATAGCGCAATTTTTCTTACATCTGCGGAAAAGAGTTAACCCTGTAACAGGCGGATCAACAGCGAGCCGTTATACATGGCGTCTTTGACCAGCGCCGCGCCTGCCATCGTACCCTTGTTGGAAAACTGGGTGCTTTCTACCGCAATATTTTTGCTGTAGGCAGGAAGCGACTGCTGATGAATGCAGGCCGAGATCGCCGGGAAGAGGATCTCCGCCGCCTGGCTCAGCGGTGAGCCAATGAGGATTTTTTGCGGGTTGAAGAGATTCACCATAATGGCCAGAATGCGGCCAACGTTATTCCCCACCCCGGTAATAATGTCCTTCGCCAGCAGATCGCCCTGGCGCGCGGCGGCGCAGAGGGAGTCCACCGTTAGGGGTTGTCCGTGCAGCGAGGAGCTCATGGACTGGCCGAGCCGGACCTGCGCCAGTTCCAGCACGCTTTCCACGCTGGCAATGGTCTCCAGACAGCCGTGGTTCCCGCAGTAGCAGCGCTTGCCGTACGGGTCGACCTGGGTGTGGCCAATTTCCACCAGGCTGCTGCTTCCGGCGTGGAGAAGACGTCCGTCGGTGATCACGCCCGCCCCGACGTTATGGTCGATGACCACCTGAATCACATCCCGCGCGCCGCGCGACGCGCCAAACAGCGCCTCCGCCATCGTCCAGGCGCTGATGTCATGCTGAATATAGACCGGCACGCCGGTATGGTTTTTCAGCACCTCGCCCAGCGGCATCTCTTTGACGTCGTCGTAAAACGGCATGCGGTGAACAATACCGTTTTCGGTATCAATAATCCCCGGCATGGTGATGGCAATCGCCGTTAAGCGTTCAAGCCGCTGCTGATGGCGGATAAAGAAGTGATCGATGTGCGAGACAATCGCGTCGAGGAGCGGTTCCTCCGCGTTGAGCGGCAGTTCAAGCCGGTCTTCCACCACCAGCTTGCTGCTCAGGTCGCGCAGCGCAAGGAAGATCTCCCCCCGGCTTATGCGCAGTGACAGGTAGTGCCATGCTTCCGTTTCAACCACCAGCCCGACTGCCGGACGGCCACGGCTGCCCGGCTCCTGAATTTCCGTCTCCTGAACCAGGTGCGCTTCCAGCATCTCGCGGACAATCTTGGTGATACTGGCAGGTGCCAGTTGTGCCAGGCGCGAAAGATCGATACGCGAAACCGGACCAAGCTGATCAATCAGGCGATACACCGCGCCAGCGTTGGTCTGCTTAATCTGATCGATATGCCCTGGCTGACTATCAGCAACCACCTCGTACTCCCTTATTTTCGAGCTTCGAAATAAACTGTTTGCTATGGTGAAGCACTTCCATGTCCGTCGTCAAATATTTACTTAGCCATGTGATTTACCGCACATTTTTGCCCTATTTTCACTGAAAATGCCGCCCGGCAGAGGCGCTTATTAACTGCTGTTTGAAGCGCTGCGCGGCGTGGCTCTGCTCCCGGTGCTTTGACCAGACCAGCCACATCTCTGAAACGGCATCCTCTTCGGCGATGGTCACCCAGCGCATTTCGCGCAATTGTACCCGTTTAAAGGAGGCCGGAAGAATAGACACGCCCAGCCCGGCCGCCACCAGGCCGATAATAGTCATCGCTTCCCCCACCTCCTGGGTGATGACCGGAGCAAGATCGTAGCGGCGCATCAGTCCCAGGATATCGTCATACAGACCCGTCCCGACCTGCGGGTCAAAAAAGACAAACGGCTCTTTTGCCAGCTCTGCCAGCGAGACCGCCGGACGCGACGCCAGCGGGTGATCGTGTGGGATCATCGCCATCAGCGGCTCGCGCAGGATCACCTCCCACGCCAGCGTGTCCGGCAGCTGGGTGTTACGCATCAGCCCCAGATCCAGCGAACCTTCATTCAGCGGCGCAATCTGCTCGCGGGTGTTGATTTCGCGCGTCTGAATGTGAACATCCGGAAAGCGACGACGGAATGACGATAGCGTCTCCGAGACGGCGCTGATAAACGGCGCGGAAGAGGTAAACCCGATTCGCAGCTCTCCGGCCTCCCCGAGATAGAGCCGCTCTGCGCGAGCGGCGGCGTCATCGACCATGCTCAGAATTTGTCGGCTGTCGTTCAGGAACTGCTTGCCCGCCGCCGTCAGGCTTACGCTGCGGTTGGTGCGGGCCAGAAGGCGCGCCCCGACCTGCTGTTCCAGGATCTGAATCTGCTGGCTTAACGGTGGCTGAGAGATATTCAGCCGCGCCGCCGCGCGGCCAAAATGCAGCTCCTCGGCGACGGCGACAAAGTAGCGAAGATGACGCAGCTCGATATTCATATTTTTAACGTATCATTTGAGATTATTAATATATTAGACAGAATATTTACATTTTCCTACCCTGAAGATGTGGTCATACCCGTCACCAGAAATCACGGGGATGTTTAAGCAAGGAAACAGTGTGAGCCGTACAACGACTATTGATATCGATCCGGCAAGCGATATCAATGATTTACCCGCAGCACCGCAGCCGGTCCAGTTCATTAAACGTGGTACCCCCCAATTTATGCGCGTCACGCTGGCGCTCTTTTCCGCCGGTCTGGCGACCTTCGCCCTGCTCTATTGCGTTCAGCCGATCCTGCCCGTTCTCTCTCATGAGTTTGGCGTATCGCCTGCCAGCAGCAGTATTTCACTCTCTATTTCTACGGGCATGCTGGCGATTGGGCTGCTCTTTACCGGGCCGCTGTCCGACGCCATTGGCCGTAAACAGGTGATGGTGACCGCACTGATGCTGGCGTCGGTCTGTACGTTACTCTCGACCATGATGACCAGCTGGCACGGCATTCTGGTGATGCGCGCGCTGATCGGGCTCTCGCTCAGCGGCGTGGCGGCGGTCGGGATGACCTATCTCAGCGAGGAGATCCACCCGAGCTTTGTTGCCTTCTCGATGGGGCTTTACATCAGCGGGAACTCGATTGGCGGAATGAGCGGACGCCTGCTGAGCGGGGTCTTTACGGACTTCTTTAGCTGGCGTATTGCGCTGGCGGTCATCGGGTGTTTTGCGCTGGCATCAGCCCTGATGTTCTGGAAAATTCTGCCGGAATCGCGCCATTTCCGCCCGACCTCTTTGCGCCCCAAAACGCTGTTTATCAACTTCCGCCTGCACTGGCGTGATAAAGGGCTGCCGCGCCTGTTCCTGATGGGTTTTCTGCTGATGGGGTCGTTTGTCACGCTGTTTAACTATATTGGCTATCGCCTGATGCTTTCCCCGTGGCATCTCAGCCAGGCGGTGGTTGGCCTGCTTTCCGTGGCGTACCTCACCGGTACCTGGAGTTCGCCAAAAGCCGGAGCAATGACCGCACGCTATGGGCGCGGCCCGGTGATGTTGTTATTCACGGCGGTGATGCTGGTCGGCCTGCTGCTGACGCTCTTCTCCTCCCTGTGGCTGATTTTTGCCGGAATGCTGCTCTTCTCCGCGGGGTTCTTCGCCGCTCACTCGGTCGCCAGCAGCTGGATTGGCCCGCGCGCGCGTCGCGCCAAAGGTCAGGCATCATCGCTGTATCTGTTTAGCTATTACCTGGGTTCCAGCATCGCCGGGACCCTCGGCGGCGTGTTCTGGCATAACTACGGCTGGAACGGCGTGGGCGGGTTTATTGCGCTGATGCTGTGCGCGGCGCTGCTGGTGGGAGCAAGTATTCATAAGCGTCTGAGATAATAAGCCTGGGGCTGATTCCCGATCCGGATAAACGGCACCAGCGTACTGGTGCCGTTTATCGTTCAGGAATCCCAGGCCTGCTCTATCTTAGCGGCTTCAAACTGCGGAGGCGGTTTTCGGAAACGGCGCGTTAGCCATGTCAGGTAAAGGATCCCCAGTGCCGCCCAGATGAGGCCAAGCGTCAGGGACGTCGCTTCGAGGTTTATCCACAGCACCCCAACCGTTACGGCACCAATGAGCGGCAGCAGGAGATAGTGGAACCGATCTTTCCACGTTTTGTTCATCCCCTTACGCCGCCAGAAATGGTTGTACACCGAGAGATTAACAAACGTAAACGCCACCAGCGCGCCAAAGTTGATCAGCGCCGTCGCGGTCACGAGATCAAAGTACAGGGCCGACAGCGCCACTATCCCTACCATAATGACGTTCAGAGCCGGGGTCCGCCATTTCGGATGCACGTAGCCAAACACCCGCTCCGGAAAGACGTTGTCACGCCCCATCACATACAACAAGCGTGAGACGCTGGCGTGCGAGGCCAGGCCTGAAGCGAGCGTATTCACAAACGTGGTACACAGAAACACCGACTGGAAAAGCTTGCCGCCCACGTACAGCGCAATTTCCGGCAGCGCGGCGTCCGGGTTCTTGAAGCGCGCGATCGTCGGGAAAAAGAGCTGCATGAAAAACGAGGCAACAATGAATATCAGCCCGCCATACAGCGCGGTCAGGAAAATGGCTTTGGGAATCACCCGCGCCGCGTTTGGCGTCTCCTCCGACAGCGTGGTAACCGCGTCAAAGCCGAGGAAAGAGAAGCAGACGATAGTCGCGCCGGTAATAATAGGGATCAGGTGTGCGTTCTCGCTGATAAACGGCTGTAGCGACCAGACGGTGCCGACGCCCTCACCCTTGTGGAGACCATGCACCACGAGTATGACAAACACCACCATGATGGCGACCTGCACCAGCACGAACAGGGTGTTAAAGTTGGCGACCAAATTAACGCTCTTCAGGTTCGCCAGCGTCAGGATCGTCACAAACCCCACCACCCAGACCCATGGCGGAACTTCAGGGAACAGCGCGGAAAGGTAGATCTTCGCCAGCAGCACGTTGATCATCGGCAGGAAGAGATAGTCCAGCAGCGATGACCAGCCGACCATAAAACCGAGGTGGGGTCCGATCGATTTCTGCGTGTAGGTGTACGCAGAGCCCGCTTCCGGGAACTGTCGTACCAGCTTGCCGTAGCTGATGGCGGTAAACATGACGCCAGCCAGCGCCAGAAGATACGAGGCGGGCACGTGGCCATTGCTGATACCGGACACAATGCCGAAGGTATCAAACACGGTCATGGGGGTGAGGTAAGCCAGCCCCATCATGACTACCTGCCAGAGCTTGAGGGAACTGCGCAGCCGGGTTCTTCCGGCCATGCCCGGCGAGTCAAGAGAGGTGTTAGTCGCCATAAACCGTCCCCCCCATGCTTACCGTGGTTTGCAATTGCGTTGACCTTGACGCAAACCTGCTTAGCAAAGGGGGAAGTTGTAAAGAACACACGCCATCGTACCAGCGCACCGTCTCTGGCTCGCACTCACAGCAGGAGCCTGACTGGCCCCCTTCGCCCTGCGGATAGTTGAACATCTGCATCATTTCTTACCTCGTCACACAGTGTCGTTAAGAAAATCCCTGTGCCGCCTGCGCTCCATAACGCGACTCCCGGGAGATAGCTGGCGTGCCAGCAAACAGTTAGGCCAGGCTCCGCGCAGGCCGTTGGGTGATACGTATGCGATGAAACAAAGCGGCCCCTTACCGGGGCACGTTATCAGGCGTTTTTCAGCATCCACTCAATTTCAGTTTCGGTAATCAGGCGTTCAAACTGCAGTAATTCATCATTTTTGCAGGCGTGATAGACGTGGCAGAAACGCTCGCCCAGCCGCTCGCGAAGATTATCGTTTTGCATAAATTCCCACAGCGCATCGCTCTGACGGATCGGGAACGGCAGTCCGTCCTGCTCCAGGCCATTGCCTTCAACTTCTTCCTGCAGGGGTAAATCGTTATCCAGCCCATGTAGAATGCCGGCAAAAATTGCCGCCATCACCAGATACGGATTCGCGTCTGCTCCCGCCACCCGGTACTCGACCCGATGGTTATGGCGATCGCCGCAGGGGATACGCAGGGCAACCGTGCGATTGTTGTGTCCCCATGACGCCTGCGTCGGCACGTACATTCCCGGCTGGAAACGGCGGTAGGAGTTGACGTTCGGCGCCAGCAGCGCCATGGACGCCGGCATCAGGTCGATCATCCCGGCCAGCGCGCGTTTCAGCAGCGCGGAATCCTCGCCGCTGGCGTCTGCGAGCACGTTTTCGCCTCTGTTGTTTTGCATGCTGATGTGGATATGCATCCCGCTGCCCGCATGCTCTTCATACGGCTTTGCCATAAACGTGGCGTGCATCTTATGTTTTTCCGCCATCTGCCTGACGAGACGTTTTAGCGCCAGCGCATCATCGCAGGCATCAAGCACGTTTTCCGTATGGTGCAGGTTAATCTCAAACTGGCCCGGAGAGGCCTCGGCCACTGCCCCGTCGGCGGGGATCAGCTGCAGCTGCGCCAGCTCGTCAATGTCATTCAGCACGTCAGCAAAGTGGTTCAGGTTGTCAACCGAGTAGACCTGGCTCTGCGTGTTACGCACGTCGGTGCCCGGCGCGCAGGGGGGCTGCAGATAGCCTTCGGCATCGCGTTTACGGTCAAGCAAATAGAACTCCAGCTCTACCGCTACCACGGGGAACAGACCGCGCTGGCGCAGCTGCTGCCAGAGTCGGTTGAGTACGTTCCGCGGCTCAACGTCAAAGGGAGCGCCATCTTCATCGACCATGGTGAGCTGCACCTGACCAATGTATTCCGGGTCGGCGGCGGACGGTGTCAGGGTGCCCGGTACCGGCACGCAGATACAGTCCGGCTCGCCGAGCTCCTGCCCCAGGCCCGCCTCTTCCACGACGTTACCCAAAATGTCCATGGCGAAAACCGATGCCGGGAAATAGCAGCCTTTTTCAAGCTTGCTCAGTCCGGCAACCGGGATACGTTTGCCGCGAAAACAGCCGTTCAGGTCGGTCAGGAGGACATCAATAAACTGGGTGTCAGGATACTTTTCTAAATAGCGCTTCACTTCCTGCGTAAAGGCGCTGCCCCGCCTCTCATCCGTGTGCTGCACAAAGTTCTCAACTTCTACGATATTGGTTTCCATGATTTACCACCGTTTTTGGGATTTGCGTTCGCTGCTCTGGACTGTCAAATATAATGTCCACCCTATCGAATTTGTATGCAAACAAATTGTTTGTCAAATGTTAAATTAAGTTTGCAAAAGGCAGATCCCGTTGCTAGATTGAGAAAATATTGAACGAAAAGGCCGTTCCAGAGGTGAGAATGGCCTAAATTTAGTCCACTTTGTGAGGGCGATCATGGAAAATATAATGAACAAGCCAGTTATTGGCGTGGTGATGTGTAGAAACAGGCTTAAGGGTCATGAGACCCAGACCCTGCAAGAAAAGTACCTGAATGCCGTTATTAACGCGGGGGGCCTACCTATTGCCTTACCGCATGCGCTGGCAGAGCCTGAGCTTATGGCCGCTCTGCTGCCAACCCTGGACGGTATTTACCTGCCGGGCAGCCCAAGTAACGTGCAGCCGCACCTTTATGGTGAAAACGGCGATGAGCCTAACGCCGATCCCGGGCGAGATCTTCTGAGTATGGCGCTGATTGCCGCCGCGCTCGAAAGGCGCATCCCCATTTTCGCCATCTGCCGGGGGCTGCAGGAACTGGTTGTTGCGACGGGAGGGACGCTGTATCGCCGCCTGTTCGAGCAGAACGACCTGCTTGAACACCGGGAGGATGCTGAACTGCCGGTTGAGCTACAATACGCCCCTTCTCATGAAGTTCAGGTTCAGGAGGGAGGACTGCTGTCTCAATTAATACCAGGCTGTAACAAATTTTGGGTAAACTCGTTACACGGGCAAGGTGCACGAACGTTAGGACCACGGCTCCGCGTGGAGGCCCGTTCGACGGACGGGCTGGTCGAAGCGGTTAGCGTTCATGACCACCCTTTTGCCCTCGGCGTGCAATGGCACCCCGAATGGAACAGCAGCGAGTACGCCCTGTCACGCATGTTGTTTGAAGGTTTTATCACCGCCTGTCAAAGCCACGTTGCCGAGAAGCAACGGCTTTGACCACTATCGTAAAGGAAATGCAACTATGAGCGATGACGGACTGGCGCCAGGGAAACGTCTGTCAGAGATCCGCCAGCAGCTGGGTCTCTCGCAGCGGCGTGCCGCCGAACTGTCTGGGTTAACACACAGTGCCATCAGCACCATTGAGCAGGATAAAGTCAGTCCTGCCATCAGTACGCTGCAAAAGCTGCTGAAAGTTTATGGGCTGTCGCTCTCGGAATTCTTTTCGGAACCGGAAAAACCTGATGAACCGCAGGTGGTTATTAATCAGGAAGACCTTATCGAAATAGGCAGTCAGGGTGTTTCGATGAAGCTGGTTCATAACGGAAATCCGAACCGTACGCTGGCGATGATTTTTGAAACTTACCAGCCTGGAACCACGACCGGAGAGAGGATCAAACATCAGGGTGAGGAGATCGGTACGATACTGGAAGGTGAAATAGTGCTAACCATTAATGGCCAGCCATATCACCTGGTTGCGGGGCAGAGCTATGCCATTAATACCGGCATACCGCACAGCTTCAGCAACACCTCGGCAGGCATCTGCCGCATTATCAGTGCCCACACCCCCACCACGTTCTAATTACCACTCGGTCCCGGCGTAAGCGCGCTTACGCCGGGACAAATAAAAACGATCAATGTCGGCATTCAACGGGTTAATTCCCGGGATGCCTCACGGCTTCGTATTGCCTGAAACGGCCATGCCTTTATTTATCTGATTGCGAAAGAAAGGAGTGAATATGCATTTTAAGCACCTGACTTACTGGCAGGATAAAGCAAAAAACAGCGCCATTGAGACCCGGCTATTTATTAACGGTGCCTATTGTGACGCCGCTGATAATACCACGTTTGAAACCGTCAATCCCGCTACCCGGCAGGCGCTGGCGAACGTGGCCCGGGGCAAGCAGGCGGACGTGGACCGTGCGGTTCAGGCCGCGCGTGAGGTATTTGAGCGCGGTGACTGGTCGCAGGCGTCTCCGGCGCAGCGCAAGGCCGTGCTACATAAGCTCGCCGATTTGATGGAACGCCACGGCGAAGAGCTGGCCTTACTGGAAACGCTGGACACCGGTAAACCCATCCGCCACAGCCTGCGCGACGATATACCCGGCGCGGCGCGCGCCATTCGCTGGTACGCCGAAGCGGCGGATAAAGTCTACGGCGAAGTGGCGCCTACGGGGCCGGGCGAGCTGGCGATGATCGTGCGCGAGCCGATCGGGGTTGTCGCGGCCATCGTCCCCTGGAACTTCCCGCTGCTGCTGGCCTGCTGGAAGCTGGGCCCGGCCCTGATCGCGGGCAACAGCGTGGTACTGAAACCGTCGGAGAAATCG
>Ga0213820_1001221_pt1 | contig 12567 bp, 7 predicted proteins | sample MC6MC0910MG_FD_179889 | JGI IMG/M metagenome (GOLD analysis project Ga0213820, IMG submission 179889) | Enriched soil aggregate microbial communities from Iowa State University, Ames, United States - MC6-MC0910-MG | ecosystem: Environmental > Terrestrial > Soil > Unclassified | place: USA: Iowa... | reverse complement strand
CGCATCGTGCTGGCCGGCGATGGTTATATCGACGCCGAACAGGTCGCCCATTGGGAGAGCCTGGCCACGCTGCTGACGCACGCCAATCCGCAGGGCCGTGTCCCGGGCGAAGGCGCTGCCGGCCTGCTGCTGGCGCCGCCCGATGCGCAAGCCGAATTTCACGTCACGCTGTCGCCGATGCTGCAACGGCAGAAGTCAGCCGACGCGCGCGGCGCCCAGGCCGAAGCGCCGTTGGCGGACCTGACGCGCGACCTGCTGCAGGCCGCCGCCGTGGATCCCGGCGCCGTCAGCCACATCGTCAGCGATGGCGATCACCGCGGCGCCCGTCCGCTTGAGCCGCTGAACGTGGCATCGCTGGTGTTTGCCCATCTGGATGCCGGCAAGGACTGCCAGGCCATCGGCATGGCCTGCGGCCACATCGGCGCGGCAGCGTCGCTGCTGACGTTGGCCGTGGCCTGTGAAACCTGCCTGCAGTTCGACCAGCCCGTGCTGACCCTTACCCTGCAAGACCCCGCATTGCGCGCCGCCGCGCTGGTGGCCCGACCCGCCGCCAGCGCCACCGCCTGACCCAAAACAAAAGCGAAAACCATGCGTAGCCCATCAGGATTGCTTTCTCGATTTTCCAGCGCCATGAGCGACTTCCGCTATTGGAGCGGACGCGTATTCGCCAATCCGCGCACCTTCATGCTCATCGGGCTGATTGCGCTGATCGTTTTCCTGTTCCTGTTCGCCGACACGATGCAGATCGCCATGACCTGGGCCGGCGCGGCGCTGGGCGTGCTGCTGCTTCTGTGGCTGTGCGTCTACCTCTGGCGCCGGCGCCGAAAGCGGCGGGCCAACCAACAGTTGGGCGACATGCTGGAACAGCAGGTGCAGACGGGCGCGGCCGCCAGCCCCGCCGCCAACCGCAGCGAAATCGAGGCGCTGCGCACGCGCCTGACGCAGGCGGTCCGCACCATCAAGACCTCCAAGATCGGCCAGACCTCCGGCAACGAGGCGCTGTACGAGCTGCCCTGGTACATCGTCATCGGCAACCCCGCGGCGGGCAAGAGCAGCGCCGTCATCAATTCGGGCCTGCAGTTCCCGTTTGCCGATAAGAACGGCGCTGCCGTGCGCGGCGTGGGCGGCACCCGCAACTGCGACTGGTTTTTCACCACCGAAGGCATCCTGCTGGACACCGCCGGCCGCTACTCGGTGCATGAAGAGGACCGCAACGAGTGGATGAGCTTTCTGGATCTGCTCAAGCGCCATCGCCCCAAGGCGCCGATCAACGGCATCATCGTGGCGGCCAGCATCAGCGAGCTGACGGACGCAGGCCCGGAATTCGCCATCAACCTGGCCAAGAACCTGCGCCAGCGCGTGCAGGAACTGACCGACCGGCTGGAAGTGTTTGCGCCGGTCTACGTGATCTTCACGAAGGCCGACCTGATCGCGGGCTTTTCCGAATTCTTTGCCGATGCCGACGCGCGCGAGCGCGACCGCGTCTGGGGCGCCACGCTGCCGTACGGCGCCGAGGAAAGCCGCGATGTGCTGACGCTGTTCGACGAGCGCTTCGATGAGCTCTACGAGGGCCTGAAGGAAATGGGCACCGCACAGATCTCGCTGCGGCGCAGCGGCGACCTGCCCCCGGGCCTGTTGACCTTCCCGCTGGAATTCGCGGGCATCAAGCCGGCGCTGCGCACCTTCCTGTCCACGCTGTTCGAGACGAACCCGTTCCAGTACAAGCCGGTATTCCGGGGCTTCTACTTCACCAGCGCCTTGCAGGAAGGCGCCTCGCGCAGCACCTCCACCGACAAGCTCGCGGCGCGCTTCGGCTTGCGCCCGGCCTCGCGCGAAGCGGCGCGCAGCGTGACGTCGCACAACGGATTCTTCCTGCGCGACCTGTTCTCCAACGTCATCTTTGCGGACAAGAAACTGGTGCGCCAGCACGCCAGCCCGAACAAGGTCCGCATGCGTTACCTGACCTTCTTCGGCCTGGTGCTGGCGCTGGGGTTGGTGCTGGGCGGCTGGAGCTGGTCGTATCTGGGCAACCGGCAACTGGCCAGCAACGTGCAGGCGGATCTGGACAAGGTGGTGCGCCTGCAAAGCGAGCGCACCGACCTGCAGAGCCGCCTGGAAGCCATGGAGATCCTGCAGGACCGCATCGAGCAGCTGGACCGCTATTCGACGAGCCGTCCGCTGTCGCTGGGGCTGGGTCTGTACCAGGGCGACGTGCTCAAGCAGCGCCTGCTGGCCGAGTACTACAACGGTCTGCGCCAGTTCATGCTGGTCCCGGTCAAGGCCAGCCTGGAAGACTATCTGGGCCGTGTGGACGTGTCGCAGGCGGCCGCGGCCGGCACGCCACGTACGGCGCCGCCGCCCCAGGCTCAGCCGGTGAGCGCCAATGCCGGCAACACGCTCTTCCAGGACGCCTCGCCCACCAACGTCGACGACGCCTACAACGCGCTCAAGACGTACCTGATGATGGCAAACCGCGAGCATGTGGATCCCACGCACCTCTCTGACCAGATCACCCGCTTCTGGCGCGGATGGCTGGAAACCAACCGCGGCGCCATGCCGCGCGACCAGCTGATCCGCAGCGCCGAGCGCCTGATCTCGTTCTATGTGGCGCGCGCGGCCGATGCGGACTGGCCGCAGATCGAAACCAATCTGGCCATGGTGGAACGCACGCGCGGCAACCTGCGCAGCGTGATGCAGGGCATGCCGGCCCGTGAGCGCGCCTATGCCACGTTGAAGGCGCGCGCCGCCACGCGTTTCCCCGCGATGACCGTCGCCCGCATCATGGGCGAGGCCGATGCCGCGGTCGTGGCCGGCAGCTACGCCGTGCCGGGCACGTTCACGCGCGAGGCCTGGGAGCAATACATCGAGCCGGCCATCGGCGAAGCCGCGCGCCGCGAGGTGCAGACCAGCGACTGGGTGCTGGGCGTGAACGCGCGCGACGATCTCACGCTGGAAGGCAGCCCCGAGCAGATCCAGAAGAGCCTGGCCACGATGTACAAGACCGAGTACGCGCAGGAATGGCAGAAGATGCTGCGCGGGGTCACCATCAAGCCCTTCACCAGTTTCGATCAGGCGGTGCAAGGCATGAACCGCCTGGGCGATCCGCAGAACTCGCCGCTGGTCAAGCTCATCAACACCACGTACGAACAGACCTCGTGGGACAACCCGTCGCTGATCAACACCGGCATCACGCAGGCGCAGACGGGCGTCGTCGCCTGGTTCAAGCGCGTGATCCTGCGCCAGGGTCAGCCCAAGCCGACCGAGGCGGCGCCCGGCGGCGAACAGATCCCGATGGGTCCGGTGGGCCGCGAGTTCTCCGACGTGGCTCGCCTGGTGGTCCAACGCGACAACCAGTCGCTGCTGGGCAATTACATGAACGCCCTGTCCAAGATCCGGACGCGGTTCAACCTGATCAACAACCAGGGCGATCCCGGCCCGGGCGCCCTGCTGCTGATGCGCCAGACGCTGGAAGGCAAGGACTCCGAACTGGCGGACGCGCTCAAGCTGGTGGACGAGCAGATGCTGGCCGGCCTGACGCCGGCACAGCGCGAGACGCTGCGCCCGCTGCTGGTGCGGCCGCTGATTCAGGGCTACGCCGTCGCCATGCAACCCGCGCAGACCGAGCTGAACAAGGTCTGGAACGCGCAGGTCTATCAGGGCTTCACGCAGAACCTGGCCGAGAAGTATCCGTTCTCGACCAAGGCCGGCATCGAGGCCAGCAGCGAAGAGATCGCGCAGGTCTTCGGCCCGCAGGGCAGCATCGCCAAGTACGTCAACGAAACGCTGGGACCGCTGACGGTGCGGCGCGGCGACATCCTCACGGCGCGCACGTGGGGCGACATGGGCATCGACCTGCAGCCGTCGTTCACCGCGAACTTCGCGCAATGGGTGGCGCCGCTGTCCGGCGGCGCGGCCGGATCGGGCGCGGCCAGCCAGCCGCAGACGCTGTTCCAGATCCAGCCCAAGCCCGCGGGCGGCGTCACCGAGTACACGATCGAGATCGACGGCCAGCAACTGCGCTACCGCAACACGCCGCCGCAATGGGTCAACTTTGTGTGGCCCAACGCGCAGGGCGCGCCCGGCGCGCGCATCACCGCCACCGCCTTTGACGGCACCGTGGTCGAGATCGTGAACGAACCCGGCCGCTTCGGCCTGGAGCGCCTGATCTCGGGCGCTCAGCGCAAGGCCAACCAGGACGGCAGCTTTGAGATGAGCTGGTCCAAGTCCAACCTCACCGTGCCGGTGCGGCTGCGCATCATCAGCAATACCCAGGCGGCCAGCGCCGGCGGCGCCGAGCCCGGCAGCCAGGGCCTGCGCAACCTGCGTCTGCCCGCCACGGTCGCGGGCGCCTCCCCTCAACCTTCCGTCGCCTCGACGGCTGCCGGAGTGCAGCAATGAGCAATCCGCAGTCCCCCATTTTCCGCACGGCCTACTTCGGCAAGATTCCGTCGCGTGGCGACTTCGTCAAGAACACCTCGCACCCGCAACTGATGGCGACGCTGGACGCCTGGGTCGCCAACACCATGGAGATCCTGGCGCAGGATCCGCATTGGAAGACGCTGTACGACGAGGCGCAGCCGGTGCCTTTCGCGGTGCTGGGCTCGCGCGGCAAGCTGGCCATCGCGGGCCATCTGCAGCCCAGCCGCGACCAGTCCGGGCGGCGCTTCCCGTTCATCAGCGCGACCTCCGTCGAGGTGTCGCGCCCGCTGGACTTCATTGCGCGCAGCCCGCTGGCCTTCAGCCGGATGTGGAACCGCATGGGGGCTGCCGCCTCGCAGCTCATGCAGGAAAGCGACCCGGCGGCCGCGCTGCAGACGCTGAACGGCCTGGAGGGCGAGATCCGCACGGCCGCCGATGACGGCTTCGACGCCTTCATCGATCTGCAGACGCTCGAGCGCGTGGAAGCGATGCTGCGCAGCAACGGCCACGCCGCCAGCATGCACGACATCGTGCTGGCGCTGGGCATCCTGCTCACGCCGGTCATGTCCAGCGGCTCGTCGCAGCTGGACACCGGACTGGCGCTGCCGCTGCCCGACGACCCGCTCTACATCAATCTGGTGGCCACGTACTGGATGACGCTGATCGCGCCGTTCCTGAACCGCGCCGACTTCGAGATCGCCATGTTCATCGGCCATATCGCGGGCAAGCACCGGCTGGTGGTGGGCTTTCGCGGCGCGTCGCCGCAGACGCTCGCGACCCTGCTGTCGACGCCGCAGACCCTGTCGCAGCACTACATCATGCTGGACGCCGCCCCCTGGGTGCGCGACCACGTCAGCGCCAGCCACGGCCTGGCCAAGCTGTCGAGCTATCTGGATCAACAGCGGCTCTCCCTGCGCCAGGCGCTGGAGACCTACCGCGAAGTCTTCATCGGAGCCTAGGACATGCGCACACTCACTCTGGTCCTGGCCGCGGCCTGCTCCTGGGCGGCGCATGCCCAGGACGCGGCGACGGTCGTTCCCGCCAATGTCATCCCCCAGCCCGGCCAGGTGGTCGCCAGCGGCGCGGTGCCCGACGAGGCGACCAAGGCCGACGTGCTGCAGCGGCTGCAAAAGGTATATGGCGTGGGCAACGTGATCGACCGCATCGACGTGGGCGGCGTGGTCGCCCCGCCGAACTGGTCGCAACACGTCGGCAAGCTGCTGGACAGCCCGCTCAAGCAGATCAACCGCGGACAGCTGGAGATCGACGGCACGCAGATCCGGCTGCGCGGCGAGGTGGACAACGAAGCCTCGCGCCAGCAGATCGCCAGCACCTTCGCGACCTCGCTCAATCCCACCTACAAGATCGTCAACGGCCTGCGCGTGTCGGCGGACAAGGACGAGCAGGACGTGCTGGACAACCTGCTCAGCAATCGCGTGGTGGAGTTCGAGACGGGCAGCACGCGCCTGACCGCACGCGGCCGAGAGCTGCTGGACCGCGTGGCCGACGCCGTGCCGAAACTGCGTGCCGACAAGATCCAGATCATCGGCCACACCGACAGTTCAGGCAGCCGCAGCACCAACCTGGCGCTCAGCCAGGCGCGCGCGGACGCGGTGCGCGACTATCTGGTCGATAAGGGATTGCCGACGTCGCGCTTTGAGGCCATGGGCGCGGGACCCGACCAGCCGGTGGCCACCAATGCCACGCCGGAAGGCCGCGCCAAGAACCGGCGCATCGAGTTCCGCGCGGCGCGTTAGGGCCGGGTTAGGGGCGCGATTGGGGCGCGATTGGGGCGCGCTCAAGCCGCGCTTCGTCCGCGCTAAGGCCGCGTTTGGTCCGCGCCCCGCGCGCAGCCTCAACTGCCCTCGCCGGCCTTCTTGATGCCAAGCAATTCTTCCAGGCCCGACAGCGCCTCGTCGTTCTTGACCACCGTGCGCAGCCACAGGTGCAACGACATCTCGCCCCAGCTTGCGGCTTTGTCGGCCAGGTAGGCGACCGGGCTGTGCGGCTCGGTGCGGCGAAAGAAATCGGCCACCTCGCGCAATTGCGCCAGCGCCTGTTCGCGGGTCTGGATGGGTCCGCGCACGGCGGCAGTCGCGGCGCCGTGCACGGGCGTATCGACAGCGGGAAAGTGATCGGCGGGGGGCAAGGTGGGCTCCACTCGAACAGGAACGGCGGGCGCGGGCGCCACGGGTGACGACGGGGCCGCCAGGTCGGCACGGACCAGCAGGCCCGCGTCGCGCGCAAAGCGGTGCACCAGTTCCGTGACATTGCGCAGCGAGTCGCGCACGCGGGAAAAAGCCGGGCTCTCGTCGCCCAGGCGCTCGTCCAGCGTGCGCTCCAGCTGCGCCAGCGCCTGCGAACAACCTTCGAGCTGCGTGTCCAGCTCGGAATAGAACGACGGCGGCGTATCGCGCCGCGCGGCGTCGAAGCGGTCCAGCGTCAATTTGCCGCGCGTGAGTTCATTGGCATTGTCCGGCGTCCGCTTGACGGCATTGGCCAGCTGACTTGCCGCCTCCCAGAGCACCGCGCCATAACGCGCGCCATCGGCCTGAGTCAGCGGAATCTCGCCGATGAGCTGCTGCGAGCGCGACAGCAGCCAGGCCAGATTGCCCACGCGCTGCTGCACGTCGCCATCTTCCGGCACGGGATGCAGGCCTTCCCAGTAATCCCGGCACAGCCCATCGATAAGCAGATAACCGTCACGCAGCCCCGCGAACCCGCGCGTCTTGGCCCAGGCTTCCGCCAGCCACGACGCGATGCGGATGTCCTTGCTGCGTTCGCGCAGCACCGTGGTGCAGATGCGTGCCACCTCGGGCCAATCGGCCTCTTTCAGGTCGATGACCCAATCGCCCTGGTCGAGCTGGGGATCGTCATGCCGGCGCGCCTCGCGGATCGCGTCGAACTCGGGCGAAAACACCAGGTCGACGCCGCAAGGCGCGTCGCCGGGGATCGGAAGCAACAGGGCGTTGATGTCGGTCATGGGCGCGGAGCATATGTAAGTAGGCGCAAATCATCCCACAACCGTTTACGCAGGACGTTCAAAGATGACACGTCCTATTACAAAGCGCGTCACGATGCTTCGCTATGATTTGCGCTCCCATCAAGGAGCACTCATGACGACGAAATCGATCCGCATGTTGCCCGACGGGCACTTCATCGCCGGCGCCCCGCGCCGCGCGCCCGACGGCACCATAGTCGGCGGAGAAGGCCCCATCACCCGCGCCCCGGACGGCACCTACGTGGCCGGCACGCCGCAACGCGCCCCCGACGGCAGCTACAAAGGCGGCGGCGGGCCCGTGCGCATGGCGCCAGACGGCACCTTCGTCGTCGGCCCCGCCCGGCTGGCGCCGGACGGCACGTATCTGTAAACCCATTCCTGGCTTTAAACCCATACCTGGCGCGCAACATGTCCCAACGCTCCGTCATCCGCAAGGGCGATAAAACGTCGCACGGCGGCGTCGTCGTGACCGGCGACGAAACCGTCGTCATCTTCGGGCAGCCGATGGCCCGCGTCGGCGACCGGGTCACCTGCCCCAAATGCGGCGACACCCACACCATCGTCGAAGGCGTGCAGAACGTCGGCTCGGACCGCCTCACCGCCCTGGAAGGCATGCGCACGTCGTGCGGCGCCACGCTGATCGCCAGCCAGCATTTCTATCAACTGGAATACGGTTGAGCGATGGGTCCGCGCGCCTTGCGCGAGGCCGAGCGCGTCTTCAAAACGAGCGAGGGCGGATCCCCACATCGGGAACCCGCCCACGGACACGGCAGGACCGGAGTTCCGGCCTGCCGGATTGACGATTACGGCTGCCAGTTGTGCGTGCTGTACAGGTTGCCGTCGATACGATTCAGAACCGGCAGGCCGGTGCCCAGATCCTTGGTCTGCATATCGATGTAGGCCTGGAACACGTCCGCGTCCAGCACGCCGATGTCGGAACGGCGCTCGGCCGGCACATTGGCCAGGGTCGTGTAGCCGTCGCCGCCGGTGGCATTGAAGCTCAGCACGAACAGGCGATAGGTGCGCGCGTTATCCAGCGGCAGCCACGTGCTGGTGGCCTGATCCAGGTACTGGAAGTTGCTGGCGCGGCTGCCCTTCGCATTCGAGGCGGTAACGTCCCAGCGCAGGCCGGCCGCGTACGGGTAAGGACCGTCCTTGCCGCCCGGCTTGTACGTCGCGTCCAGACCATCCTCGATCATGGACTTGACCTCGTCGGCGGTCAGATCCAGGCGCCACAGCATGTTGCCGAAGGGCACGACGGCGATCACGTCGGCCGCCGTCACGGTGCCGTTCAGCGCGCGGCGCACACCGCCACCGCTTTGCAGGGTCATGTCGGCGCCGCCGTATTGGGCGTTGGCCACGTCCAGATAGGCTTGGGCCACCATCTGCTGGATGTCGCCGCCGCGCAGGGCGACGTTGCCTTCGCTTTCGCAAGCGGGGCTGGCCGCATTGCTGGTGGGGGTGGGACCCGGAATGCGGCGGAAGCACAGTTCCAGCGGCACCTGGGCGACGTTGGTCTTGCTGAAGATGTCGATCTTGTCCTTGAAGGGCTGCAACACCGACAGCGCCGTGGCGTCCGGCGTCTGCTCGCGCAGGAAGCCGCTGGCCGCGACAGCGGCCTTGAAGGCGGTGCGATCGGCATCGGAGGCCGCAACCAGCGCACTGCCCGCCTTGACGCGGTAATCGGTGTCGATCAGCACATGGGGCGTGCCGGCGCAGTTCGTCACGTCGCCGTTGGCATCGAAGCTGACCTTCAGTTCACCCACGACTTGCGAGTATTCCCAGGCCTGCACCAGGCAGACCGGCTTGCCGTCCTTGTCGGCCAGACGGGTCGGATAGGCGCCGCCCGGCGTGCCGACGGCCATCGTCTTCATCGAATCGGGACCCAGCAGCGTGTGCGAATCGCCGCCCACCACCACGTCGACGCCGCTCAGCTTGGCAATCACATCCTTGTCGTAGCCGTAGCCGATGTGGCTCAGCAGGATGACCTTGTTGACGCCATTGGCGCGCAGCGCGTCGATCTGCGCCTGCGCGGCCACGGCTTCGTCCGTGAACGTCGTATCCGCGTTGGGGCTGGACGATTCCTTGGTCTTGCTGGCGATCGTCAGGCCGACGATGCCGATCTTCTGGGCATCGCGTTCCACCACGATGGCAGGCTTGATCAGGTCGGTGCCCTTGAGCGGCGAACTCGCGCCGAAGTTGACGTTCGCGCTCAGGACCGGCGTCTGGCAGGCGCCGGCGTGCAGGAAGTCGACAAAGCGCTTCAGGCCGTCGTCGCCCTTGTCGAACTCGTGGTTGCCCACGGCCATCGCATCGAAGCAGACCGTGTTCATCAGGGTGGCATCGGCCTCGCCCGGCTCGCCGGCGCGGTTGAAGTACAGCGTGCCGGTCTGCGCGTCGCCCGCGTGCAGCTTGAGCACGTTCGGCGAATTCGCGGCCAGCTGGTCGATGGCGGCCTTCACGCGCGGCATGCCGGCGGCGGACACGGTCACTTCGGTATCGGTCCCGGCCGCATTCTTCAGGGTCAGCGTCCGGTCCTTGCCGTCCAGCGTGGAGTGATGGTCATTGATGTGAAGGATCGTCAGTTCCAGCGGACGGGCCTGCACGGGAGGTTCGGTGACTGGCGGCGTTTCGTGGTCGCTGTCGTTGTCGTTGTCGCCGCCGCAGCCGGCAAGCAGCGCCATTGCGCTCATCACTGCGCACGCGAGCGCCTTCCGATTCCAGTGCTTCATTTTTCCTCTTTCCCGTGGAAGCTGTTCGAGGCCCGCATTCTGTTTGCCGCGTATGACGCAACGATGAATGCGAGCTGAAAACCTTCCGCGCAAGAAATTGGTCGATTTTTAGTGTCTGGACATGCTTTTGACGCGTCGCTCGTGTAACGCGGGTGGCGTTTCGCGGGCGGGCTCACGACGTGTCCCGCTGGCGTTGCGCGCGTCCGCACGCGCATTTCCCCACTGGAAAAACGAAGGCTCGTGGGATAAATTCACACGTCGGAATAGTCAGTTACAGATTTGTCTTCCAAAACTTTTCAGCCGCGCCACACTTCGATACTGGTTCTTCCGCCGACGCCTCCGGCAAATGTGGCGTCGGTTTCGCGGTAACGCATCACAAATCGGCGACATCGCCCCATCGCGTAGCCAGCAATGGCGGCGCGGCAAAGCGGTGGGCAGTTTCGCGGCTTGACCGCGAAACGCCGGGGGAACCAGACGGCGCAGCACAAGGAGAAATAGAAAGGAGGCTGTAGATGAAATGCCCCCCACCTTTGGCGACCGAAACCGAGAGGCTGCACGCCCTGTCGGAATACGGGCTGGACCCGCAGCATCCGCTGCCCAGCCTGGACCCGGTCGTGCGCATTGCATCGCGCATGTTCAACATGCCGGTGTCCGCCATCAACATGGTCGGCAGCGATCATGTGTTTTTCGCGGCCAGCATCGGCGTCGGCGACACCGACATGCGCCGTGACGTCTCTTTCTGCGCCCATGCGGTTTTGCAGGACGACGTCATGGTCGTGCCGGATGCGCGCCTGGATGAACGCTTCCACGACAATCCGCTCGTCTCGGGTCCGGCCAGCATCCGGTTCTATGCCGGCGTTTCGCTAAATTCCCCGGAAGGCCATCCGCTGGGCGCGCTGTGCGTCATTGACACCAAACCCCACGCCGATTTCAGCGACGACGACAAGGAACGCCTGCGCGAGCTGGCCCGCATGGCGTCCGACCGGCTGGAACTGCGCCGTGTCGAAGTCAGCGCCGAACGCGCCCGCGCGCGGGCCAAGCTGCCAGCGTCCGGACCGAAGACGAAGCGCGCACCCGCGCAACGGCCCGGCCCCGCCCACCCCCACACGCGCCATGACGACGACGCGCGCAAACTTACCGGTTTCGACCCGCTGACGGGCCTGGCCAACCGCGGGGTGTTTTACCGGCGCGTGGAGGAAGTGCTGGCGCATCCGTGTGCCGCCGCCATCCTGATGCTGGACCTGGACGGCTTCAAGGACATCAACGACACGATGGGCCATGCGGTCGGCGACGCGATCCTGCGGGAACTCGCGGCGCGCCTGGACGGCATCGCGGGTCCGTGCGACACGGTTGCACGCCTGGGCAGCGACGAATTCGCCATCCTGCAGTTCGAGGTCGGCGACCTGAAGCAGGCGACGGAACTGGCGCAACAGGCGTTGGCGCGCATTGCCGAACCCATTTCGATCCAGGGACAGGAGCTGCGCCTGACCGCGAGCTGCGGCGTGGCTCTGGCCCCGCTGCATGCGCACGAGGCGCTGGAACTGGTGGGCAACGCCGATCTCGCATTGGTCAAAGCAAAGGCCGTCGGCCGTGGCCGCATCTTTGTCTTCGCCCCCAACCTGCGCCTGGAAGCCGTGGCGCGGCGCATGTACGGCATGGAACTGCACCGCGCGGTCGCCAAAGGCGAATTCCTGCTCTTCTACCAGCCGCAGATCAATCTGGAGACCGGCGCGTTGACCGGCGCCGAGGCGCTGCTGCGATGGCGCCATCCCCAATTGGGCCTGCTGGCGCCGGGCGTCTTTCTGCCATCGCTGGAAGGCGGCCCCTTGGCGGGCACGGTCGGCACATGGGTGATGAATGAAGCGTGCAGTCAGGCCGCGTTCTGGCGACGCAGCGGCCTGCACGATTTCCGCATCGCCGTGAACCTCTTCGGCGTGCAATTCCGAGAGGGCGATTTGGCAGCCGAGGTCGCGCAAACACTCGCCCGGCACGGCCTGCCGCCCGAGGCGCTGGAACTGGAGATCACCGAGAACATCGTGCTGAACGGCGACGACACGGTGCTGGAAACGCTGCAACGCCTGCGCGCTCAGGGCGTGGGTATTTCGTTCGACGACTTCGGCACGGGGTATGCGTCGCTCAGTCTCTTGAAGACGCATCCGATCACCCGCATCAAGATCGACCGTTCGTTCGTCAGCGGAATTCTGGAGTCCAACCAGGACGCCACGGTGGTCCGCGCCATTCTGGACGTGGCGCGCAGCTTTGACCTGAACACCATCGCCGAAGGCATCGAAACCGATGCGCAACGCGAACGGCTGCAGGCCGAGCATTGCGAAGAGGGTCAGGGGTATCTGTTCGGAAAGCCGATGGCGGCGCTGCAGTTTGCACAAACGTTCGGGATCGAGACGGCGCTGCGGA
>Ga0213820_1001214_pt1 | contig 12639 bp, 15 predicted proteins | sample MC6MC0910MG_FD_179889 | JGI IMG/M metagenome (GOLD analysis project Ga0213820, IMG submission 179889) | Enriched soil aggregate microbial communities from Iowa State University, Ames, United States - MC6-MC0910-MG | ecosystem: Environmental > Terrestrial > Soil > Unclassified | place: USA: Iowa... | reverse complement strand
ACGTACTGTTATTCATCGACAATATCTTCCGTTTCACACAAGCAGGTTCTGAGGTTTCTGCCCTATTAGGTCGTATGCCTTCTGCGGTAGGTTACCAACCAACACTTGCAACTGAAATGGGTAAATTACAAGAGCGTATCACATCTACTAACAAAGGTTCTGTAACTTCTATTCAAGCGATCTATGTACCAGCCGATGACTATACTGACCCGGCTCCAGCTACAACTTTCGCCCACTTAGATGCAACTACTAACCTTGAGCGTAAATTATCAGAAATGGGTATCTACCCTGCGGTTGACCCATTAGCTTCGACTTCTCGTGCATTATCACCAGAAATCGTAGGCGCTGAGCACTACGCAGTAGCAACTGGCGTACAACGTACAATCCAACGTTACCGCGAATTACAAGATATCATTGCTATCTTAGGTATGGATGAGTTATCTGACGAAGATAAACAAACAGTTGAACGTGCTCGTCGTATTCAATTCTTCTTATCTCAAAACTTCCACGTTGCGGAGCAATTCACTGGACAAAAAGGTTCTTACGTTCCTGTTAAAGAAACGGTTCGTTCATTCAAGGAAATCCTTGAAGGTAAATACGATCACCTACCAGAAGATGCTTTCCGTTTAGTAGGTTCAATTGATGAAGTAGTTGAAAAAGCGAAAAGCATGGGCGTAGAGGTTTAATACTAGGGACGAGGAGGAAAAAATATGAAGACAGTTACAGTCAATATTGTCACTCCCGACGGCCCAGTATACGATTCTGAAGTATCAATGGTAATCGCGAAAACAACTTCAGGTGAAATTGGTGTTCTTGCTGGCCATATTCCAATGGTCGCTCCACTTGCAATTGGTGCAGTGAAGCTTAAAAAAGAAGACGGTTCTACAGAAGTTGTAGCTGTAAGCGGTGGTTTCATTGAAGTTCGTCCAGAAAAAATCTCAATTTTAGCACCTTCTGCTGAAATTGCTGAAAACATCGATGTTCAACGTGCTAAAGAAGCCGTTAAACGCGCTGAAGGACGTATTCAAGATAAACAAGATAACATTGATTTCAAACGTGCTGACCTAGCATTAAAACGTGCGTTGAATCGTATCAACGTTCATGAGGGTAATATCTAATTCAATTTTTAACGGGCAGATTCATATCTGCCCGTTTTTTAAATGGAGGAACACGATGTGGAAATTTATGAAGCAGTAGGGCAAGAAGCTTTAATGGGTATTTTATCGCATCTATTTTTTATTGCTATCACATTTTACGCTTTGCAAGCCTTCATGTTAGAAAAACTGTTCAAGAAAAATAAAGTGTTTCAAATACAGTTAATTTATATTTTGTTGAGCATTGCAATCGGGACAGCAGTATCTAATTTCTTTTTACAAATTTCAAGCTGGTCTGGCAAACTGCCGTACTTATTTTAGATGAGCGAGTTATATTTTTTGTTGAGATGCGTAACTTAATACGTGCATATTTCAAAGGGCTTCATAAGATAACTTATGTGGTCCTTTGAAGTATGTTCAAAAGAGGTTTAATATGTCCCGTAAACGGATATATATTGACGACGCACTTAGATATGTATTAGAAAAAATAACATATTTTCCCGTGTTATTGGTCATTCACAAAAAAAATATTCATGCGTACAATAAATAAATAGCAAAATATCAATAAATGCCTTAAAATAGTGATTTGGACGCTTGAACGAGCGTGTGAAAAGTTGTACTATAAAGTTGTTTGTTTACTGATTATGACATTATACATCTTTTTTAAAATAAATTTTGATAGGTTAAGAGATTGAATTCGGAGGGACGTAAGGTGGATAAAATTATAGTGACTGGCGGCCAAAAGCTACAGGGAAAAGTTCGTGTAGAGGGCGCAAAAAATGCAGTGTTACCAATCCTGGCGGCAGCTTTACTTGCTTCAAAAGGAGAAAATGTAATTAAAGAAGTCCCTAACTTAGCAGATGTTTATACCATAAATGAAGTACTAAAAAGTCTAAACGCTGATGTTACATATATACCAGAAGACAATACTGTATATATAGACGCAACTAAAGAACTTTCAAGTGAAGCGCAATTTGAGTATGTGAGTAAAATGCGTGCATCTATTTTAGTGATGGGTTCATTACTTGCTCGAAATGGCTTTGCACGTGTTGCTTTACCGGGTGGCTGTGCAATCGGATCACGTCCAATTGAATTACATTTAAAAGGCTTTGAGGCAATGGGTGCAAAAATTTCATTTGGGCACGGCTATGTGGAAGCGAAGGTAGAGGGTCGTTTACAAGGTGCGAATGTGTATTTGGATTTCCCAAGTGTTGGAGCTACAGAAAATATCATGACAGCTGCGTCTTTAGCAAAAGGAACAACAGTCATTGAAAATGCAGCAAAAGAACCTGAAATCGTAGATCTTGCAAACTTTATTAATAGTATGGGTGGGCGTGTTATCGGTGCAGGTACGAATACGATTCGTATTGAAGGCGTTGACACATTATATGGGACAGAGCATTATATTATTCCCGACCGTATCGAAGCCGGTACATTTATGGTAGCTGCTGCGATTACAAAAGGTGATGTAACAATCGAAAATGCGGTGCCCGAGCATATGACAGCTTTAATAGCGAAAATGCGTGAAATGGGCGTAGAAATTACGGAGCTAGATGAAGGTATTCGCGTGCAAGTTCCGCAAACATTAAAAGCCGTAGATATTAAAACAATGCCACATCCAGGTTTCCCAACGGATATGCAATCACAAATGATGGCCTTAATGTTAACTGCTGAAGGTACGAGTATTATTACAGAAACTGTTTTTGAAAACCGCTTTATGCATGTGGAAGAGTTCCGTCGCATGAATGCCGGTGCTAAAATTGAAGGACGCTCTGTGTTTATCGAAGGGCCTGTAGACCTACAGGGAGCTGAGGTTATGGCAACAGATTTACGAGCAGCGGCTGCATTAATTTTAGCTGGCCTTGTGTCAGAAGGCATGACGCGAGTAACTAAGCTGCATCACTTAGACCGCGGCTATGTAGACTTCCATGCTAAACTAGCATCACTAGGCGCAAATATTGAACGAATCACATCAATGGATGTTGTGTCAAAAGAAGAAACAACACTAGAATTACCAGCAAACTAACTTCAAAACCCCCTTTGCTTTTATAAGCAAAGGGGGTTTTTTAAATTGTAGGAAGCTAAGGGAGTAATTCTATGGAGGAATGGGTTATTTCTGCGGAATAGCTTGCTAATCCGGCGGAGCAAGGAAGTGATCCCACGGAGCAGAGAGAATGCCGCGAAGCAGAGAGAGAATTCCGCGGAGCAGAGAGGTATTCCGCGAAGCAGAGAGAGAATCCCGCGGAGCAGAGAGGTAATTCCGCGGAGCAGAGGGATAATCTCGCGGAGCAGAGAGCGAATTCCGCGGAGCAGAGAGAGAATTCCGCGGAGCAGAGGGGGAATTCCGCGGAGCAGGGAGGTAATTCCGCGGAGCAGGGAGTGAATCCCGCGGAGCAGAGAGAGAATTCCGCGAAGCAGAGAGAGAATTCCGCGAAGCAAGGCGAGAATTCCGCGGAGCAGAGAGGTAATTCCGCGAAGCAGAAAGTGAATCCCGCGGAGCAGAGTGAATTCCGCGGAGCAGAGTGATTATTCCGCGGAGCAGAGAGATAATTCCGCGGAGCAGAGGGGGAATTCCGCGAAGCAGAGTTAGAATTCCGCGGAGCAGAGAAGTAATCCCGCGAAGCAGAGAGAGAATTCCGCGAAGCAGAAAGTGAATCCCGCGGAGCAGAGTGAATTCCGCGAAGCAGAGAGAGAATTCCGCGAAGCAAAGGGATAATCCCGTGGAGCAGAGTGATTATTCCGCGGAGCAGAGTGATTATTCCGCGAAGCAGAGAGAGAATTCCGCGAAGCAGAGAGAGAATTCCGCGGAGCAGAGAGGTAATTCCGCGGAGCAGAGAGGTATTCCCGCGGAGCAGAGAAGTAATCCCGCGAAGCAGAGAGAGAATTCCGCGAAGCAGAGAGAGAATTCCGCGAAGCAGAGAGAGAATTCCGCGGAGCAGAGAGGTAATTCCGCGAAGCAGAGAGAGAATTCCGCGGAAGAGAGGTAATTCCGCGAAGCAGAGAGAGAATTCCGCGAAGCAGAGAGGGAATTCCGCGAAGCAAAGGGATAATCCCGCGGAGCAGAGAGCTAATTCCGCGGAGCAGAGAAGTAATCCCGAGGAGCAGAGAGAGAATCCCACGGAGCAGAGAGAATCCCGCGGAGCAGAGTGAATTCCGAGAAGCAGAGAGAGAATTCCGCGGAACAGAGAGAGAATTCCACGGAAGAGAGAGCGAATTCCGCGAAGCAGAGGGGGAATTCCGCGGAGCAGGGAGTGAATCCCGCGGAGCAGAGAGAGAATTCCGCGAAGCAGAGAGAGAATTCCGCGGAGCAGAGAGGGAATTCCGCGGAAGAGAGAGAGAATTCCGCGAAGCAGAGAGAGAATTCCGCGGAAGAGAGGTAATTCCACGGAATAGCTTGCGTGGACTGCTAACATCTACGATACGCCTTGTCAGCAGGCGTATCCGTAGATTTATTTTCGGCAATGAATAAATTGTGTGAGAATTGTGTGAGTGCCTGGCACTCTTAATCCCACGGAAGCAGAGCAAAACAACCGCAGGAGCAGAGTAATCCCCTTGGTACAAAGCAAAATCCCTTAGCACAACGCTCATAATTTTAAGTGCGCTCGCATATTATTCCTTATGAAAAATTGGATAATGAGTATTGGCGTTATTTGTTTAATTGGTGCATTATATATACTTCCTGTTGCATTCAGTGAGAGACGAGCGGATGATACTGCGACCGACTCTCTACAAAAGACCGAAAATGCCTGTGAAATATTCATAGAAGTGGAGGGACAAAAGGACAAAATTCCTTTAGAAACGTATATAGTCGGTGTTGTCGCTGCGGAAATGCCTGTATCCTTTAACAAAGAGGCTTTAAAAGCACAGGCGATTGCAGCGAGGACATATGCTCTAAAAACGACAAATTACGGCAAGAACGCCATTGCACCGACTGTGGCAAGGCAAGTTTACTACAATAAAGAACAACGAAAAGCCAATTGGACTAGCAATTTCCCGGGAAATGAAAAGAAGATTGTCGAAGCTATCACTGAAACAGAAGGACAAGTTCTTCTATATAATAATGAATTAATTACAGCGATGTTTCACTCGACGAGTAATGGCCAAACGGAAAGTGCCTATGGCTATAGTGGCAATGACTTGCCGTATTTACAAAGCGTTGCAAGTACGTCCGATCAAGCATCTCCAAAGTTTGCAACTATAAAAGAATGGACGTTGGCAGAATGGAATGCATTATGGTCAAATAAATGGCAAGCGGCTGATTTTGGTCGTATGCAATTGTTTCTAAATGATTCGGGACGTGTTGACCGGCTACAGGTAGGAAAAAACGTGTGGTCAGGGAGAGAGATTCGAACACTCTTACAATTACCATCAACAGATTTTAAGATTTCCTATAATGCGAAAGCTGGGAAGGTACAAGTAGCGACGAAAGGATACGGTCATGGAGTAGGCATGAGCCAGTACGGTGCAGATGCGATGGCAAGCGAAGGAAAGACCGCTTCAGACATTTTACACTATTATTATCAACAAATTGAGATAAAAAAAATAGATGCATGTTTAAAATAGCTTCTAGTTGTTCACACTGCAACTAGAGGTGATGAAAATGAGAGAGGATAAAAATAGTAAAACTTCTCAAAATGAAAAAGGACAATTGCAGAAAAAACCTTGGTTTTGGCCGGCGGTATACGCGGGTGGTGCGTTAATGTTAGCAGGTATGTTATTTGGTTACAATAGTCTCGTATCGAAAGAAGAGGCGCCGCTACCAGATTTAGCACAAGTAGACCCAGGTCCAGTAGTTGAAACAAATGCAAAAACAGAAACAATGAAGTATCCATTCAAGGAAGCTGAGCTTAGTAAAGTACAAGTTTCACAGGAATTTTATGAAGTTGAAGCCAATGAAGAGTCACGTGAAAATGCACTAATGGTATTTAATCAAACATTTACAACTTCATCAGGCATTTCTCTTGCTATGAATGGAGAAGAATTCGAAGTAGTTGCTGCGTTGAGTGGTAAAGTACTAGAAGTAAAACTAGATGCATTCACAGGCAATAAAATCGTTCTAGAGCATGCAGATGGTAAGCAAACGCATTATAGCTCTGTGAAAGATATTGTTGTAAAAGAAGGCGACGAAGTGACACAAGGTCAGGCACTTGGCAAAGCGACTGACAATGAGTGGAATCAAGCAGCCGGCGTTCACATGCATTTTGAAGTACTAGAAAACGGTAAATACGTAAATCCGAAAAAATTCCTAGGATTTTAAAAAAGTCAGCAATTTAACGAGAAAGTGCAAAACGTGTTCTGAATAACTTTGTCCTCACATAAGGTGAAGAAATGCGCAGACGTGCATCTGATGCCAAAGCCATTTTGTGAAATTGTGTGGAAAGGACGAAGAACGTGCACGAGCACATTCGGAAGCGCTGCATACGCCTCGGTGAATTATTGATTGAGACGCGTGAAACTGTGCGTGTCCTCGCGAAAATGACAGGTTACTCAAAAAGTACGGTGCACAAAGATTTAACAGAGCGATTACCAACAATTCATGAAGGATTAGCCGATCAAGTGAAAGAGATTCTCGCCTACCATAAAGCCGTACGTCATATTCGTGGAGGAGAGGCAACGAAAAACAAGTGGAAAGAAAGAGCGAGTCAAGAATGATTCGTTCTTTTTTTGTCCATTTCTAGTTGTGTCCATATAATTGTAGGAAAACAAGCATAATGACTAAATTTAGGTGAAATTACCAATGGGTTATGATAAAATATTCTAGATAAATAGACAATAGGAACGTTATGTAGTTTTAACTGGCGGGAAGGAGAAAATAAAAAATGTTTTCGAAGGATATAGGCATAGACTTAGGAACTGCGAACGTATTAATCCACGTAAAAGGTAAAGGGATCGTGTTAAATGAACCTTCTGTGGTGGCGATAGATAAAAAGACAAACAAAGTGCTAGCGGTAGGAGAAGAAGCGCGACAAATGGTGGGGCGTACGCCTGGTAATATTACTGCAATTCGGCCATTACGCGATGGCGTCATTGCAGATTTTGATGTTACAGAAGCGATGCTTAGACATTTCATCAATAAGTTAAATTTAAAAGGATTTTTAACGAAACCACGCATTTTGATTTGCTGCCCAACGAATATTACAAGTGTTGAGCAAAAAGCGATTCGTGAAGCTGCTGAAAAATCTGGTGGTAAAAAAGTATATTTAGAAGAAGAGCCAAAAGTGGCGGCAATCGGTGCTGGTATGGATATTTTCCAACCGAGTGGCAATATGGTCGTTGATATCGGTGGCGGAACAACGGATATCGCGGTACTTTCAATGGGCGACATTGTAACAAGTGAGTCTATTAAAGTTGCTGGTGATGTTTTTGATAATGATATTTTACAATATATTAAAAAAGAATATAAATTGCTCATTGGTGAACGCACAGCAGAAGCAATTAAAATAACAATTGGTACAGTCTTTAAAGGTGGCCGTAACGATTCGATGGATATTCGCGGTCGTGATATGGTAACAGGCTTACCGCGTACAATTACCATTAACTCGGATGAAATCGAACGTGCATTACATGAATCGGTAGCAATGATTGTACAATCAGCAAAAAACGTATTAGAAAAAACACCGCCTGAGCTATCAGCAGATATTATTGATCGTGGTGTGATTATTACAGGTGGTGGCGCACTACTACACGGTATGGACCAACTGCTAATAGAAGAGTTAAAAGTACCAGTATTCATTGCAGAACATCCAATGGATTGTGTGGCAATTGGTACAGGCATAATGCTAGAAAATATTGATCGTGTTCCAGCTTCTCTATAAAAATACAATGAGGTGATTCCTTTGTTTAAAGGATTTTATACAGTAGCATCAGGTATGATTGCACAACAAAGAAGAACAGAACTACTGACAAACAACCTATCCAATGCAAATACGCCTGGATTTAAGGCAGATCAGTCAACAATCCGTTCATTTCCAGATATGCTAATGTCCAGCGTAGGTAAAACAAATGCGCCTGCCAATCAGCAATCGGGCTCACAGTATATGAGTCAAGTTGGTGCATTAAATACCGGAATTTATATGCAAGAAACATTACCAAATTACATACAAGGTCAAATCTATAGCACAGATTTAACAACAGATATGGCCCTAATTGATGGATACTTACCCCAAAATGAAGATGGTGTCACTGGCTCAATTTTCTTCCGTTTAGCACATCCAGACGGCGGAGAGGCTTACACACGTAACGGGAATTTTACATTAGATGGTCAAGGCTATTTAGTCAATGCACAAGGTCTTTATGTGTTATCTGACACAGGACAACGCATCCAACTACCAAATGATGATTTCCGTGTGGATCAGGACGGTGCTATTTTTGTTAATAACCAGCAAGTAGCGCGTGTAGGTGTATCGTTTTCTGCCAATCCGAACATGCTAGTTAAACAAGATAATGGCTTACTTCGTACAGAAAATGGCGATGCGCTACCTACCGCTTATGGTGCAAATGGTGTATCGTTTACATTAAGTCAAAATTATTTAGAGAACTCAAACGTAGATTCAGGTCGCACAATGACAGACTTGATGACAGCGTACCGTGCATTTGAAGCAAATCAAAAAGTGTTGCAGGCTTATGATCGTAGTATGGAAAAGGCTGTTAACGAAATCGGCAAGTTATAATAAGCGAACAGGAGGCGTTTTCACATGCTACGTACAATGATTACCGCAACAAATACAATGGGCCAATTGCAAAATAAATTAGATACAATTAGTAATAACATTGCTAATAGTGGGACGCATGGCTATAAAACACAACAAGCAACGTTTAACGAACTAATGTATCAACAATTCAATAACGATAAACAGGACCCTACTGTGCGCCAATCACCAGTCGGTATTCGTTATGGCTCTGGTGCAATGCTTGGTCAAATTCAAACGAATTATAAGCAAGGTTCATTACAATCAACAGATCGTGATCTGGACCTAGCTTTTACAAAACCAAAGCAATATTTCAATATTTTAATGCCAGATGGTGAAAATGGAACGAAAACAGTGTATACTCGTCAAGGTGACTTTTATTTATCACCTTTAAATAATGGAACGGTAATGCTTGTTACTTCAGATGGCTACCCAGTAGCAGATGCAAATGGACAAGCTATTACATTACCAGATAACGTAAAAGGATTCGCTGTACGCGATGGAGGTTCATTAGAAGCAACGTATCCGAATGGAGATATTATTCGTACGGATCTTGCTGTAACAGAATTCCAAAAGCCACAGCTAATGGAGCATGTTTCTGGTACATACTTAGGCTTCCCAAATAACTTAGCAGAGCTAGGCTATACACAAGCTGAAGTTGTAACAGAATTACAAGGAGCAAATCGTCAGCAAATCGGCATGCAAAGTGGTGCACTCGAATTATCGAATGTTAACTTGTCGAAGGAAATGACGGATTTAATCGAAACACAACGTGCTTATCAATTTAATGCAAGAGCTGTTACACTAGCTGACCAAATGCTAGGGCTCATTAATGGCATTCGATAAGTGCATGTTTGAGTAAGAAATGAAGGGGTACAATATCTATGACAAACGATTCACGTCGACGTTCTGTGCCGACACAAGAAACCGATACGCTACCAGATGAAAAGGGACGTCGCTCAAATGGAGAGCAACGCGAGGTTCGATGGGTGCAAATACGGCTGATTCCGATTTGGTTACGTGTTGTACTTGTTCTTGTTTTAATCGTTGTTGCCGCTATTTTAGGAACAATGGTCGGCTACAGTGTGATTGGTGAAGGAAAAGCAATGGATGTCTTTAAGATCGAAACATGGCAACATATATTTGACATTATGAATGGTAAAGAATAATAATATTCTTTACCATACTTTGTGTTTCACATAAAAAGGCGAATACTGTAATATACCTTAAACGTGTAAAAATGGACGTCAGGTTCATATTATAAGTAAAAAGCCAATTTACATACCTAGAGGGGGAAAAGAAATGTTAACAGCAGAGCAAATTCAAGCAATCTTACCACATCGCTATCCATTTTTATTTGTAGATCGTATTGTGGAATTAGAAGAAGGCAAACGTGCAGTAGGTTTCAAAAATGTATCAATTAATGAAGATTTCTTTAATGGACATTTTCCAGGATACCCTGTTATGCCAGGCGTATTAATTGTAGAGGCATTAGCACAAGTTGGTGGCGTAGCCTTATTAAAGTCTGAACAATACCAAGGTCGATTAGTATTTTTAACAGGCATCGATAACGCGCGCTTTAAGCGTCAAGTTGTACCTGGTGATCAGCTTCGATTAGAAGTAGAATTCACTAAATTACGTGGTTCAATGGGCAAAGGACATGGAATTGCGACAGTTGACGGCGAGCTTGTTTGTGAGGCAGACATTTTATTCGCAATAGGGCCAGAACAACCAAAACAGCCTTAATTTGCAATTATAGGCTATAAGTTATAAAATAAGCTTGTCGAATAGTGTTCTGATTGTCAAATTTTTTTGACAGCAATTTGTAGTTTAAATGCGATCGTATTGTGAATTGAAATACATGTAATTTTAGGTTTTTTAAAAAGTAGGAGGATTATATAGATGTATAAGGAATTGTCTTCAGGTGTTAAAATTAGCATTACGCGTTCGATTTCAACATCTTTTGAATCATACTTAGCAAGTATTGGTTGGGAAGAAGAGCGCTTTTCTATGGAAGACTTCATTGCTAGCTGGCAGTCTTATTTTCAGGAAAATGCCGCTTGGATCGAAAAAATCCCAGCCGATGTTTTGATGAGTACTGAATTCCATGAAGAAATGGCACAAAAAATCGATGAAGTAATTGCAAAAATTTTAAATGAAGAACCAACCGCTAAACAAGTCGAAACAATTGATGCTTTACAAAAAGAACTAGGTACAAATTATACTTATAATTGTAAAGCAGAAGCAGCATATATTGAGCAGTTGCTGAAAGAAAAACAAAAATAGTTTTTGTACAAAAAAATCGGATAGTTCCCTCCTTTCCCGGGCACTCTATGTAGGATCACAAATGCACAAGGTGTATTTGCTGACATAGTACTCAAGAAAGGAGGTTTTTTAATATGTGGAAAATGTCATTTTTAACCATTATCCTTGCTACAGTATTCCTTGGAGGTTGTAACTGGGGGAACAATGCTGCAAATGATGAAACCCCAATGACTGATTTGAATAGGGACGTTCGAGAAGGTGTGAATGACGTAGAAGACGTCATTGATCCGGATAACCATGATGTTTATGACCGTAACGTAAACAACAACAACGGTACAGTAAACGATGGTACAGTAAACGATGGTACAACGAATGACGGTACAGTACGTGAAAACACTGTGATGCCTGAAGCGACAACACCTGGATCAAACGCGGACGTAAATAGCTCAAATGGCTATGACAACGTACCTAACGCAAATGGTGTAAATGGTGTTGAAAGAAACAACAACAACACGATGAATAACGACCGTAATACGATGACTACACCATAAATACAAAAGTGATTCCGTTAAGTCGGAATCACTTTTTTCTTTGCGCGATTATGCGAATGAAGTGATTCTACGGAAGCGGGGGTGAATCCCGCGAAGTGAAGGAGGATTCCGCGGAAGTAAGCGTGAATTCCGCGAAAGAAGAGAAGAATCCCGCGGAATCAAGGGTGAATTCCGCGGAAGAAGGAAAGAATTCCGCGGAAGAAGGGAAGAATTCCGCGAAAGAAGGGAAGAATTCCGCGGAAGCAAGCGTGAATTCCGCGAAAGAAGAGAAGAATCCCGCGGAAGCAAGAGTGAATTCCGCGAAAGAAGGGAAGAATTCCGCGAAAGAAGAGAAGAATCCCGCGGAAGCGAAAGTGAATCCCGCGGAAGAAGGGAAGAATCCCGCGGAAGCGAAAGTGAATCCCGCGGAAGAAGAGAAGAATTCCGCGGAAGCAAGGGTGAATCCCGCGAAAGAAGAGAAGAATTCCGCGGAAGCAAGAGTGAATTCCGCGAAAGAAGGGTGAATCCCGCGGAAGGAAGGGTGAATTCCGCGAAAGAAGGGAAGAATTCCGCGGAAGAAGGGAAGAATCCCGCGGAAGCAGAGAAGAATTCCGCGGAAGCAGAGAAGAATCCCGCGGAAGCAAGAGTGAATTCCGCGGAAGAAGGGAAGAATCCCGCGGAAGAAGGGAAGAATTCCGCGGAAGCAGAGAAGAATCCCGCGGAAGCAAGCGTGAATTCCACGGAAGCGAAAGTGAATTCCGCGAAAGAAGGGAAGAATTCCGCGGAAGCGAAAGTGAATCCCGCGGAAGAAGAGAAGAATTCCGCGGAAGCAAGAGTGAATCCCGCGAAAGAAGAGAAGAATCCCGCGGAAGAAGGGAAGAATTCCGCGGAAGCAGAGAAGAATTCCGCGGAAGCAGAGAAGAATCCCGCGGAAGCAAGAGTGAATCCCGCGAAAGAAGGGAAGAATTCCGCGGAAGAAGGGAAGAATCCCGCGGAAGCAGAGAAGAATCCCGCGGAAGCAAGAGTGAATTCCGCGAAAGAAGAGAAGAATTCCGCGGAAGC
>Ga0213820_1001208_pt1 | contig 12700 bp, 15 predicted proteins | sample MC6MC0910MG_FD_179889 | JGI IMG/M metagenome (GOLD analysis project Ga0213820, IMG submission 179889) | Enriched soil aggregate microbial communities from Iowa State University, Ames, United States - MC6-MC0910-MG | ecosystem: Environmental > Terrestrial > Soil > Unclassified | place: USA: Iowa... | reverse complement strand
TCAACGGTAATGGTCATTTTTACCCAATCACCAGGTTGAACATTAATTCCTTTCGCAACTAAAAGTTTCGCATATTTTTGCAAATTCTCATCAAAATTTGGCAGTACCATTTTTTTACCCCCAATAGTGTATTTCTAACTACCATATTATACTAGCACAATTAGACCTAAATTTCTGAAAATAAATATTTCTAACCAAGCTGGTCTCCATTTTCAAAAATTAAATTATTTACGCAATCTTTTTCCATAAGTGTTGATGAGGGTGAAAAAAGCAACTAAGTTAAAAAAACAATATATTACTTATATGTTGACATATATATCATTAAAAGATATATTACATTTAATGATATATCTTTTAATGATATATATTAAGGAGGTTGCATTTTGGCAAGAATTGATTCGTTAGAAATGGGAGAACTGACTGACACCGCATTTTATATCCTCTTGTCTTTAGTTGAAGCAAGGCACGGGTATCTTATCATGAAATCGATTGAAACGATGACAAATAATCGTTTTTCCATTGGACCGGCATCCATGTATACAACCATTAAAAAGCTATTATCGGCGGAATTAATTGTGCTTTTTAATGAGGAGGATGAAAAAAGAAAAACGTATGTAGCAACGGAAAAAGGTATTCAATTATTGAAAAAGGAAGTTGAACGTAGGCAAGAAATGGTTAGACATGCAGAAGAAATATTTAGAAAAAAAGGGGTTTTTTTAAAATGAAGGAAACAAAGTATGTAATGAGTGGAGGATTAGCATTTACTGAAGAAAAGGATATGAAAAAGCTAAGTAACTATGCCAAGAAAGGATGGATTTTAGAAGGATTTGCGCCACTCGGTTTTATATTAAGAAAAGGAGAGCCTCAAAATATTGTGTATAGTCTTGATTATCAAAAGGACGCAGATGAAGAGTATTTTTCATTTTTTGAAGTGGCCATGTGGACACGAGTCTGTTCAGCAGGTAATGAAATTCATGTATTTAGTGCGTCTGAAGGAACAAAACCAATCTATTCTGACAAAGAAACCATTATTGAGAAATATGAACGTGAAAAAAGACAAATGGGGAAATATTCCTTACCGTTATTAATCGTTACTGTTATGTCTTTTTTACTTAGGATCATAAGCGGGTATGGTTGGCTGCCAGAGATTGCAGGAAATATTAGTTTGTTTTTGGGGGAAGTCTTTTTAATCATTCTAATTTTCCCAGGAATGCCCTACATTGCCTATCGATTCAAATTGAACAAAATACGAAAGTGGTAAGGGAATAAGGACATAGTTCGCTAAACCCAAGATTATTGAGCCAGAGGTTTCGTGATAGGATTTCCCCATTTAAAAGAAAATTCAAGAGTAACAGGTGAAGAGGAATGAAAGAAAAGCTAGTTTACATAAGAGCTAAGTCGGATAAGGTGCCACCGTTGCAACAGAGATTAGTAAGAGTATTGTTTGTATTTATGCTAGGAGCTATATTGGGTTTCTTGGCAAAATACACAGATGGTTTAGTTGTAGGTTTAATAGGTACTTACCTAGGATTTTGGGTAGCAGTAACAACAATACTTGCCGTTCGAAGTCGTTCGCCTAAAGCTGCGGCATTACACGCGTTTGTTTTTCTAATCGCTATGCTGATTGTTTATTATATCTATTCAATGCTGTTGTTTGGATTTTTCCCAAAATATTATTTTATCGCTTGGAGCAGCATTGCCCTGATTTCACCGATAGGTGGTTATACGGTGTGGTACGCAAAAGGAAATGGATGGATTGCTGCACTTTGTGCGGCCTTACCCATTAGTTTGCTCTTGGTAGAAGGTTATAGTTATTTCTATACTTTATCAATCCCCAGAGGATTTGATATAATCTTAGCTATTTTGTTATTTATCATTTTGCCTGCAAATCATTTTCAGCGCTTACGCATGTTACCTATTGTCACTGGACTATTTTTCTTAATTGAACGGATAGGACTACTTTATTACCTGCCGGGATAAAGAGCTTTTACAGGCAGACCCCCCTAAAAATATTTATTTTTATTATTTGTGCAACGTTTCCACTTTCTCGTTCGACTTAATGATGAAAAGGAGGGGGAAGGTGAAAATGAATATTGCAAAATTAGTAGACATGGCGATGAAGGGTAATGATGAAGCGTTTGAACAACTGATTAGTTCTGTTCGCGCTAAATTGTACCGGACTGCCTATTCATATGTTAGAAATGAACAAGATGCTCTTGATATTTATCAAGAAACTATTTACAAAGCCTACATTTCTCTAAAGAAATTAAAAAAACCTGAGAGTTTTCAAAGTTGGATTACAAGGATTCTTGTCTCAAAGTGTATTGATTTTATTCGAAAAGAATCGAGGCATTTTTCAACAGATAATGAGGAGATATTTGCTGAATTAATTTCAAAAGAAAGCGTTGATTACATAGCCCATTCAACGGATTTATCCGAAGCCTTTAAATTTTTGGATCCCAAATACAAGACAATTATTTTATTGAGGTATTATCACGATTTTTCCATTAAGGAAATTGCGGCCATTATGAATTACCCGGAAGGAACAGTAAAATCACACTTACATCGAGTGCAAAAAGAGTTGAGGCCGATTTTAAAGGAGGGCTATATTTATGAATAAGGAAAACTTTAATCAATCGATCGATAGCATAGATGTACCTCTAGAGAAGTTAATAGCGAAAGAGAAGGCGGCTATCTCTCGTGCCAGGAATAGACGAAAGGTTGGCAGAAAGACGAAGCACTCGATGTTAATTGCCTGCGGTTTATGCATTATCTTATTCGGCTCTGGATTTGTTTCATCGGGTATGGCGGCAGCGCTATCAAATATACCATTCATCGGGCCGATTTATGCTGAGTTTAGTGATATTGCATCTGATAAAATAGAGCGGGACAAACTTGCGACAGTGATTGAAAAACAGGATAGTCATAATGGCTTAACAATGACAGTGAAAGAAGCCGCTTATGATGGCGGACGGTTAATCGTAACGGTGGTGTATTCAGGAGAAAAAGAACTTTCACTTAAGGAAGGAAATGTCGGCTTTAATTATGTAACAATTAATGGACAACCATTCAAATCAGCGATTGGTTCTACTGGACAGGATTCCATTAACTCAAAAACAATTATTGAGCATCACCAATTCACACTTGCTAATTACGATGAATACGGCGACAAAATTAAGATAGCTGTCCATGGGGAAAATTTGTTTGGCAATAAAGGTAAATGGAAGGTGGAATTCCCACTTGAAAAAGTAAAGGGTGATATACACGAGTTCTATCCTGGTGTGAAAACTGAAAAGGTTGACGGAGTTTATACGTTAACAGCTGACAAAGTAACATTTTCACCTCTTTCAACAAGAATAGACGTAACGATCGATTACCCTACTGAATTGGACGAAAACGATACATGGAAATGGTTTGAATTCTCTGTAGTTGATAATCATGGCCGGGTATATGATCGACTAAAACTGCAATCAGGCATGGCTGGAGACTACGGCCACCATATGGTTCTGGCATTGCCTCCAATGGATACGCTACCAGAATCACTTACACTCAAGCCAGCAGATATAAACAAAGAAGGGTTTAATGAAGAAATAAAGGAATTAGAACTTGTCGTTCCTTTGGATAAAAAGAAATAAAGTTTGTTAGAACTAGTATACCGTATAGGGATAAAGAAAAAATTTTGAGGGCTTGGAATTTTGGAGTCAGTCCCCGCTAAATGAAAGTGGCGGGGGACTGACTCCTTTTCTTCTATTAAGGTTGCCCTGAAATGAGAAAAATTAAGGGTAAGATCCCGAAAACTATGTTTACAAAGAAATGACAAACGATGAGAGGAAACAATCTTTTTTGTTTGTGAAAGATGATCCCGCTGCCAATTCCCCACACAAAAAAAGCTGCCGCATAGACAATAGCTCCTTGTAAACTAACTGCCAATATAACGTGTTGCAAAGCAAAGCCAACAGAGGGAATGAACATTCCAATCCACACTTTTTTATAATGCTTGATAAATAATGGCTGCGCATAGCCCCGATACATTAGTTCTTCTATCGGTGCATTTAAAAACGGAAATACGAAAGAAATGCTGGCCGTTACCCACATTAGCCATTGGGGCCGTGAAAATGTAAAGATTTCTTCATTTCCGGTAAAAACAGTCTGGAAGTGTTCGAATAAATCAGTTCCATACATGATAAACATGATTCCCATAATTGTTACCACGAACGGAACATACAAAACCAAAAGCCATAACAGACCGAACAAAATATCTTTTAAAACTCGTCCTATGCGAAAATCAATTAAGTCTTTAATGGAACGACCTTCATTTTTTAATAGGCGATGTAACAGAAAAAAACAAATCACATTAACGACAGTAAAGTAAACATTTGAAAATTCCGGCAGATAGGGAAACTGAAACGGTAAACCAAATATTTTTAGTAATAAAAAGAGAAGTAACAACACCGTGATTAACATTGGAAATCGGATAAATGAAACAAGCCAGGCATTTTTCAAAAAATTTGTCACCTCCCCTTTTTCAAAAATACTCAACTATTTTCGTGTTTATGTGTGAACGTTGTAATTTAATATTAATAATTGAAATCTTGGGTCATTCCCCCATACATTAAAGTTACATGGGGAATGCTCTCCTTTTTTATTTGTGAAATTTTGAATATATTAGGAATTGAAGGTAGGGTCATTTTTCATTAAAATGAAGTTTGGAGGGAGAAAAGAGATAATTAATATTATAAGAGATTCCGAATCAAATGCTGTTTGTATCAGCTATTCCCTTTTTTAGCAGCAGCCTTTTTATACCCTTTATTATTCCTCTTTATTTCATAATATTTTTTTTCATGAGGAAAATTTCACGGGATTCCTAAATAAAAATAAGGCATGTAAAAATATATGTTGAAACAACCAAAATTAAAAACAACAAATATTTTATATTGTTGGAAGGAGCATATAAGATGATCCATATTCTGTTTGGTCCTTCTCCTGCAGGCAGTTTAAGAGCAGCCTTTAAGGATAAAGGAATAGATAAAAAAGATCAGATCATTTCCTTTTGGGATATGTTCTCAGTTGGTCCAGTCTGCCGGTTAGATGAAGAAGCAGGGAAAGAAGCGCGGTTAGATTGGATGAAAAACGTGATTAATGATGAATATGGAGAATTTCAGGAATATAAACAAAGCTTTCAAAAGACAATTGATCAAATATTATCCATTACAGAGGGATTACCAATCACGATTTGGACTGCTGACAACGCTCATGAGCAGACAGGCCTGCGATTTGTCGTGCATCTTTTGAGAGAAAGAAATAATGATATAATCCTTATCAATACGACAAAGGCTTTTAGGGAACTTTTTAAAAAAAGAAATGTCCAATATACTGTATTGCATTCAGGCGAAATTTCTCCTGAGAAACTTCAAATAATATATGATCAAGGACAAGGAAGAGTCCTTACTGACCATGATAAAGAAGATTATGAGAATGAATGGCTTTCTATATCAAATAATAGAGAAACTTTAAGAATATGGAGAAATGGAAGGATTGTGAGTGTTCCTGAAGACTATTATGACCCATTTATCATCCAAAAGGCTAAAAAGTTACATAGAGAGCAGAAGACAAAAGACTTTATGAAATCTGCCAGATTAATTGGCGAAGTGCTAGGGCATTTAGACCAATGTGTAGGGGATGAATTTTTGGAATATCGCCTAAGAAAGCTGATTGAAAAAGGAGTTTTCGCTGTAGAAGGCAGTTTGATCGCTATGAGATACTATAGTGTGAAATTGCGTTAGATAAAGAACTTGAATTCTTCATTTTTTTATTAAGTTTTGTTACATATCTTTGTCGAGAAATTAGAATACAGTTACGAAAAAATCTAGAACATAAAAAACGGTAATCTAAAAGGTTCTAGTGGCCATAAAGAGTCTGGAGCGGGGAAAACGGTCACGTAAAAGTGTTTCTACGTAACCCTAAAGATTCTAAAACAAAAGTAGGAATTAACATCGTTATTAATTAAAAAATTTTCAAGATTAATAGAAGGAAAGCGGTAATATAACGGGATAGGTTGAATATTAAATAAAGGTAAAGCCTTAATTTTTGAGAGGAGGAATCAATTTTGTCCAAAAAAGTACTTATAATTGCCGGAGATGCCGTTGAGGCATTGGAGATTTATTACCCGTATTTTCGGTGTCTAGAAGAAGGCTACGAGGTGAAAATCGCCGCCCCATCAAAGAAAAAGCTGCAAACGGTCGTGCATGATTTTATTGGCTGGGATACTTATACCGAAAGTAAAGGATACTTAATTGAGGCACAGATGGCCTTCGAGGATGTAAATCCTGAAGAGTTTGACGGGTTAATTATTCCAGGTGGAAGAGCCCCAGAGTACATTCGGTTAAATGAAAATGTCCCAAGGATTGTCGCCCATTTCTTTGAAGCGAATAAACCTGTTGCCGCTATTTGCCACGCAAGTCTCGTTTTAACAACGGTTCGCCAATACATGGAAGGCAGAGAGTTGACTGCCTATATCGCTTGTAAACCAGATGTTGAAGCGGCCGGTGCCACTTATATTGAGAATACTCTTCATGTGCAAGGAAATCTTGTTTCTGGTCATGCCTGGCCAGATCTACCGGGCTTCATGAAGGAATTTATTAATCAATTAAACCAATAAGAAAAAGAGAAGTTCGAGAAATCTTTTTCTATTCCGATACTAAAAAGCTGATTTTCGGTTATTAATACAACTATTCTAAAGATTCATTCCATGAGTATGGGAATGGGTCTTTTTTTTGTCTTTTATAAAAAAAGCAAGAAATATCAAAAAAATACTTGGGGAGTTTGTTATTTTATTTACAGGGAGGTTGAGAGTGTGAGTCATCATCCGATTATTAAAAATACGATTGACTATATTGAAACACATCTAGAGGACGAACTGTCACTGGAGACGGTTGCAAACTTCGCCGGTTTTTCAAAATATCATTTCCATCGGATCTTTCAAAAGGATATTGGCATGACGGTAATGGAGTATGTTCGAACTCGAAGAATCGCTGTTTCAGCAAGCCAGCTCCTATATACCGATCAAAAAATTATCGACATTGCTTTCCAGTATCATTTCAAGACACAGGAATCGTATACTCGTGCTTTTAAAAAGATTTATAAATTGCCACCAGGTCATTATCGAAAGATTATGTCTACAGTTACTTTACAAAGGGAGGATACTGAATTGAAAAAAGAGCAGGCAATTAAAGGTTGGTTTTTAAGCGGCAGTCATCCGTTTCATTATGAAATAGGCATTGACCGTAAGAACTTTCATAAAGGGAAAGCTTCAGGCTATTTGAAGGCTGTCTCAACCGAGTCCTTCGGTGAATTTGCTACAATGATGCAGGAGTTTAAGGCGGAAAAATATCTTGGAAAAAGGATTAAATTATCCGGCTTTTTAAAATCCAAGAGTGTAGAAGGATTTTGCGGTTTTTGGATGAGAGTTGATAACGGTTTAGGCGATGTATTGCAGTTTGATAATATGGGGGATCGTCCTGTCAGCGGAGACACTGAGTGGAATCATTATTTTATTGTCCTTGATGTGCCGGAAAATAGTTCCGTCATCTCATTCGGTGTTCTACTGTCGGGAAGCGGCCAGGTCTGGATTGACCAACTGAATTTTGAAGAAGTTGATGAAACCGTACAAACCACCAATATCAATTTTTCAAAGGATATTTTAGAAGAGCCAATAAATCTATCTTTTGAGGAAATAGAATAATGTGGGGATACAGTATGGAAAAGTTATAAAACTCATGACAATTATCCATATCTTGGGTATTCAGCTGGGTTTGATGGTGAAGAGAACACTCGAAGGGGTTGAAAAATCGGATGATGAATATATTAAAAAGGCATTGGAGTTAATTAATAATTAGAAGTTCGGGTCAGTCTCCCGCTGCATTAAGTGGTAGACTGACCTTTTTATTTAGTTGTTAAATAACGATTTTTTTTACGGAATATTTATGGAATTATAGAAACCCAGAGATTATGATTTACTTCTTTACATTAACCTTTGAATAAAAGCTCCGTAAATTCTTTAATGATTGGCCGATTTTCTGTATCCGTCAGAGATGTGAAATAAAAGTTTCTTAGAAATGGGTCAAATTTTTCAATGATTTGGATTCGACCCGCTTTTGAGGCAGGAAGTGCTGCCAGTTTCGAAATAAAACTGATGCCAAGACCTGCTTCTACAGCAGCGATCACGGCTTCGGTACTGCCAATTGAAATAACAGAGTGTAAATCGGAAAGTGAATACCCATGAATAGACAAGTAATCCTCCATTACCTTTCTGGTGCCTGAGCCCGTTTCCCTTACTACAAAATCAAATTGTTTTAACTGACTAAATTCCGGTTCGTTTGCATGGACCATAGGGTGTCCATTTGGTGTAATCAATACTAGTGAATCAGAGGCAATTGGCCTAAATGTAAGTCTGTTTGAATCTTGTTCGAGGCCAATAATTCCTACATCAATTTGATGATCCAATAGCTTATCGAGGATTTTTTTAGAATCACCTATTTCAATGATCACATCTACTTTAGGGTAAAGGCTTCGAAATGTTTTAACCCAGCCTGGCACAAGATACGTTCCAGGGATGGTGCTGGCACCGATGGTCAAGGTTCCGGTTAATGTGTCTTGAAATCCATGAAGTTCATCCTCTAGATGTCTCCATCTTCGTGTTATTTCTTTAGCGGCATGATATACAAGTTTCCCTGCTGCAGTTGGCTGAATACCCGACGTGCATCGTTCCAGAAGTTCCATCCCAACCTCTTCTTCTAAGCTCTTTATTTTAAGGCTTGTTGTCGGTTGTGAACTTTTCAGTGCGGCAGCTGCTTCCGAGAAACTTTTTTTCTCAACAACCAAGATGAACGCTTCAAGTTTATTTAAATTCATATTCACACCCCATCTAAAGTAGCAAATTTAATAATATATATTAACTTTGTTTATAGCGAAACGAAGTAATAATTCATTTTTATTTTAACGCTAGAGACTCTCTTATGTAAGCGGAAATTGTAAGGCAACTTTGTCGATTCTATTAACACGGGGTGTCAGGCACCAATGTTTTAATACGGAAAAAATTTTTGTTGACTTATTTCATATTATGTGCTATAATATTATTTTATTGACAGTTTAATGATCCTATCATACAATAAACTCCTAGCAAAATTTCGCTAGGGGTTTTTTCTTTTTTAAAGGGGGAGTTTTTTTGGAAGCTAAAAAGGAAAGTCTAACGGCGTTAGTAAGCTGCTTTGCCAGGGGATATCATGCATTGAACAGCAGCCTGCCCATTTTTAATGATCGGGTTGCTCATTCGCTTTTACGCGATGAGGAAAAACAGTTAATCAGCACCAATTGGGCTAATGCCATTGCCTTTTTTGACCCGGAAAAGAGTGAATCGTTGAAGACTTTTGAAGAGAAATTAGAATGGGTGATGAACAACCAGACGATTCCTCAATTAGTCAGCCGGGCAAGATACGCAGAGGACGGCCTCAAGTCTGCTATTGAACGCGGTGTAAGTCAATATGTCATTTTAGGCTCTGGTTTCGATACATTTGCTTTGAGACAAGAACAGTTACCAGAAGATTTTATCATCTATGAAGTCGACCACCCCGCAACCCAAGCATTTAAACTAAAACGCCTTCAAGAAATGGGTTTTGAAATTCCTGCAAACGTAAAATTTGTTCCCGTAGATTTTAAACATGATTCCTTACCTGATGAGCTGAAAAAAAGCGGCTTTGATAATAAGCTGTTTGCTTATTTTAGTTTGTTAGGTGTCGTTATGTACTTAGAGAAAGTGGATTTCTTCAATCTTCTTACTGCCATTTCGGATATGTCTATAAACGGAAGCTCTTTCGTATTTGATTACCTCGACGATATGGCTTTTAATGATTTGCTCGCTTCAAAGAAGCTTATTCAGATGCGGCAAATTACTGCCCATACAGGTGAACCGATGGTTACCAGCTTCGATCCCTTTGAACTTGACCAAGAGCTGCAAGATTGCAATATGCTACTATATGAAAATCTTTCGCCAGCGAATATTGAAGAGTTGTACTTTACGGACAGAGAAGATGGTTTACACGCCTTCGACCACTTCCATTTTGCTCATTTAGTTGTTCATAAATAAATTCAAACACCGTTCAAATTTTCTGAACGGTGTTTTTTTAATATGAAAGTGTAAATTTCAAATTTGAGAATTGTCCAGCTCCAGCGCCTAGGGGCTCGGGGTCATAAGCCAATCCGTCAAGAAGGCTAAAAAGCAGCCTTCTCGCCGGCTCGTCTTATGCCTGGCTACTATCGTACGCATTAAGGAAGACTAATCTCTGGCTTCGCTTCGCTTGCCAGTCGATAATTCTTCCTATATCGCCCCTGAGCAAGGCGCTTCCGCTTTTCTAATTAAAAAATTTCCAAAATTGCAACCTTTTGCTATCGTTATACGTGGTTAGGTTGAAAGGGGGAACAGAAGTGGAGCTTGATCAAGCCTATCAAGAATATGTTAACGATTTATATCGCTATCTTTTTTCCCTTTCAAAGGATCATTTTATCGCTGAGGATTTGGTTCAGGAGGCTTTTTATCGGGCATACTTGCACCTTGAGGATTATGAAATCTCCAATATTCGAGCATGGTTATTTAAAGTAGCCTATAATGCTTTTATTGATTTTCAACGAAAAAATAAACGCCTGATTATTCAGGAGCAAATTGAAGATGGGAGTTCTTCCTCCAAGGAAACTCCGGAAAAAAGGCTGCTAGAAAAAGAGAGCTTTCAATTATTATTAAATGACATTCATTCGTTAAAGGAACAGGAAAGACATGTTTTGCTGCTATGTGATTTGCATCAGCTGACATACAATGAAGCTGCAGAAATTGTGGATATGAAATTAAATACGCTGAAAAGCCACTTACATAGGGGCCGGAGGAAGGTTATGGATAGAGTGAAGGAAAGGATGAAGACAGATGAGTGATGAAAAGAACCATTTTGAGGAAGATTATCAAAAATATTTAAAGGAATCGTTAAACGAAGTGAACGAAATTCATCCATACTCAAAAGAAGGCCAAACAGAGATTGTCACAATCGGTAAAAATATGGCACGAAAAACGAATATCATGATCAGTCTTGCCATTCTGTTATTGATTGTGCCTGTCATGACTTTGACTACATATATGTACTACGCAATTGGGGGTAGGGCAGACCATCTAATCGATGTCGTGACGAAAACGATTTATGTAACTGAGCCCAATATGAGCTTGGAAAAGTTGAATGTAGAAGACGATATTGGCTTTTTTTCAATGAATATACAGTTTGATGTTTTTAAAAGAATCGGTAAAGAAGATTATAAGGCCGGAAACTATAGTATAGATTTTTTGTTGAATCAACCTAGTTTTCCAAAGAAGAATTTGTTGTTAGATCGACCGCTGCCTGAAATCCCTAGCAAGGAAACAGAGGTTATGGTACACCCTAAAGCAAGAATTCCTTTTATTGAAACGGATGAATGGGATAAATTAAGCAAGCTTCCAGACGGAACGGTTGCCGAGGTATATGTCTCGCTAAACAAGTTAATGAAACCTGAGGATTTGATAAATAGCTTGCCTGAAAATATGGAGCTTCGCTGGCTGGCGGTGGATACGGGAATGGAGGTCACCCAAGAAGACGATGGCGGCGTACCGATTACACCGCTAGGCTACCCTGCCCAGTATGATTCAACTACCTGGTCCCCGTTTAAGACCGACACTGAATCGAATGAAGAAGTGTTTCTTGATATTTTATCATTACTTGAGAAAAATGAATCAGTTGCTGAAAAAGTCGCTCGTGCCAAATCATTATCCTTAGATAGCCGTCTTGCCTATATTAAGGAACACGGTATAAAGGTTTATGGTGCCGTTATCACCGGCCCGACGGAAGAATTGAGAAAACTGCAAAATGTAAAAGAAATTCGTGCGATGAAGGTGGGGGAAGTGAAACTATGGAACTGGGAATAAACAAAAAAGGTGGGAACAGACACCTTCCAACAATATCAGGATTTTTGTCCTTTCTGATTGCGCTTATTGCATTAGCCGGTTTAAATGTTGCTCTTTTGATTAAAGAAAAGGTGTTTCCCGGAGTCTTTATCGTTCAGCTTCCGATTTTAGGCTTTTTCCTTGGGGTGATTGGGCTATTTACCCGGAGTAGATCCAGACTATATGCCATTTGGGGACTCTCCCTTTGTATTTTTCTACTAATTTTTACACTTTTAATGGTGGTATCCTCATTGAGTATTAATTATAAACCATAAAAAAGACGGCCGGGTGCTGCCTTTTTATAAAAATTTACATTAAATAATCTGCCAATATGGACATACTGTGTGATAAGGCTTGTCCATTGAGGTGATGAAGTTGGGGAAAATCACAAAACTTTGTTGGGAAGGGCTTACCTTGAAACATGTCACCCACCCCAAAATTGTTGTACCATATTTACTATATGTTTTTACCGCCTTTTTGTTTGAATTGTTTTTAATGGTATTGTTTGGTGTTTCGTGTTTTCTTTTCTATCAATACGGCTATAGCCCAGATTTTGTCTTTATTGTTAGTGGTGCAATTTTGATCTTAATTTTTTTAATAACGGTTTTAATGTTGAGAACAACCATATCAAGGCACAAAAATGTTTTCTTGAAGGGCTCCCATGAATCTAGTTTAAAGGCCCTTGACGAC
>Ga0213820_1001203_pt1 | contig 12721 bp, 10 predicted proteins | sample MC6MC0910MG_FD_179889 | JGI IMG/M metagenome (GOLD analysis project Ga0213820, IMG submission 179889) | Enriched soil aggregate microbial communities from Iowa State University, Ames, United States - MC6-MC0910-MG | ecosystem: Environmental > Terrestrial > Soil > Unclassified | place: USA: Iowa... | reverse complement strand
TGGATGAAAATTTTTAAACGCCCTGGAACCTTTGTGATGATTGGGATGCTTATCGCGGCCATCTCCTTAGTCGGGATTGTGATCAAATATCAACAAAATGATAAGGAATTTGTTCAGGATAAAAATTGGGAGCAAGTTTTACAAGAGGAAAATAATGCTTTAAAACAACAGATGACGCAAAGTCGAATAAAGACAGAACAGCAATTTTTCAAAAAGGAAATCGCCATCAATGATTATCGTATCAAGCACCATATTCCACCTAAAGAGAAATATACTGTGTGGTCATTCGTAAAAGATACATCACAGCTAATTATGTTAGCAGGATTGTTTATCATTATTATTTCTGCCGGAATTGTTGCCAGTGAGTTTAATTGGGGGACAGTCAAGCTGTTATTGATTCGGCCAATCAACCGGACGAAAATTCTCCTATCGAAGTATTTGACGGTGTTATTGTTTGCCTTGTTTATCCTCGCGATTCTGTTTGTTTTCTCAACTGCGCTTGGAGCCATCCTGTTTGGTATGCCAGACAAAGCGATTCCGTATTTAAATTATTATAATGGTCAAGTCACTGAGCAAAATATTGTTGTGCATTTGTTAATTTATTACGGTTTAAGTTCAATCGACACTATGATGCTGGTGACAATGGCCTTCATGATTTCGTCTGTTTTCCGGAATAGTTCACTGGCGATCGGCTTGTCACTGTTCTTGTTGTTTACCGGCGGTCAGTTTACTACCTTATTGTCGATGAAATTTGATTGGGCAAAATACATCTTGTTTGCGAACACTGATTTAATGCAATACTTCGAAGGCACGCCAATGGTAGAAGGGATGACATTATCCTTCTCAGTAATCATGCTGCTTGCATACTTTGCCTTATTCCAATTCCTAGCCTTCTATGTCTTCAAAAAACGTGACGTAGCCGCATAACAGGTGTCAGCTTTACGGGTATCACACTTTATAGGTGTCAGGCACCATGTGAATTTTTCACATGGTGCCTGACACCTTTTCTACTATTTCTATTGTTTCGACCTTGTTAATTTTTCGTAAACTGTTGCTAGGGCTTGTTCGAATTTTCCGGTTTTTTTTGGCTGATAGTATTGTTTGTTTTTTAGTTTGTTCGGTAAATATTGCTGCGGTACCCAGCCATTTTCATAATCGTGAGGGTATAGGTAACCGATACCTCTGCCAAGTTCTTTTGCCCCTTTGTAATGGGCATCCTTGAGATGGTCTGGTACTTCGCCAACGATTCCTTTTTGAATATCGTCAAGCGCTGCTTGAATCGCCAAGACGGCAGAGTTTGATTTAGGTGATAAGCATAGTTCAATCACAGCATTCGCAAGCGGAATCCTTGCTTCGGGAAAGCCGATTCTTTCCGCTGTTTCTATGGCAGCTAAAGTGCGTGCGCCAGCTTGCGGATTGGCAAGGCCGATATCCTCATATGCAATTACAATCAAACGGCGGCTTATACTCGGAAGGTCGCCCGCTTCAATTAATCTGCCAAGATAGTGGAGAGCCGCATTGACGTCACTTCCGCGAATTGATTTTTGAAAGGCTGACAGGACATCATAGTGTCCGTCACCGTCTTTATCGGCGACCAAGCTTTTCTTTTGCAAACATTCTTCAGCTGTAGTTACATCGATATGGGCGATGCCATTTTTATCTGTATCCGTTGATAGTACCGCTAGTTCTAAAGCGTTTAAGGAGCTTCTTACATCCCCATTGGAGCCCTGGGCAAAATGCTGTAAAGCTTGATCGGATATGTCAATTTTCAATCCCCCAAAGCCGCGCTCCTCATCTTCAAGAACGCGGGTTATTGCTTGCTTCACTTCATCAGGTGTTAAGGGTTTTAGTTCAAAAATTTGACAGCGGCTGCGGATCGCTGGGTTAATCGCATGATAAGGGTTACTCGTGGTTGCCCCGATTAATACGATCATTCCGTTTTCTAAATATGGCAGTAAAAAATCCTGTTTCGCTTTATCTAAACGATGGACTTCATCAAGAAGCAGAATCACTTTCCCTGACATTTTTGCCTCTGCTGCAACAATCTCCATATCTTTTTTATTATTTGTGACCGCGTTTAGAGTCCGAAAGGCATATTTCGTACTGCCGGCAATGGCACTTGCAATCGAAGTTTTACCAATTCCTGGCGGTCCATATAAAATCATTGATGTCAGCTGTTTAGCCTTCACCATTCTGGCAATTATTTTTCCGTCACCAACTAGATGCTGTTGACCAACAACTTCTTCTATCGTTCTAGGACGCATACGAAATGCTAATGGTTTCTGCTGCATAATCATCTCTCCAAAAAACAAAGTTCGCTACTTATTACAATACCATTTTCCCTTGGCTAATAGTAAAGTATAAATTTTCCTAAATTTATACTTTACTAACGTATAAGTGCAACTACCCTTCTGTCTTCGCCCTTAGGGGCTCGCCAATCAGCGAGTTTTCTTTAAAAAAGCATATTGAAGAAGAATATGATATAATTTCTAATGCCTATCAATTTACTGAGATATTTTTTTATCCCACATTAACGGGCAGTAAAACCCCCCTTCAAGACTTTTTGGTACAAAAAGGATAGTGGGGGATATCAACTGCCCGTAACAGCCCGATTGGTGAGATACAGTGAAACTTGCCGATGTGCTTTTCATCGGCTTAGTTGAACCAATCGGGTTCATACATTCTCTTTATCAAGGCGATAGCCTTGATATTAGAGACTGTAGAACGGGACTAACAAACAGCGAGGGATGGAAAAACCCTCCCACTGGTTGAATTTTTACCTTATATAGATTACGAATAGAGGTGCAAGTTATGAAAATTTCTACAAAAGGACGTTATGGTCTGACCATTATGATTGAGCTTGCGAAAAAATATGGTGAAGGCCCTACTTCGTTAAAAACTATTGCCCAGGCAAATGAATTATCGGAACATTATTTAGAGCAGCTAATTGCCCCACTTCGAAATGCAGGATTAGTAAAAAGCATCAGGGGTGCATATGGCGGCTACATTCTTACAAATGAGCCATCAAAAATCACTGCTGGCGATGTGATTCGCGTTTTAGAAGGACCAATTACTCCCGTTGAAGGAATTGAAGATGAAGAGCCTGCTAAGCGCGAGCTTTGGATTCGGATTCGCGATGCGATTAAAGACGTCTTGGATAATACAACATTAGAAGATTTGGCAAGTCATAGTGAGGATAGTGAACCAGAGGGTTATATGTTTTATATTTAATGTGAAAAATAACTAGAGAATTATTTGGATTGAAGGTGTAATTATGGAACGAATTTATCTCGATCATGCCGCAACTACTCCAATGCACCCAAAGGTTATAGAAAAAATGCTCGAAGTGATGAATGCTACATTTGGGAATCCCTCAAGCATTCATTCATTTGGCAGGGAAGCCCGTCATTATATTGATTTAGCACGTGCGGCACTTGCTTTTAGCATTGGGGCAAAGGAAACCGAGATTATTTTTACAGGCGGTGGAACCGAAGCAGATAATATGGCGTTATTTGGGGTGACTGAAAGCTGCCAGAATAACGGCAAGCATATTATTACAACCCAGGTGGAACACCATGCCGTTCTTCATGCCTGCAATAAATTAGAAAAGTTGGGTTTTGAGGTTACCTATTTGCCAGTCGATGAAACAGGGCGAATCTCTGTTGCAGACCTTGAAGCAGCATTAAGGGATGATACCATACTTGTTTCTGTCATGTATGGAAACAACGAAGTAGGAACGATTCAGCCGATTGCGGAAATTGGACAACTTTTGAAAAATCATCAAGCTATTTTCCATACCGATGCGGTTCAGGCTTATGGTGTGGAAGACATTGATGTCAATGAAAGCTTGATTGATTTATTATCAGTTTCTGCTCATAAAATTAATGGCCCGAAAGGAACGGGCTTTCTCTATGCAAGGTCTAATGTGAAAATTTCTCCTCGTTTATTTGGCGGGGATCAAGAAAGAAAAAGACGTGCAGGAACCGAAAATGTCGCCTCCATTGCTGGATTTCATGAGGCCGTCCTCATTTCAGGTGAAGAACGATTGGCCAAAAGAGAACGGTTTAAGGAGTTCAAAGAAGCTTTGCTGCAAAAGCTTCGTGCACTAGATGTAGAATTTGATATAAACGGATTACTTGAATATTCGCTGCCACATGTATTAAACTTAAGCTTTCCAGGGACAAATGTGGAGGCAATGCTCGTTAATCTTGATTTAGCAGGAATTGCCGTCTCCAGTGGGTCAGCGTGCACAGCTGGTTCAATTGAACCATCCCATGTCCTTGTTGCCATGTTTGGTAAACAATCAGATCGTTTAATCAACTCAATTCGTTTCAGCTTCGGTTTTAATACGACGACTGAACAAGTCATTAAAGCAGCAGAAGAAATCGCTAAGGTTGTTTCACGTCTGAAAAAATAAATGAACAACGTAACTTCAGCAAAGAGAGAGGTGAAAAAATGGAAAGAAAAGATCCAAAAAATACTCGGGTTGTTGTCGGGATGTCAGGCGGAGTTGATTCGTCTGTCGCGGCGCTTCTATTAAAGCAGCAAGGCTATGACGTAATCGGCATTTTTATGAAAAACTGGGATGACACCGACGAAAACGGTGTTTGTACGGCAACGGAAGACTATGAGGATGTCATTCGTGTTTGCAATCAAATTGGCATTCCATATTATGCCGTTAATTTTGAAAAGCAATATTGGGACAAGGTCTTCACCTATTTCCTTGATGAATATAAAGCGGGCAGGACGCCTAATCCTGATGTGATGTGCAACAAAGAAATTAAATTTAAAGCATTTATGGAGCATGCCATGAATTTGGGTGCGGATTATCTTGCCACAGGACATTATGCCCGCGTCGAATTCCGTGACGGAGAATATAAAATGCTCCGTGGTCTTGACGATAATAAAGACCAAACGTATTTCCTGAATCAGTTGACGCAGGAACAGATCAGTAAAGTGATGTTCCCTATCGGAAATCTTGAAAAATCAAAAGTAAGGGAAATTGCGCAAGAAGCAAACCTCGCAACTGCCACGAAAAAGGACAGCACCGGTATCTGCTTCATCGGAGAACGGAATTTTAAAGAGTTTTTAGGTCAATATTTACCTGCCCAGCCAGGAAATATGGAAACATTTGACGGTGAAGTTAAGGGTAAGCATGAAGGGCTCATGTACCATACGATTGGTCAGCGCCATGGATTAGGGATTGGCGGTTCGGGCGAGCCATGGTTTGCCATTGGCAAGGATTTAAAAAAGAATGTCCTCTATGTGGGACAAGGCTTCCATCATGAAAAATTGTATTCTGATGCGATTACCGCTGTAAATGTAAGCTGGGTATCAAATCATGAAAAGCCAGCAGAGTTTGACTGTACAGCCAAATTCCGTTATCGTCAGGAAGACCATAAAGTGACCGTTCGTCTCTTAGAAGGCGATAAAGTACAAGTTTTATTCCACGAACCGATTCGGGCCATTACCCCAGGGCAAGCAGCTGTTTTCTACAATGGCGACGAATGTCTTGGCGGCGGAACGATCGATGAAGTGTATAAAAATGGTGAACGCTTAACATATGTTGGCTAATATTTTGACCCTGATTCCTATTTTGGAGTCGGGGTTTTTTGTGCTCAAAATTTCAGTTTGGCGGAATTAATCGGAAAGTTGGCGGAAATCCACCACAGTTTGGCGGAATTCCTTCGAAATTTGGCGGAATAAATGAATGGTTTGGCGGAATTCCTGACTAAATCGGCGGAATCACTCCTATAATCCAGCGGGTCACCCTCGAAATGATGCGTTTGGCGGAATTCTTCTAAAGTTTGGCGGAATCAAGGCTTTGTTTGGCAGAACAAAACCAAAAATCGGCGGAATCCCTTGCATTTCTGAAACTAAAAATACTGAAGGAACGTATCCCAGCTCATAAAGTAATTTTTAAATAAAATATGATATACTTTCTCTTAGGATTGGAGTTGAAAAAATGGATAAAAACCAATTAGGAGTTAAATACATGCAGGAAGGAAACTGGGAGGAGGCAGCAAAGGCCTTTAATGAGGCCATACAAGAAACCCCAACTGACCCTGTTTCATATATAAATTTTGGAAACGTTCTTTCGGCTGTTGGAGATGATGAAAAGGCGCTTAATTTTTATCAAAAAGCGCTTGAACTAGATGAAAACGCAGCAGCTGCTTACTATAGTATCGGTAACTTATTATTTACAAAAGACCTTTTCAACGAGGCTAAAAATATGTTTGAAACGGCGATGAAAAAAGGTCTGCAATCAAGTGACAATTACTTTATGTTAGGATTGACACTCATCCAGCTTAATCAAGGCCGATTCGCTCTCCCATATTTACAAAGAAGTGTTGAACTCAATGAAAATGATGCAGAAGCACGGTTTCAATATGGATTATGTTTGGCCCAGCTAGAAATGATTGACGAGGCCATCATTCAATTCGAAAAATGTATTGAACTAGATCCAAACCATTCAGATGCATTTTACAATTTAGGCGTTTCTTATGCCTTTAAAGAAAATGCCGTACTAGCACTGGAAATGTTAAATAAGGCACTTGACATTCAACCAGAGCATTTACTTGCAGGTCATGCAAAAAAACTGATTGAAAATAACCGATAATTGTTAGCTTTTAATTGAAAGGAGGGAGCCATAATGGAAAAACAAGACTCACTCGATTTATTTGCGGAGCAGGGAAAGTTCGTCAAAGGGCGGCCGATTGTAACGATTTTTCACAACGAACAAAATCTTTATACCGTTTTAAGAATCCGCGTCGATGAAACAAATGATCAATATGATGACAAAGAAGCGGTGATTACCGGCTATTTCCCAAAAATCCATGAACAGGAAACCTATATTTTTTTCGGGGAATTTAAGGAGCATCCAAAATTCGGGGTACAATTTCATACTAATCATTTTCGGAAGGACATGCCTCAGACAAAACAAGGAGTGATCGCTTATTTGTCAGGCGAAATGTTTAAAGGGATTGGGAAGAAAACGGCCCAGAACATCGTTGAAACATTAGGAGAAAATGCTATCTCCAAGATACTCAATCAGCCTTCCTTACTTGATTCCATTCCAAAACTCCCTCCAGAAAAGGCAAAGATGCTGTACGATACGCTGATGGAGCATCAAGGGCTTGAGCAGGTCATGGTCGCCTTAAATCAATATGGGTTTGGTCCACAGATTTCGATGCGAATTTATCAGTCCTATAAAGAGGAAACTCTTGATATTATTCAAAAAAATCCATATAAACTGGTTGAAGATATCGAAGGCATTGGTTTTGGCCGTGCAGATGAGCTTGGATATCAGATGGGGATCTCTGGTAATCATCCAGATCGGATAAAAGCCGCGTGTCTTTACATACTTGAAAGTGAAAGTATGCAAACAGGCCATGTATACATGCATGCTCAAGATTTGCTTGAACAGGTGAAGGCACTCCTTGAGGACAACAAGCGCGATCAAATTGAATACATAGATATTTCAAATGAGGTTATTAAGCTAGAGGAAGAGGGAAAATTAATTGGTGAAGAAAAACGAATTTATCTTCCTTCTTTATTTTTTGCAGAAAAAGGCCTTGTAACAAGCATAAACCGGATTTTGCAACAAACGGAATACAAGGACCAATTCCCAGAATCAGAATTCCTCCTCGCATTAGGCGGTTTAGAGGAACGTCTTGGGGTACAATATGCGCCTACCCAGCGTGAAGCGATTCAAACAGCACTCATGTGCCCAATGCTTATCTTAACGGGTGGCCCTGGTACTGGTAAAACGACTGTTATCAAGGGAATTGTTGAATTATATGCAGAACTGCATGGCTGTTCTTTAGAGCTGAAGGATTATCATAAAAAGGATGAGCCGTTTCCGTTTTTACTGGCAGCACCCACCGGACGAGCTGCCAAACGAATGACAGAGTCGACGGGACTGCCTGCTGTAACGATCCATCGATTACTTGGCTTTAACGGGTCCGAAGGCTTTGATCGTGATGATGCAAGCCCATTAGAGGGAAAAATCCTTATTGTTGACGAGACGTCGATGCTCGATATTTGGCTTGCCAATCAATTGTTTAAGGCTTTGCCTGAGAATATTCAAGTCATAATGGTTGGCGACGAAGACCAACTGCCATCTGTCGGACCAGGACAAGTTTTAAAGGATTTGCTATTATCTGGGCGGATTCCGACTGTCTGCCTTACGGATATTTACCGGCAAGCAGAAGGGTCATCCATCATTGAACTCGCACATGATATAAAAAAGGGGTACCTGCCTGCAAATATTACCGCAAAGCAAGCAGATCGTTCATTTATAAAATGTACAACGTCACAGGTTGCACAAGTAGTCGAAAAAGTAGCACTTAATGCAAAAAACAAAGGGTATACAGCAAAAGATATCCAGGTGTTAGCACCGATGTATAGAGGTCCCGCCGGAATCGACCGCTTAAATGTGCTGCTGCAGGAAATTTTTAATCCGAACCCTGATGGCAAGCGAAAGGAAATGATCTTCGGTGAGATAAAATACCGCATCGGTGATAAAGTGCTCCAGCTTGTGAACCAGCCGGAAAGCAATGTCTTTAATGGCGATATTGGGGAAATTATCTCGATCATTTACGCAAAGGAAAATACCGAAAAACAAGATATGATCTATATATCCTTTGAAGGCAATGAGGTCGAATATACAAGGCAGGACTTGAATCAAATCACCCATGCGTACTGCTGTTCGGTACATAAGTCACAAGGAAGTGAATTTCCAATTGTTATTCTTCCTATAACAAGAAGTTATTACCGGATGCTGCGGAGAAATTTAATTTATACGGCTATAACGAGAAGTAAACAATCGTTAATTATATGCGGAGAAGAGGACGCCCTCAGAAATGGAGTAGAAAGAGCAGACGAGCTCTTAAGGCAAACGACACTCTGCCAAAAGCTCCAAGAAGCTATTTCCGTAAAAAGTGTTCGTCCCCAAGAAGTGATTCCTGCCAATGGATTGTCATACGAGGAAGAATTAAAGCAGGTTAATCCAATGGTAGGGATGGAAAACGTTACACCTTATGATTTTATGGTAAGTGACTGAAACTATAAATGTTCACAGGAGGTGGGACACTCTTTGCGGACATTTTCTTTATTGAAAGGGCAGCCTGTATTTGAAACAAGAAGTGGAACAAAAGTCGGTGAGATTAGTGACCTATGTATTTCAGGTACCGGAAAAGTTAATGGCCTGCTAGTAAAAAAAGGTGTTTTCTTCAAACAAACTTTTTTTCTGGACATTCAAAAAGTGGCCTCCTTTGGCTGGGATGGCGTTATGGTTGAGGATACCGAGCAACTACAAAAGCTGAAAGAGAGTCCGGAATATACGTTTAACCATCAACATTCAATAGACGGAATGCTGATGCTCTCAAAGAGCGGTGAGTCACTTGGATTGTTGAAAGATGTATATTTTCAAGAAGAAGTGGGCACAATCGTAGGGTATGAAATCACGGATGGCTTCTTTTCGGATATCACGGAAGGTAAACAAGTCATTCAATCCGGGAAGCCCCTAGCGATCGGAAAGGATGCCATTATCGTTGATGTAAATGAAAACTTGCCGACTGGCGAGCCTGAGAGGGCGAAGACAGAGGCATAGTTGAATTTATGCGTTCAGAATTTAGGAAATAAATTCTGATTAGCTAAATGATACGTGAGGTGTCTTTTCATGTTTAAGTGTCCTAATTGTCAAAGTAAGGATATCGGCAAAATTGGTATCAACCAATATTATTGCTGGAACTGTTTTATTGAGCTTACCGTTTCCCAAGGTATAATCAATACCCATCAAGTCGAAGAGGACGGGTCACTAAGTTCATTGGATGATTTGTTTGAAGAAGAAGAACGTCGTTATACTCTTTAAATTTAAAAAAGAGGTGAGACGTATGAATAGAATGATGACGACAATGATTGCTTTTGGTGCAGGCATGGCAGCATATAATATTGTCCAAAGAAACAATATAATGTCAGCCCGCAATATGAAAAGAATGCAAAAGAAAGTCAGACGAGCGATCTTTTAATGCCAAACCCCCTCAAGAGTCGAGGGGGTTTTTTGTTGTATATTTCCACCAATTGTCTCGAAAACTAACCAAAAGGAGGCATGGAAAGTGGATATTCGTATGAAATGGTTTTACCGAATTGGTTTTTTGCTCCTTTTATTGATTGCCATTTTTGTTTTTCTAAAAATTAGTTTCGTATGGATGCCGATTGTAAGGATGGCAGCCATCATCATTCTCCCCTTTATTATTGGCGCATTTATTACCTATTTACTTCACCCAATCGTCGAAAAATTACATGAAAAAGGGCTTCACCGTGGGCTTGCGATCATTTTAATATATTTTATTTTTTTTGGTGGAATCGGCGTAGCTCTGTATAAAGGAATTCCAGCCATTATTGATCAATTAAAGGACCTATCTGAAAGTGCACCTGCTTTTGCAGAGCAATATCGAGGTTGGATTGATCAACTCCAATCACACACAAGGGCCTGGCCTGATGGACTGCAGACGCGCATTAATGATGGCATCGGTATCTTTGAAAAAAAGATGGACTCGTTACTGACCATCATCGTGAACATCTTAATGAACTTCTTAAATTCAGCGCTCATCTTGCTGATTATCCCATTCATTGCTTTTTATATGTTAAAGGATTTTGCCTTGATTAAACGGACTATGTGGTATATTACCCCTAAAAAATGGCGTAAGAAGGGCTCTCTTTTTCTAAAGGATGTTGATGAGTCCCTTGGAAGCTATATTAGGGGGCAGCTCCTTGTTTGTGTCATTATTGGCAGTATCTCAGCCCTGTTATTTTGGTTTTTTCATTTAAAATACCCCTTATTATTAGGTTTGATTGTTGGTGCTACAAATGTGATTCCTTATTTCGGCCCAATTATCGGGGCCGTGCCGGCAGTCATTATTGCAGCCACTACTTCTGTAAAATTAGTGATTATTACCTTAGTGATTGTTTTCGGACTGCAATTTCTTGAAGGGAATATCTTGTCCCCTTATATTGTCGGTAAAAGCCTGCATATGCACCCATTAGTCATTATGGTCGCGTTAACTGCCGGTGGAGAAATTGGCGGGATTTTAGGGTTGATCTTAGCTGTCCCGGTACTTGCTGTGCTAAAAGTTGGGATTATTCATGCAAAAAATCATTTTACATCGCATTAACAGGCAATTAACCTTGGTATTAAGGTAAGAAAAAAATATTTTGTAAAATAACTGCCCGTAAATGCCCGATTTGTTCAACTAACCAACAGTGGGAAAAATGCTCCCTACTGTTGGAAGTTTCACTTTATCATTGATTCAAATTGACAAACAATAACGTGGTGGCTATAATTCGTCATATAGAATATATGGAAAAGGGGCGGAGCGCCGCAAAAGCGAATCAGCCTATCCAGTCGTGTTGTAAAATATACATTTTGTACAACGATTGTAATAAAGCCTAGCTCTGCTCACACCGCCTTTATTAGGTTAGGCTGGTTTTTTCAAATAGTTCCATAGTAGGTGGTGTGTGGAACGCTATATAAGATTGATAGGAAAATGTAGAAGGATCGAGTATGTTGTAGTCCATCTGTAACGCGTTCAAGCGCAGAAGAGAGGAGCTTCCTTGGCTGAAAGAAGCTCTAGATGAAGGATGACAGAAAGCTAGTCCGGAGTGCAGCTAACCACTGCCGTCAGTGCCGCGTTAAGGCATTATTGAGAGATGAATACTGCTTTTTTGTATTCATAATCAGGGTGGTACCGCGAGACAAGCTCTCGTCCCTGTTTTGGGGATGAGGGCTTTTTTGTATGCTTTTAAAAAAAAAGGAGGTCTAAAGGTATGAAAAACTTAACAGGATCACAAATCCGCTCAATGTTTTTACAGTTTTTTAACGAAGAAAAAAGACACACAATTGAACCGAGTGCATCACTCGTTCCACATGATGACCCATCATTATTATGGATTAATAGCGGCGTTGCAACCTTAAAGAAATATTTTGATGGACGTGTTGTACCTGAAAATCCAAGGATTACAAATGCACAAAAATCAATTAGAACAAACGATATCGAAAATGTCGGAAAAACAGCCCGTCACCATACGTTCTTTGAAATGCTTGGCAATTTTTCCATCGGTGAATATTTTAAACAAGAAGCCATTGAATGGGCTTGGGAGTTTTTAACCAATGAAAAATGGATTGGCTGGGACCCAGAGCTTCTATCTGTTACCGTTCACCCAGAGGATCATGAAGCATATGAAATTTGGCATAAGACAATTGGTATACCAGAAGAACGCATCATCCGTCTTGAGGGAAATTTCTGGGACATTGGTGAAGGTCCAAGCGGTCCGAATACCGAAATTTTCTATGACCGAGGGCCGGAATACGGAAATGATTCAAGCGACCCTGAGTTATATCCAGGCGGTGAAAACGAGCGCTACCTTGAAGTTTGGAACCTTGTGTTTTCGCAATTTAACCATAATCCTGATGGCACTTATACACCGCTGCCAAAGAAAAATATTGATACCGGAATGGGACTTGAACGAATGGCATCTGTCGTTCAAAATGTTCCAACCAACTTTGATACCGATTTATTTATCCCAATTATTCGGGCAACAGAGGAAATCTCTGGGGAAAAATATGGTGTTGATAAAGAAAGCGATGTTGCCTTCAAAGTAATTGCTGACCATATTCGTACCGTTGCTTTTGCTGTCGGAGACGGGGCATTGCCATCAA
>Ga0213820_1001198_pt1 | contig 12747 bp, 9 predicted proteins | sample MC6MC0910MG_FD_179889 | JGI IMG/M metagenome (GOLD analysis project Ga0213820, IMG submission 179889) | Enriched soil aggregate microbial communities from Iowa State University, Ames, United States - MC6-MC0910-MG | ecosystem: Environmental > Terrestrial > Soil > Unclassified | place: USA: Iowa... | reverse complement strand
TGTGAGAATCCTCCTTCTTAATAAATAATAACAGGATCGTATTTACTGAGATTATCATACACAGTTTTCATAATACTAGGGGGCGTATTGACACAGCCGGCTGATCCAGCCGTAAGATAGGCATTACTTGCCCAGTTCTTCCGCCAGCTGGCATCGTGGAATCCTTGTCCATCATTCGTAAAGGGAGCCCAATAAGCTACTTTAACGGAATAATTAGGATTACCAACCGCGCTGCCCCTGAGGGTATGTGGTGATTGTTTATAAAGAATATACCAAACTCCGGAATGTGTATCTTCCAGGGTACTGTGTTTGCCTGTAACCACATTGGTTGTGACTACTAATTGTCCATTTTTATAAATCCATATTTGCTGCTGTGCAATGGACACTTCAGCATACGTGTCGCCGATGCCATTATTCGTGGTATTTTCGTAGCCGATGCCTTCATTGCTCCAGCCCTTTCCGTAAATATTAGAAGCAGAAATCGATTTCTCTCCTTTTTCAAAAGCTTCCTGAATTCTCGATGATTCTTTATCAGTATTTATTGCCCAGCCATAGCCTTGACCTTTTACCGAAATGACCGAGCCTGAATGGGTCTTAAATGTAAAATTCTTATTTAATGTTGATTGGGAACGATTAATTTCATCTATTTTGTTCTTAATGTCATTCGCTGTGATTGTAACCTTCAAATCTTTTGACACAGAGGCATTTTTAATTAATTCACTGGCTTTTAAAGTATGCACTTTGTCCTGTACTGTATACTCTACTGTTTGTTGAAGTAAATCCTGCAGTGTTTTCTCTTCATTTTTTACAATTGGATTGTCTTCTTTAATCGGTTGTAAATATACAGGGTTCAGATGGATGTCACTTTTATAATCCTGTTTATCGTAATCCTTCAATAGACTGATGACATCATACTGTTCACCATTAATACTATTGGAGATGACAATTTGACCCTGTTCCAATTTCGCCTCTGCATCTTGGGGTGCTTTTAAGCTCTTATTCATTGATAAGAGCTTTTCTTCTACTTGCTTTTTCATCGTTTGGCTTCGAAACTGATCTGCCTTTTTGGGTATCAACGAATAATTTTTTTCCTTTGAGGAAGGAAAAAATGTCCACTGGCTTTTCAATAATTTCTTAACCTCAGGCAGATCTTTATCCGTAAATACCATCTGCGTATCTTTTTCATCTAAAATTAGTTGATTTCCGACATAGACTCTGTTTTTTAATTCAGATGTTTTTAATTTATTTATTACTTGATCAGCAGTCAGTCCACCGACTTTTGTGCCATTAATCGTAACCTGCGAATTGAACCGAGTTGTCTGATAATAACTAATTCCCGCAATTAGAAGTGCAATAATAATGATAATTCCAATTACAATAAATTTACGGTTTGCTGGCCGTTTGAATCGGTTACTCCGTCCTTTATCAATTTCTTCAACTGTTTCGTTTACCGTACTCATAAACATTCCCTCCGCTACTTGGTAACCCAGCTATCAACGTTCTCCAACTTTAAAATTGTGGATTTTCATCTAAGACTTTTGATTAGTTTACCTTACTATTAAATAATTACTATTATACTACTATTTTTGTGGTGTGTAATTTGTCACAATTTGTTTAAGGGTGAAATTTTTTGTTCTGTTTTAAAATTCCTTAATTAAAGTTTTTTATAGGCAAAAAGAATACCTTATTCAGAAACATTACGGTGAACAGTATCAGAAGTAAATGCGAAAAACTAGCCTTAACCATTTTATTACTTGGTTAAGGCTGTTTTTATAAGTAGAAATACCGTATTAAAAGATGATTGATATTGACAGATACCTAAGAGATTGGATTAACAAAAAAAAGAGTGAAAGTTTAATTGTGCTTAATTACAAAAGTGAAGGAATTTATTTAGTTTAATAATGCTAGTATAGTCATGCTCTTTTACAATATGTATGCCCATGACTATTAAGCACACTTACTATTTCAAGTGCTTGTATTTTTTAAATCTGCGTTGTGGCTTGTTTAGTTGAAAGTTTATCGTTGACCCATTGCAAGCAGGATTGCATTAAGTTTCCTTAAATTAGTAAGGATAAATATACTAACAGTAGGAGAGTCTTTCTTTCTAATGTTTTTGTATGTGACAAAAAGAAAATAACATAGATATTGGTTTAAGAAAAAAATTCTCTTTCAGGTAATAAAATATGGGAATTAATGTTGTTGTAGAAAAATATCCAATATTTATTAATCCAATATATTAGGTTTTTTGAAAGCGTTTCATACTATATTATTTAGACATGAGGAGGATGAAAAGTAATGGTATTAACCTCTAGAGGCCAAGAAATTCTTCGATTATTTTTAGATGAGCAATGTATAACGATTAAGAAAATTAAAGAAGTGATTGGTATATCAGAAAAGACTATTATTAAGGAATTAAATAGTCTTGAGAGTACTTTGAAGGCGTTTGAATTGGAATTAATTAGAAAACCGCGCGTCGGAATTTCAATTCAAGGAAGTAAGGACATCAGTAAAACAATCCTCCAAATTACTGCAAGTAATCAAAAAGTAGTTCCGAACTCTCCTGAACAGCGTCAGATTTATATAATGAAGCGGCTATTAAATAATTCTACATATGTAACGATGCATGCGTTAGCAGATGAAATTTTTGTTAGTAAAAAAACAATTGAAAACGATATTGTTCAAGTTGAAAAATTACTTTTTCAGTATGGAGTAAAACTTATTAAAACTCCCAATCGTGGAATGAAATTACAAGGAAGTGAAGTGGCGTTACGTAGTCTTCTTTCAAGGGTGTTATCTAATCAAGAATCACGCCATATTATGCTTAGCAGTGAAATAGATGCCCGTGAATTATATTCTTTACTAGATGAATTTTTATTAAAGGATATCTCAATTCTCCAAATAGAACAACTAATGAAGGAAGTTAAAAATCTTGAAAAAAAAATAGGGTATCAGTTAAGTGACTATTCGTACGTATCATTAATTGTTCATATCATAATTGCAATAGAACGTGTAAAAGATGGAAATTCAATCCAAAGTGCGGATTTAGATAGTGTGAAGTTATGTAAAGAATATCAGTTATCTGAACAGTTTGTAAAACAAGTCGAATCTATTTTTAATGTGAATTTTCCGGAGTGTGAAAGTGCGTATATTACACTTCATTTAATAGGATCAAAGGCGAATCTTATCAGTACAGAAAATGTTGATTACTTAATTGAATCAAATGTACAGACAAAAGGTTTACATGAAGTAGTAAATGGGATGTTAGATGAGGCAAGTTGGTATTTAGGCATGTCAATTTACTTAGATGATGAATGTAGAAAAGGATTATTGTTACATTTAAGGCCTGCCATTGAAAGATTAAAACATGGATTATTCATTCATAATCCATATACCCAGGAAATAAAGAAACAGTATCAAGTAGCATTTCAAGTAGCTTCTATTTCTTCAAAGGTACTATGCGATTACTACAATATAACAATTGATGATAATGAACTCGCCTATTTAGCACTACATTTTGGCGGAGCTATGGAACGAACTAAACAAGGTCAAAAAATAGATGTACTTCGTGTGTTAGTAGTATGTAGTTCGGGTTTAGGCAGTTCTCAATTAATAGCGACTAAAATAAAACACAATTTTACTAATATTGAAATTGTAGATGTTATTTCAGTAATAAATCTTTCTGATTATGAGAACCGACATGATATTGATTTTATTATCTCATCCATTTCTTTAACTAACACCAAGCATGAAGTAATTAAAATATCTCCTTTCATTTCAGCTGCGGATTTAAAAAAGGTTCGTCAATTTTCACATGAAATTGCCAAAGTAAAAGAAAATACTCAAAAAAATAAAGTGCTAAATCAATTGTTTCAACAAGAATTGTTATTACCTCATGTAAATGTAAATACGAAAGAAGAAGTATTATCTTATTTGTCTGAGTATGTTTTATCGAAAGGATACGTTCAACCTGACTTTTTACAAAGTGTTTTAAAAAGAGAAGAAAAGGGCAGCACGGCTAATGCACCATTTGCGTTACCACATGCAAATCCCAAATATGTAAATAAACCAGGCATTTTACTATGTACGTTAGAACATCCCATCGATTGGGATGATGTAGAGGTTCAGGTGATTTTTTTAATCATGGTAAATCACGAAGTATTAAATGAATTAGAAGATGTGTATTTATCTATCCATAACTGGACGTCCAGCAAGGAATGGCTTAAAAAAGTGAAAAGAATTCGAAGTAGTAATGAGATGTATTCATTTTTAATGCATAACAAAGGAGATTAATCATAATGGATTTAAGTTTAATTTTAAATAAAGAAGCTATTTTAGTAGATTTTGAAGCTAAGAGTAAAAATGAATGCTTACAATCACTTGCAGAACTTTTGTATAAGATGGGAATTGTTAGTAGTGATAAAGAATTTTTACAATCTGTTCTTGCACGCGAAGAACAGAGCACAACAGGTGTAGGGCAACAAATTGCAATACCTCATGGCAAATCACAAGCCGTAAAGAAGACTTCTTGTATCATCGTTAAAGTGAAGGATGCCATTGATTGGGATTCACTTGATAAAAAACCAGTAAAATTGATTTTTTTATTAGCAATTGAAGAAAAAGATCAAAATGATACTCATTTGAAAATTCTATCAACACTAGCAGGTCAGTTAATGGATGAAGCCTTTGTAAGTAAATTACTAGATTCTACAACAAAGGAAGAAATCTATGATGCACTAATATTAAATGAACAAGCAGAAATAGAAGAACAATTTATTTAACTTGGAGGTAAGTACAATGAGAAAGAAAATTTTGGCAGTTACAGCATGTGCAACGGGGGTAGCTCATACATTTATGGCGGCCCAGGCATTAAAAAAAGCAGCAAAACAAATGGGGCACATTATGAAGGTAGAAACACAAGGTGCGACAGGAATAGAGAATAAAATTACAGATCGTGAAGTAGCTGTTGCAGATGTAATTATTTTTGCGGTAGATACAAAGGTTCGTGAGCCAGAACGTTTTAAAGGGAAAAAATGTATTGAAGTTCCGGTTGCTGCACCAATTAAAAATGCACAAAAAATTATTGAAGAAGCAATTAGTCAAATATAAAAATCATTACCTATAGAAGGGAACAAAATGACAATGAAGCAATTTTTAAATGATTTAAAAAGACATTTATTAACCGGTGTATCATACATGATACCGTTAGTCATTGCTGGTGCTATGTTAATGGCAGTTGCTCGTATTGGTGCAAATTTTTATAACATTACTGATATATGGGATGCCTCTCATGCAGAAAGCACAAATAGTCTAATCCGTTTATTTCACAGTTTAGATGGATTTGGCGGCTTAGCATTAGGACTAATGTTACCAGTAATTTCAGGATTTATTGCTTATTCTGTAGCAGACAAGCTGGGTATTGCACCTGGTTTAATTGGTGGTATGTTAGCTAAAAACTTAAATGCTGGATTTCTTGGAGCATTAGCAGCAGGATTAATTGCAGGTTACTCATGTTATTTAATTAAAAAATATGTAAAAGTTCCTAAAGTTGCTTCTTCACTTGTACCGGTATTTTTAGTTCCTGTATTTGGTACGTTAATCACTGTTTTAATGATTAATTATGTTGTAGGTATTCCATTTGCTAATTTAAATACTGGGTTGGAAAACTGGCTAACAAGTTTATCTGGTGGAAACCTTATTTTTATGGCAGCAATTGTAGGTGCTATGGTTGGTTTTGATTTAGGTGGTCCTGTAAATAAAGCAGCTGTTACAACAGCGATGGCACTATTAGCATCTGGTATTTATGCGCCAAACACAGCAGCTCAAATAGCAATTATTGTACCTCCTATCGGTTTAGGGTTAGCAACAATTATCGCAAAATCAAAATATAATAGTAGTTTAAGGGAAGCCGGTAAATCTTCATTAATCATGGGCTTAGTAGGAATCAGTGAAGGCGCAATTCCATTCGCAGTTGAATCACCACTTAAGGTTATTCCTATTAACGTTATTGGTTGTGCGTTAGCAGCTAGTATTGGTGTAGGTTTTGGAGCAGTCAATGAAGCACCAATTAGTGGTTTTTATGGATGGTTTGCTGTACAAAACTGGCCAATTTACCTTCTAGCAATTGCTGTTGGGGCAGGATTTATTGCAGCAGCAACAATATTATTAAGAAAAGATGTTGCTGTTGAGGAAGAAGAAGAATTCTATATGGATGATGAAGAAGACTTTGTAAACGCATAAAAAATATATATAGGAGCTCTATCATTTTGAGCTCCTTGTTTTAAAAAGTTTTTGTTTCCAATACTGTTTGATTATATAAAGAAACAATTAGTAGCTATTATAAACGTTGTACTTTAACAAAGCCTAAAATAACAGAATAATTAGTCCTAAAAATGAGTTGGAGGAAATAGACAATCATTAAGAATGATTATCTACAAAATAAGAATGAAAAAAACATTACATTTAGTTAACCATACACATTGGGATAGAGAATGGCATAAAACGTTTGAAGAATTTCGTGTTCGTTTAATACACGTTGTAGATCATATGTTAGATGTATTAGAAACAAATGAAGATTTCACATTTTTCACACTAGATGGACAAACGGTTTTATTAGAAGACTATATTAAAATTAAGCCAGAAAATGAAGAAAGATTAAAGAAATTAATTAAAGAAAAAAGAGTATTTGTTGGTCCTTGGTATACACAGCCAGATGAGTATTTAGCAAGTGGTGAATCGGTTCTTCGTAATCTATTAATAGGTATTTCAATTGCTGAACGATTTGGTCATTCAATGGAACTTGGATATTTACCAGACTCCTTTGGACAGGCTTCGCAAATACCTCAAATAATGAAATCACTTGGCTTAGAAAAAACAATCATTTGGCGAGGTGTTTCATGGGAAGATACAGATGATGCACTATTTTTATGGGAAGGTGCAGACGGAACGAAGATACTAACATTACATTTACCTTTAGGGTATGGTTACAACCGTTATTTACCTTTTACAGCTAATGAAGCAGAAGCACATTTAGATGAAACGTATAAACGCATTGAAAGTCGTTTTCCTGGCGACAATATTTTATTAATGTCAGGTTCAGATCACGCAGCGTTACATCCTAAGATGACAGATTTAGTTAAAGAAATAAATGAAAAATGGGAAAAAGAAAACAAAGAAGTGATAGTGGAGCTTAGTAACTTTGAACGATTATTTGATTGTTTAGAAGAAGATGCTAGAAATCAAGAATTAGGGATATTAAAAGGTGAGTTGCGAAATTCAAAGGATATGCGAATTCATGCTGGTATTTCATCTTCTCGTATGGATATTAAACAAGGAAATAAACTGCAAGAAGTTCAATTAGAGCACATTATTGAACCAATTAAGAGCTTTGAATATATAGCAGGGAAAGGGTGCCAAAATGAATTTGTTTTCGGAGGCATTTATCCGAATGAAGTCATTAATGAAGCCTGGAAAAACTTATTTAAAAACCATACACATGATTCTATTTGTACATGTTGTACTGATGAAGTGCACGATGACGTATCGGCTCGTATTAAGAAAGTAGAACAAATTAATCGAGCAGTACTACGAATGAATACAAAATTTGTAGAGCATAACTTAGATCATTCTACTATTACCGGAAAACCATTATTAGTGTACAATACACTACCATTTAAACGAAACGATATTATTGAACTTGAATGTTTTACTGATTCTAAAGATTTTAAATTAGTTGATGATAAAAATGAAGAAATTACGTACGAAATTAACTCCCAAGAAAAATTTGATTTGGCAACAATGAATATTAATGTAGCCATGAAAGGTAAGCGCGTGTGGGTATATCGTAATCGCATTTTAGTAAATGCAAACTTTTTACCAGCTGGCGGATATAGTGTTTTAGATATTCAAGATGTAAAGTTATCTACAAAGGAATTAGACAAGCAGGTATCTTTTTTTGAAAATGGAATGGAAAATGAATATGTAAAGATAAAAATCAATACAAACGGTTCTTTTGATATTTTTAACAAGCAAAATGCAACGTGGTTTAAAGATTGTAACGTCATCGTTGATGAGGGAGACTCTGGAGATGAGTACAATTATGCGCCAGCAAATTGTGGTGTTACTGTTGATTCAAGAAATGTAGAAGCAACAATTGAATTAAAACATCAAAATGCGTATGAAGTAGCATACGATGTTCACTATGATTTAGTCGTTCCGAAAGACCTAAATCATGAAACAGATATGCGTAGTGAAGAAGTGATAACATGTGGATTTAAGTTTACTTATACATTACGTGCTAATTCAAAACGTGTAGATATTCACTCTGAGATTGAAAATAAAGCGTCTAATCATAGAATTCGTGCGATGTTCCCGACAGCAATATATAGTGAATATTCATACGCAGAAGATCACTTCGGTGTATTAGCTCGACCAAACAATATTGATGTGAAAGACTGGAAAGAAAAAGGATACAATGAGAAGCCACTTCCAATTTATCCTCAACAAGGATTTGTTGATTTATCTGATGGAAAACTAGGCGTTAGTATTTTAAATAAAGGGCTGCCTGAGTATGAAATCATAGATAATAGCACAATTGCTTTAACATTATTACGTGCAGTTGGGCATTTAGGAAAAACAAATATAAATATTCGCCCAGGACGCGTTAGTGGTGTAGAGCTAACAGTTAAAGAAGGACAAATGCTAGGTATTTTTGAATGTGACTATAGTATGTTTACGCACGATGGTAATTATAGTGAAGGGTTAGTGGGGCGTGAATCAAAGTTATTTAGTGTAAGCCCCTATTATAATCAGATTTTAGAAACATCAGGCGGCAAATTACCACGTAGTCAAAGCTTTATTGAAATAAAAAATGAAAACATTATTTTAAGTACGATGAAAAAAGCAGAAAAAGGTAACGATATTGTATTCCGTATTTATAATACAGGGTCAGCAAATGTGGAAAATGTACAAATTAATCTTCCATTTGCAAAAGAGGTTGTAATGACAAATGCGAAGGAAGAAGCGGAATTACAACAAATGAAGCTAGAGAATAAAATGATTTGCATTTCAAATGTTCGCCCATCAGAATTTCAAACTTACAAAGTAAAATTCTAATCTATTCTTTTAGAATAGTAGAAAAAAAGTGACAGCGATAAATATTTGATTAGGGTCTCTCCTCGAAAACAATCCTTTATTAGCGATAATTAAAGGAAAGGTAATAAATGATTGTTTTCTGATTCTACTAGGGGAGACTCTTTTAATATGCAATTAATTTAAAAAATATAAGAAAAATCAAGAAAGGTTTTAAAGAAGTGGTATTTATGAAGGGAAAACATATTGTCTCAGTTAGCGTATTTTTTATTACAATGCTTACCTTAGCAGTTTCTGATAGCTTACGAGGGATTTTATTACCTATATATGAAAATAGTTTTTCATTAGGGAAAGAACAGTCATCAGCATTAGTAGGTATTAGTTACGGAGGAGTCCTTGTATTTACAATATTGGCTGGTCAATTAGGTAAGAGACTTAAGGCCAAGAAGGTACTTCAAATAGGGTTACTTATTTTTATTTCATCATTATTGCTAATGACAATAGCTAAATCATACATAGCTCTTATTTTATCTATTTTTTTTATTACAGGTTCAGCGGCCTTTATTAATATTTATTTAAATATTACAACACCTCTTGTCTTTGCTTTATATCAAGGAATACTACTTAATTTATTGCATTTTTTTTACGGATTAGGAGTTTCTTTAAGTCAAACAGGAATAGGGTATTTTTTATCTACTAATGATAATTGGCGCATTATTTATTTAATGCTTGCTATTGTATCTATACTTATTCTTGCAATATATCACTTTATCGATGTACCGACATTAGAAGTTGAAAAGGGAACAAAAAATCATTCTATTGGCTGGAAAGAAATTATCTTCTCTAAGACAGGAAGCATGCTTATATTATTGCTTGGGTTCTATTTTATCGCAGAGCACGGCACGATGAACTACTTTGTATCCTATACAAACGAAATATTAGGAATGAATTTCGGAAAAAGTACATCGTTATTATCACTATTCTTTGTATTAATTACAGTAGGACGATTATTTGGTGGATATTTAATGGACAAATTTAATATTATTTCTGTCTTATTTTTATGCTCCATTTTTGGATCTTTTCTATATATTTTCGGTGTAGTTTTTACAAATAAAGGGGCTTTGTTAATTTCCAGCTCTGGTTTGTTTTTCTCTATTATTTATCCAGGGTTAATTTTATTAATTAAAGAGTATTTTCCAAAGGCAATTGTATACGCCACAAGTACTATTGTCAGTGTTGCAACGATTTTTGATATTATTTTCAATTTTGCATTTGGACACATTGTAAACCTATTAACATTTAACGTTGCAATTTATTTATTTCCATTTGGAATAATTATGGTTTCAATCTTGTTATTTAGATTAAAAAATTCCCATAGGTCAGAAATGGTAATAGAAGTTACATAATGAAAAATGAAAATAATAACGACATTGATAAATAGTGAATTCTTTACGGTTAAAAAATATGAATAAATGAAGCCTTTACTAGTGAGCAAATAAATCCTTTTTGCTTATATAGTGTTATTGAGGGAAATGGCACATTAGAAAAGGATGGAGAAAAGTATAACTTATCTAAAGGAATGCACTTCATTCTTCCAGATAAATTTGGTGAATTTGTGTTTAATGGGAAAATGATCTGTATGGTAGCACATGTATAAATCATTACTAGATAGAGAAGAATATTAGACTTGCAGAAACATTTAATTTAATCCCAAACCTCATTTAGATGTGTTACAAAGAACCGTACCACAAACAGTAGTAAAGCAAAGGGTGGAAATATTCATAGATAGTGAGTTATTAAATAGGCAGATATAAAACAAAGGAGACCGTTTATTTTAGACGGTCTCAAAATGATGGTATTAGGCTTGTACTTCACTCATTAAAGCATGAGTATTCCCTTCTGTGTCTTTAAAAAACGTCATCCATGTTTCAATTTGTCCCACTTTTGCAACGATATGTGGTTCATCAATAAAAGTAACTCCATTACCTACTAAAGTCTCATAAATTGCTTTGATATTTTCAACTTGAAAATAAACAACTGAACTAGAATAAGCAAATTCATCTTTTTCTGGCAGGCTTAGCAGGAGACGCAGGCCGTTACATTCAAAGAATGCCATACTGTCTGTATTAAATAAAAGGGAAAGACCAAGTTTATCTTTGTAAAATTGTATTGCCCTGTCTAACACTTTAACTGGTACCCCGATTTGCCCCACTTTTTGAATCATATTAGTTTCCAAAGAACATTTCTCCCTTCAAATATCTTTCATATTAAGAATAAATGATTCAACTTAGCATTTCTTATCCAAAATCACTTTTTTACGAAATTGAATGGGAGAAACTCCAACATGCTGCTTAAACATCTTACTAAATGATACAGGGTTAGTAAATCCCAGTTCAAAAGTTATATCTGTAATAGTGAAGTCTAAATTTCTTAAAAGGTCCTTTGCTTTTAGGATCCTATATTCAGAAATATGCTGATGAGGCGTTTTGCCAAATATTTGTGAGTAAGTTCTTAATAAATGGTTTGGCGATAGGCAAGCAATCTGAGCAATATCATTCAATTTTATTGGCTTGTTATAAAAGGACCTAATATAATCATGGGCCGTACTGATCCTTCTATATAATTCTTCACGGGTAGAAGTTCGTATTGCATGTAAGGATTCGACTTCCTTCAATGCATCGAAATGTTCGAACAATAAAGCTTGCATTAATTTGAAGAATTGTTCCTCATAACCAACTAGATCATTCTTAAGAACCGATAAGTTCTCTTTAAATATGTTTATCTGAGAAGATAGTCTTTGAGATGTATGAAATGTTTTTTCAAAAAAACCAATAGAACTTGTATCCATAAAAGGATCACTTAGAAGTTTATGGGTTGATTCTCTAAATGACTTTAAAACTTCCTCTGCAAATCCATCTTTAAAAAAGATACAAAAAGATTCAACTACCTTATTTTCGTCAATTGAAATTGTATACGAACCTTCATTAAGAAGCAGGTATCTGCTCTCTTCAACAGCAAAAAAACCTTTACTGGTCTTATAATGCGCCTTCCCATTAGAAAATGTTTTAATGGATAACTGGCCATTTCCTTCCCAGTAAAATTGGTTGCTTTTTGCATGTAAGACATAATTATTTGAAGTCTTATTACTCATATGACTGTCTCCATAAACATGTAACTAGAATTTTTAGATAAGTCAATTATACATAATAATGGAAAGTAATTATTAAAATCTTTCAATTTGCAAATGAATTTTTGTTAAACAGCATCACATATAATTTTGTTTGCAAAAACCAATACAAAATACGGTGAACAGATTTAGTTACATTCTTGAGTGTATTTTCAGGTTTTGCAATAGGAAACGGAACCCGTTACTACTGGATGGATTCTCTTTTTTGTTTCTATAGACCATAAGGGCAAGAATGAGGACGAAATCCATCGTAATTACTTGTTAAAATGACTTTAATCAATCATTTGGAGGAATATTAATGAGTAAAATACAGGCATTTAATGAGCTGCATATGGCTAAGGAAATTCTTTTTTTAGGAAATGCTTGGGATCTTTTGTCCGCCTTAACACTAGAGAAAGTGGGATTTAAAGCGATTGGAACGACGAGCTGGGGGATTGCGAATTCGCTCGGATATTCAGACGGTGAATTAATTG
>Ga0213820_1001193_pt1 | contig 12766 bp, 11 predicted proteins | sample MC6MC0910MG_FD_179889 | JGI IMG/M metagenome (GOLD analysis project Ga0213820, IMG submission 179889) | Enriched soil aggregate microbial communities from Iowa State University, Ames, United States - MC6-MC0910-MG | ecosystem: Environmental > Terrestrial > Soil > Unclassified | place: USA: Iowa... | reverse complement strand
CTGGACATCTGGCAGTACATCTACCTCGAAGGCATCCCGATCGTGCCGCTGTACTTCGCCGCCGAGCGTGAAGTCATCGAGAAGAACGGCACCCTGATCATGATCGACGACGAGCGCATCCTCGAGCACCTCTCCGAGGAAGAAAAGGCCCGCATCGTCAAGAAGAAGGTGCGTTTCCGTACCCTCGGTTGCTACCCGCTGACGGGTGCTGTCGAGTCCGAAGCCGAGACCCTGACGGACATCATTCAGGAAATGCTCCTGACCCGTACGTCCGAACGCCAGGGCCGTGTCATCGACCACGATGGCGCCGGCTCCATGGAAGACAAGAAACGCCAAGGCTACTTCTAATTTCAGGGTTACTCCATGTCGCACCAATCTGATCTGATCAGCGAGGACATCCTCGCCTACCTGGCCCAGCACGAGCGCAAGGAACTGCTGCGTTTCCTGACCTGCGGCAACGTCGACGACGGCAAGAGCACCCTGATCGGGCGCCTGCTGCACGACTCGAAGATGATCTACGAGGACCACCTCGAAGCCATCACCCGTGATTCGAAGAAGTCCGGCACCACCGGCGAAGAAGTCGACCTGGCGCTGCTGGTCGACGGCTTGCAGGCGGAGCGTGAGCAGGGCATCACCATCGATGTCGCCTACCGCTACTTCTCTACGGCCAAGCGCAAGTTCATCATTGCCGACACCCCGGGCCACGAGCAGTACACCCGTAACATGGCCACCGGTGCATCCACCTGTGACCTGGCGATCATCCTGGTCGATGCCCGCTACGGCGTGCAGACCCAGACCCGTCGTCACAGCTACATCGCCTCGTTGCTGGGCATCAAGCACATCGTCGTCGCCGTCAACAAGATGGACCTCAAAGGGTTCGACGAAGGCGTGTTCGAAGACATCAAGGCTGACTACCTGAAGTTCGCCGATGCCATCAACCTGACGCCGAGCAGCCTGCACTTCGTGCCGATGTCGGCGCTCAAGGGCGACAACGTGGTCAACCGCAGCGAGCGTTCGCCGTGGTACACCGGCCCTGCGCTGATGGAAATCCTCGAGACCGTGGAAGTCGCGGCCGACCGCAACTTCACCGACCTGCGCTTCCCGGTGCAGTACGTCAACCGTCCGAACCTGAACTTCCGCGGCTTTGCCGGCACCCTCGCCAGTGGCGTGGTGCACAAGGGCGACGAAATCGTCGTGCTGCCCTCGGGCAAGAGCAGCCGGGTCAAGTCCATCGTCACCTACGAAGGTGAGCTGGAAAACGCCGGCCCAGGCCAGGCGGTGACCCTGACCATGGAAGACGAGATCGACATCTCCCGTGGCGACCTGCTGGTGCATGCCGACAACGTTCCGCCGGTGACCGACCAGTTCGACGCGATGCTGGTGTGGATGGCCGAAGAGCCCATGCTCCCGGGCAAGAAATACGACATCAAGCGTGCCACCAGCTATGTGCCGGGCTCGATCGCCAGCATCACTCACAAGGTCGATGTGAACACCCTCGAAAAGGATGCGGCCAGCGCGCTGCAACTGAACGAGATCGGTCGCGTCAAGGTGTCCTTGGACAGCGCCATCGCGCTGGACGGTTATGACAGCAACCGCACCACCGGTGCGTTCATCGTCATCGACCGCCTGACCAACGGCACCGTTGGCGCCGGCATGATCATCGCACAGCCAGTGCTGCCGCACGGCAGCACCGGCCAGCATGGCAAGCAGGCTCACGTGTCCACCGAAGAGCGCGCCCTGCGCTTCGGCCAGCAGCCGGCCACCGTGCTGTTCAGCGGCCTGTCCGGCGCTGGCAAGAGCACCCTGGCCTACGCCGTGGAGCGCAAGCTGTTCGACATGGGCCGTGCAGTGTACGTGCTCGATGGCCAGAACCTGCGCCACGACCTGAACAAGGGCCTGCCACAGGACCGCGCCGGCCGTACCGAGAACTGGCGCCGCGCCGCCCACGTGGCGCGCCAGTTCAACGAAGCCGGCATGCTGACCCTGGCCGCCTTCGTCGCCCCGGATGCCGAAGGCCGCGAACAGGCCAAGGCGCTGATCGGTAAGGAGCGCCTGGTGACCGTTTACGTCCAGGCCTCGCCGATCGCCTGCCGCGAGCGCGACCCGCAGGGCCTGTATGCTGCCGGTGGCGACAACATCCCGGGTGAAAGCTTCCCGTTCGATGTGCCGCTGGACGCTGACCTGGTGATCGATACCCAGAACACCAGTGTCGATGAAGGCGTTAAGCAGGTGCTGGATGTGCTGCGTCAGCGTGGCGCGATTTAAGCGCTGAGGCTGCATGAAAAACCCCGCTTCGGCGGGGTTTTTTGTTTGTGTCCGGACGTGCAAATCTCACAGGTCTGGAACGCACTAATTTTTTAAGGAGTAACACCCCGCATGAGCGGGGTGTTGGATTTACTCTGCTTTAAATCCTGGCTTGCCGTTAGCTGCGCGCCACTCTTTTATGATGCGTACGATTTCCTCTGGCGTATCAAGGCCGTCTGCCTCAGGCCAGTATATTAAGTCCGAGCCATTCGGATGTTCGCTTAGCGATTTAAATCTCATGATGTGTGAATCTAAAACCTGTTCGCTTATATTGTTGGGTGGGTTTGTAATTGAAGTTATAAATTCAAGGAACTCCAGTTCTGTGAATTCAGATATGCTGTTTTTTGGAGTCATTCTGATGCCCCGTAATGTATGTTGTGATGCGCTGCCGGCGTGACAATCTTCAAGTTGTCAGCATCGTATACAGCTCCATGTTCGGAAATTGGAATCACGTGATGGAGTATAAAAGTAGCGTGCCCCTTGTAGTGATCTTTGTCACGTGCTTTGGGGGCGTGTCCTCTAGCCATGAGATTTCTATTTGCAGTGTTAAATTGACTAGACAGCTCGGGGTATTCGGCTACAGCCTTCCAGAATGCGGCTCGGAAAGCATCGAAATCTCGAAATTCCCGTCCCCTCAGCACATCCGCAATCTGCGTTGGAATTTCTGCCCCGGTCTGCCTGGCTGCTTCATCGAGCCAGATACCAGTGATTGGCGAGCCTAACCCTGTAGCAATCCCTGGCTCATATCGCGGGCTCTTGAACACCACCAGAATAGGCGGCAAACCCGAATCCAGCGGAAAGGTGATGATCAGCCGTTCTTGATCCAGTAGCTCCAGAGCCGGATAACCGTCCTGCTCGGTGCTTACAGGATTAAGGCTGCTGCCGGTGTAAACGACAGTCCCAGGTGGTGCCGGCGGAAGACTGGTAGAGCTTCCCTGTTCATCCCCCGGTGCGCTGGCTGGGGTCCAGGTCAGAATTCGCTGAGGGTTCTCCAGCGCCAGGCTGTAAAGCTGGCGCTCGCTGTCGAACGTCGCGGCGCGAACGGGTACTGGCTTAGCGCCAGGTACCACGTAGAGATCCAGCCCATGTTGGTCTTCGGCCCCAGCAAGAAGGTAAGGTAAATCGATACTGGTTGATGAGAGGGCAAGGGCGACTAGATCCGGACCGTTCGGAGGTGAAAGGTTAGCGAGGGGCGTGCTGATGAGGTAGTGACGTTCGCTGTTGGCCAACGTGGACGGCCAGGCCATTGCCAGGGAGCCCACCGCTAGGGCGGGAGTGGAAGCCGCAATAATCCTGGTCAAAGCCGCAGATATTGCAGCCCCTAACGCTGTATAGGCGGTCTCGGCGATTGCGAACGTTGCAGCACCGATGGGGATGATTGCAGGGACCGATGCCGCCAGTCGGCCTTCGTGGTTATAACTTATACGTTTGAGCAACTTCTCGAGCTGCTGCCGTTCCGCCTCGGCAGCTAAACGCTCAGTTTCGGCTTGCTGGCGTGCCGCTTCTTCTGCGGCCAATCGCTCAGCTTCGGCTTGCTGCCTCACCACTTCCTCGGCAGCCAGGCGCTCAGCCTCAGCCTGTAGCCGAGCGGCTTCTTCAGCCGCCGCCTGTTGCGCTGCAAACTGAGCTTGTAAGTGTTCAACCTCGGCCGCGCGCTGGTTAAGATTCTGCGTAGCACTTGTGAAGGTATCGAGGAACCTGATCGATTCGCTCAATGCAAGGGCCTGGTGATATTCCTTCCAGCGCTGACCAGCTCGGCGCAATCTTTGCTCATCCACAAGATGCAACAGCCCTTCCAGTTGGGGTTTCGACAGAGGGCTGTTGATCCGCGGATTTTGATCTGGGTACTGCGGTATTTGCGATTGTTTGCTCTGCACCAGAGCAGAGGCGGTGGCCAAGTAAGCATTGAACGTTTGGGCGAGTGTGTACGCGTCCCCAATGACGGTTTGCCCGAGCTCATGCTGAATAACATTAGGCAAACATTCGAAGTGAATTTGCCGCTCGACGTGAATCTGCGCTGTTCTACGCGCAATCACCTTCAGCAGGTCTAAAGGCTGCTGGGTCAGCTCCTCTTCATCTACCTGCACTGCCAGCCCTTTGAGTTCATCCGCTAGCGCTTGATGCTTCTGGGCTAGCAGGTGTAAACGATAGGCGCCGTCCCACGACCTCTGCAGTTTTGTGGCCCATTCCATACCCAAGGCTTCACCCGTTGTTGATTCGATGAAGCCAGGGTCGAGAAACCGACTCATCATTGAATCGCCGCGCTTATAGAACGCGGGTACGCCAAAATAGCTATTTGCGTCGGGTAAAATCTGCAGGTAGTTCTCACGCATCTGGCTGATACGTGAGGTCAAAACCTGTTGTTCAACTATTGCTTTTAAAGATTGGTTGGGTGTGTTCTGCGCGTCGGATCTGATTTGAGCTTTTAATGCGGCAATCGTTTCTGGGAGCTGGTTTATCTCTTGAGTATATTTTTCTTCGTGGTCTTTCTCGATGATCTGATATTCCTCTGTCAACACTCTCCGTGTTGAAATGACCCGCGCAATATCATTTTTGGTTGGGCTGGTACCGCGAGGGTAGCCTTCACTCAGCCCCCAGCCCCCTCCGCCTGGTCCGCCTCCACCGCCACCCATTAACCTGAGTTCAGCACCCGTGGGGGCAGCGGCGCTAATCCAAAGCCCTTCGGTGAGATAATACGTTTTGTCCTGTGCCATGTAGGTTCTCCTGATCACTACATGGCAAAGCTTTTCGTGAATTGAATGTGCAGTATGTCAGTTGCGGCCTATCCATCGGTAGGACCCTTCCTGCCGTTCGGAAAGGTCTGAATCAGATGTGCTTCTCCGACACTGGAATCACGCGCCTCTCTTTCACTGCCTTGTACGAAAAGCTCGAATAAATTTCTTTAACTCCCGGCAACCGCTGCAGTACTTCCCGGGTGAATTCCCCAAACGATTCAAGGTCCCGCGCCAGTATTTCCAGCAAGAAGTCATAGCGCCCGGAAATATTATGGCAGGCAACGATTTCGGGTATTTCCATCAACCGCTTCTCAAAAGCCAAGGCCATGTCTTTGGTATGCGAATCCATCATGATGCTGACAAAAGCGGTGACGCCAAACCCCAATGACTTAGGGGAAAGAATGGCCTGGTACCCGGTGATATAGCCGTTATCTTCCAGCAATTTGACCCTCCGCCAGCAAGGCGAGGTGGTCAGCGCTACTTGGTCGGCAAGTTCGGAGACGGTAAGGCGGGCGTTGTCCTGCAGGGCAGCGAGCAGGGCGCGGTCGGTGCGGTCGAGGCTCGAAGGCATGATTTGCCCTCCTGATCGAATAATTGTTGTTTTTGTTCCAAAAAGTGCTCGATTGCGTGGGCTATTTTGGAAAAACTCAGGCAGCTCGGTGGCATAAGCTTATAACAAACCACCAGAGGCTGTTGCCATGCGCGACTCCCATAACAACACCGGTTTTTCCACACGGGCCATCCACCATGGTTATGACCCGCTTTCCCACGGGGGCGCCCTTGTGCCGCCGGTGTATCAAACAGCGACCTATGCCTTCCCCACCGTTGAATATGGCGCTGCCTGCTTTGCAGGGGCGGAAGCGGGGCACTTCTACAGCCGTATTTCCAACCCGACGCTGGCCTTGCTGGAACAGCGCATGGCGTCGCTGGAAGGGGGGGAGGCCGGGCTGGCGCTGGCTTCGGGGATGGGGGCCATTACCTCGACGATCTGGACCCTGCTACGGCCGGGTGATGAGCTAATTGTCGGGCGCACGTTGTATGGCTGCACTTTTGCCTTCCTGCACCATGGCATTGGCGAGTTCGGGGTGAAAATCCGTCACGTCGACCTTAACGATACCAAGGCACTCAAGGCGGCGATCACCAGCAAAACACGGATGATCTACTTCGAAACACCCGCCAACCCCAACATGCAACTGGTCGATATCGCGGCGGTGGCTGACGCCGCCCGTGGGCATGATTTGCATATCGTGGTCGACAACACCTACTGCACGCCTTATTTGCAGCGACCCCTGGAAATGGGAGCCGACCTGGTGGTGCATTCGGCCACCAAGTACTTGAGCGGCCATGGTGATCTCACCGCAGGGCTGGTGGTGGGGCGCAAATCGCTGATCGACCGGATACGGCTGGAAGGCCTCAAAGACATGACGGGCGCGGTGCTGTCGCCGCATGACGCTTCGCTGTTGATGCGCGGTATCAAGACCCTGGCCCTGCGCATGGACCGCCATTGCGCCAACGCCCAGCAGGTGGCGGAGTTTATCGCGCGCCAGCCGCAGGTCGAGTTTATCCACTACCCAGGGCTGCCCTCGTTTGCCCAGTACGAACTCGCTCAACGGCAGATGCGCCTGCCGGGTGGCATGATCGCATTCGAGCTCAAGGGCGGCATCGAAGCCGGGCGGCGCTTCATGAATGCCCTGCAGCTGTTTGCGCGGGCGGTGAGCCTGGGCGATGCCGAGTCGCTGGCGCAGCATCCGGCGAGCATGACCCATTCCAGCTATACGCCGAAGGAGCGGGCGCATCACGGGATATCAGAAGGTTTGGTTCGTTTATCGGTGGGGCTTGAGGATGTGGAGGATCTTGTCGCGGATGTACGACAGGCGCTGACGGTTTGCAGCTGAGTGGGTTGAGCAGGCTCTGGCGCGAGCTTACCAGCGCCAGAGGGCAACGCGTGGCGATCACACTTCGTCAGGGTCGTTCAAGTAGGCGGCGTTTCTTTCCAGAATAGTCAGGCGCAGTTCTAGAGGCCGCTGGCCCTGCGTACACATATAAGTGAAAGGATTATCTTTGAACGTGCGCAGCATCAGTGGCGCACGTTCGCCAGCCGGAGTAAGCCGCACGATAACCTCGTCCCCAATGTCATCGAAGGTGATCGGTGTATCGTTGGTATCCAGCAAGTCGAACAGCGTTGGATAGACGCCATTGAATGGCGAAGTCAAAGCGCACACGCAATTTTCCTCATGAATATAAAGCGCGTGCTTGTAACGAACGGAGGAGCGGACAAACAGCCGATAGCCGTCATCCACGCAGCGAAAGTACAGTTGCAAAGGCGCGATGGCGATGGCGCTTGGTAGGTGTCCCAAGTAACGCGATTTGTCTTGTTTCTTGCCAGGTATCACCTTGGGTGGTAGCTCGACACAGTGCGATGCAAATCTGGGTGGCGCGGTGTTGACAGTCCTAGCCGGGACAGTAATTGAAGGCGTCACGAATTCGGCAGGTTTGCGGAGCAGTTCGTCGAGAAAGTTCAAGCTACCGTCCACGGCCTCGACAGTGGCGATGAACGAGCGTTGTCGGTGAGTCAGCATAAGAGTTCTCCTGGGTTGGATAGGCTTATGCAGGGTCAGGTAATACGTGGCCAACAGGCACTCGGAAATGTGTGCTGAGCAAGTTGGGTGACCTGTAGCAGGCAATCGGTGCCGCTTGCTAAACCTTTCTCCACCCCTCAGAAAAACAAAAGGCCTCTTTCGAGGCCTTTTTCAGTGCATCAGCTCAACGCTTGAGCCCGTAGCTCTCATCAAGCATACCCGGCGAGTTCGGCGTTTTTGGCGCGTAGTCGCGTGGCACTTCGGCGGTGTCCTTCGGCGGGGTCAGACGGTCGCGTGGGCCTTGGGCCGCTTCGGAGTGCAGGGCGGCCAGCAGGCGCTGGCGGGTGACGTCGTCGAGGGCCAGGGTATTGGCGCCATCGGCGAGGTGATCCTGGACATCCTGGTAGCTCTGGGTGAGTTTCTTGACCAGTACGGCGGTGCTATTGAAGTGGGTGACCACTTCGTTCTGGTAGCTGTCGAAACGCTGCTGGATGTCATCCAGTTGACGTTGCGTGCTGCTCGGCGCGGCATTGGGCAGCAGGCGGGCTACGACGAAACCAACCACCACGCCGATGACCAGGGCCAGGGTCGGCAACAACCAAACAAGGAGCGAGAGTTCCACGAGTCCTTCCTCTATAAACGGCTTTGCTTTACGTTAACGGCTCAGACCTGCGCTGTATACCGCGAGCGATCGCAAATCAGAACAGAATTCCTCACCTAGACGAATCGACCCTTCCCGAGGTCACGGAGTAGTGCCTTGCTTGTCCGCGAAACCCCCTTGTTCATCGATGGCCCTTGCGGCCAGTTGGAAGCCTTGTACCTGGACGTGGCCGATGCCCGCGGCGTGGTGCTGATCTGCCACCCCAATCCGGTTCAGGGCGGCACCATGCTCAACAAGGTGGTTTCGACGTTGCAACGCACCGCGCGTGACGCCGGTTACGTGACCCTGCGCTTCAACTACCGGGGTGTCGGGCAAAGCGCCGGCAGCCATGACATGGGCGCTGGCGAGGTGGCTGATGCCGAGGCGGCGGCTGCCTGGTTGCGCGCGAAGCACCCTGAGCTGCCGGTGGTGCTGATGGGCTTCTCGTTCGGTGGTTTCGTCGCGACCAGCCTGGCAGGGCGCCTGGAAAGCGCTGGCGTTGAGTTGCAGCACCTGTTCATGATCGCCCCGGCGGTGATGCGCCTGACAGACGAATTCCCGTTGCCGCAGCGCTGCCCGATCACCTTGGTGCAGCCCGACAGCGACGAGGTCGTCGATCCGCAGTTGGTCTACGAATGGTCTGACACCCTGTCGCGCCCCCATGAGCTGCTGAAAGTGGCAGAATGCGGACACTTCTTCCATGGCAAGCTGACCGATCTGAAGGATCTGCTGCTGCCGCGCCTTTCGAATTGAGCCAAGCCTGAATAAGCGAACACCCATGACCACGCGCATCCTTACCGGTATCACCACCACCGGCACCCCGCACCTGGGCAACTACGCCGGCGCCATCCGCCCGGCGATCCGCGCCAGCCAGCAACCCGGTGCCGATTCGTTCTACTTCCTGGCCGACTACCACGCCCTGATCAAGTGCGACGACCCGCTGCGCATCCAGCGCTCGCGTCTGGAAATCGCTGCCACTTGGCTGGCCGGTGGCCTCGATCCGGACAAGGTGACCTTCTACCGCCAGTCCGACATCCCGGAAATCCCCGAGCTGACCTGGCTGCTGACCTGTGTTGCTGCAAAGGGCCTGCTCAACCGTGCCCATGCCTACAAGGCCTCGGTGGACAAGAACGTCGAGAACGGTGAAGACCCGGATGCCGGCGTGACCATGGGGCTGTTCAGCTACCCAGTGCTGATGGCCGCCGACATCCTGATGTTCAACGCCCACAAGGTGCCGGTCGGCCGTGACCAGATCCAGCACGTGGAAATGGCGCGTGACATTGGCCAGCGCTTCAACCACCTGTTCGGCCAGGGCAAGGACTTCTTCGCCCTGCCGGAGGCGGTGATCGAAGAGAGCGTGGCGACGTTGCCGGGCCTGGACGGGCGCAAGATGTCCAAGAGCTACGACAACACCATCCCGCTGTTCACCAGCGCCAAGGACATGAAAGACGCCATCTCGCGCATCGTGACCGACTCGCGCGCGCCGGGCGAAGCGAAAGACCCGGACAATTCGCACTTGTTCACCCTGTACCAGGCGTTCTCGACGCCGGAGCAATGCGCCGGGTTCCGCGAAGAGCTGCTGCAGGGCCTGGGCTGGGGCGACGCCAAGCAGCGTCTGTTCCAGCTGCTGGACGGCCAGCTCGCCGAGAAGCGCGATCACTACCATCAACTGATCTCGCGTCCATCGGACCTGGAAGACATCTTGCTGGCCGGCGCCGCCAAGGCCCGCAAGATCGCCACGCCGTTCCTTGAGCAACTGCGCGAAGCCGTTGGTCTGCGTTCGTTCCGCAGCAGCGTGCAGGCCAACACCGAAGTGAAGAAAAAGGCCGCCAAGAGCGCGCGTTTCGTCAGCTTCCGTGACGAGGACGGCAGTTTCCGCTTCCGCCTGCTGGCCGCCGACGGCGAGCAACTGTTGCTGTCGCGCAGCTTCGCCGACGGCAAAAGCGCCGGCGCCGTAAGCAAGCAACTGCAGCAGGGTGGCGAAGCCGATGTGCGTGCTGAAGGGCTGAGCTTCAGCCTGTGGCTGGATGGCGAGCAAGTGGCCGAAGGGCCGCAGTTCGGCACGGCCGAAGCCCGTGATGCAGCTGTTCAAAGCCTGCACGAGGCCCTGGCGCCACAGCAGGACTGAGACAGTTTGACTGTAGGAGCGGGCAAGCCCGCTCCCACAGACTGATTGCCATTAAGCGGGCCTGTCGCTACAGTGACGGCCCGTTTTTTGTTGCCTCGCTAACGAAATCATGACGCCCCTAGAACGATACCAAGCAGATCTGAAACGTCCCGACTTCTTCCATGATGCGGCGCAGGAGACTGCGGTGCGTCACTTGCAGCGCCTGTACGACGACCTGGTGCACGCGCAGAACAACAAGCCGGGCGTGTTCGGCAAGCTGTTCGGCAAGAAAGAGCAGACGCCGGTCAAGGGCCTGTACTTCTGGGGTGGGGTAGGGCGTGGCAAGACCTACCTGGTCGACACCTTCTACGAAGCGCTGCCGTTCAAGCAGAAGATGCGGACGCACTTCCACCGCTTCATGAAGCGCGTGCACGAGGAAATGAAAACCCTCAAGGGCGAGAAAAACCCGCTGACCCTCATCGCCAAGCGTTTCAGCGACGAAGCCAAAGTCATCTGCTTCGACGAGTTCTTCGTGTCCGACATTACCGATGCGATGATCCTCGGCACCTTGATGGAGGAGCTGTTCAAGAACGGCGTGTCCTTGGTGGCGACGTCCAACATCGTGCCGGACGGCCTGTACAAGGACGGCCTGCAGCGTGCGCGCTTCCTGCCCGCCATCGCCATGATCAAGCAGTACACCGACGTGGTGAACGTCGACAGTGGCGTCGACTATCGCTTGCGTCACCTGGAGCAGGCCGAACTGTTCCACTTCCCGCTCAATGACGCCGCACACCAGAGCATGCGTGCCAGCTTCAAGGCGCTGACCCCTGAGTGCACCCAGGCTGTCGAGAACGACGTGCTGATGATCGAGAACCGCCCGATCAACGCCCTGCGCACCTGCGATGACGTCGCCTGGTTCGACTTCCGCGCCCTGTGCGACGGGCCGCGTAGCCAGAACGACTACATCGAGCTGGGCAAGATCTTCCATGCCGTGTTGCTGAGCAATGTCGAGCAGATGGGCGTTGCCACCGATGATATCGCCCGCCGGTTCATCAACATGGTCGATGAATTCTACGACCGCAACGTCAAGCTGATCATTTCGGCTGAGGTGGAGTTGAAGGACCTGTACACCGGTGGCCGGCTGAGCTTTGAGTTCCAGCGGACCTTGAGCCGGTTGCTGGAGATGCAGTCGCACGAGTTCCTGTCGCGCGCGCATAAGCCGTAAGGCATGGGGGCTGCTGCGCAGCCCTTTCGCGGCACAAGGCCGCTCCTACAAGAGATCGCGTTCTTTTGTAGGAGCGGCCTTGTGTCGCGATGGGGCGCGAAGCGGCCCCCTAGGCCTCAAGCCTCTTGCATGAACTGCTGCCGATACTGGTTCGGCGACAACTCCGTGTGCTGGCGGAACAACCGCGCAAAGAAGCTGGCATCGTCGTAGCCCACTTCGTAGCTGATGGTCTTGATGCTCTTGCGCGTGCTCGACAACAAGCCCTTGGCGGTCTCGATCCGTAGCCGTTGCAGGTAATGCAGCGGCTTGTCGCCCGTCGCGCCCTGGAAGCGCCGCATGAAGTTGCGAATGCTCATGCCGTGGTTGCGGGCCACGTCCTCGAAGCGGAACTTGTCGGCGAAGTGCTCTTCCAGCCAATGCTGGATCTGCAGGATGATCAAGTCCTGGTGCAGTTTCTGCCCACCAAAACCCATGCGCCCCGGGGTGTAGTTGCGCTGCACTTCGTAAAGGATGTCGCGGGCCACGGCGCGGGCCACGTTGGCACCGCAGAAGCGCTCGATCAGGTAGATATACAGGTCACAGGCCGACGTGGCGCCGCCCGCGCAATAGATATTGTCGGCATCGGTCAGGTGCTTGTCCTGGTTCAGGCGGATTTTCGGAAAACGCTCGGCAAAATTGGCGAAGAAACGCCAGTAGGTCGTCGCCTCCTTGCCGTCGAGCAGGCCGGACTCGGCCAGCCAGAACACGCCAGAGGCTTCAGCGCACAGTACGGCGCCGCGGGCATGTTGCTCACGCAGCCACGGCAACACCTGTGGGTAACGCTGCATGAGGTTGTCGAAGTCGTCCCAGAACGCTGGGAGGATGATGATATCGGCATCGTTCAGGCCGCCGTCGACCGGCAGTTGGACATTGCTGAAGCTGTCCACGGGCTGGCCGTCCGGGCTCACCAGGCCAATTTCGAACATGGGCTGCAGGCCCAGGCCCAACTGCTTGCTGTACCGCAGGCTGGCGAGGTGGAAGAAATCCTTGGCTTGCATCAAGGTCGAAGCGAACACCTTGTCAATGGCCAGGATGCTGACGCGCCGCAGCGACGCGGAGGGTTGGGTAAACATCATTGTCATTGTTCTTATAGGGTAGAGTGGTCAATCACCGGCTGGATCGTCTTATTTTTTGGCG
>Ga0213820_1001187_pt1 | contig 12832 bp, 10 predicted proteins | sample MC6MC0910MG_FD_179889 | JGI IMG/M metagenome (GOLD analysis project Ga0213820, IMG submission 179889) | Enriched soil aggregate microbial communities from Iowa State University, Ames, United States - MC6-MC0910-MG | ecosystem: Environmental > Terrestrial > Soil > Unclassified | place: USA: Iowa... | reverse complement strand
ATCCATATTTAATGTTTAAATTATTCGTAAAATGATAAATAAGAGGAATGATATCCTCTACTCTTTGCTCAAGCGGTGGAATTTTGATTGGAATAATATTAAGTCGATAATATAAATCCTCTCTAAATTTCATCTCTTCAATCATATCCGATAAATTCCTGTTTGTTGCAGCAATGACACGGACATCTACTTGAATAGGTGTTGTACCGCCAATTCTCACAACTTCCCGCTCTTGAAGAATACGTAATAGTTTTACTTGAAGCTGTAATGGCATTTCTCCAATTTCATCTAAAAAGATTGTCCCATTATTAGCGGCCTCAAATAATCCAGCCTTGCCCTTTTTGGTAGCACCCGTAAAAGAACCCGATTCATACCCAAATAATTCCGATTCAAGAAGAGATTCAGGGATTGCACCACAATTAATTTTAATCAAAGGTCCGTCCTTGCGAATACTATTTCGGTGTATTAAATCTACTATTTTTTCTTTACCTACACCAGACGGCCCTTGAATTAATACGCCCGAATCAATTTGTGCAACTCTTAAAGCACGGTCAATGACATCTTTCATTTGTGTAGAATGTGCAATAATTGAATATTTCGGATCACTAATCCCTTTTAATTGTTGTAATTCTTCATGGATTCTTTGATTTTTGATTTCTAATTGTTGAATTTCTGTCTCTAAATTATTTAGCTGGGTTAAGTCACGAACATTATTCACAATTTTAATGATTTCGCCTTGCTTGTTTCTGATTGGAACGGCTGAAACTAAAACGCTTTTCCCTGTTTTAATCTTCTGACTTATTGTAATAGCACGATTCCCCTTGATAGCCTTCAATGATGCAGAAACATCAATAATTCCTTTGTCAACTAAGGATTGTAGGTTTTTTCCTATACAAAATTCAGTTGAGAGCTCTGTAATTCTTTCATAAGCAGGATTCTGATACATAATCTTCCCTTTGGCATCAGAAATAACAATTCCGTCAAACGATGAATTAATAACTTCATCAAGTTCTTTTTTTAAATTATCCAATTTATCAATTTCTTGATTTAAGCTAACGGATTCTGTTAGAGGTAATAAAAAAATTGTTAGCTTAGAAAAATCCTCAACATTGTTTAAAACATTTATTTCCAAGTTCGAATTCAACATACAAAAATACTTATAGCCATTAGAAACTTGTTTTTTTATATCATCAAAAAATTTTTCGTAAGTCTTGGCAGTTTCATTACATACTAGAACATCTCTATTTTGATCCCACTCTATAACCCCAAGTAATTTTAATTGATTGTAAAACATTCATACTCCCCCTTAAGTAGACATGATGTAATAATTCATCACTTGGGCACAATTATACATCATTTTTTCTCCAGTTCGATGAGAAAATACTGGGTTTTTGCATCAATAAAAGTTGGCATGCTTTTTGCATTAATAATTAATGTAAATATTTTTAGGAGGTTCTAAATATGTCAAATGAATTATTATTTCAGGAATTAGGCTTAGACAATCAGGATTTAAAGAAAATGTTGTATGACATGATTCTCATCAGAAAGTTCGAAGAGACATTGAAACAACTATATCAACAAGGAAAAATTCATGGAACTATGCATCTATGTATTGGTCAAGAAGCTACAGCGGTAGGTGCTTGTTTCCCACTAAATAACGAAGATAAGATTACAAGCACACATCGCGGCCATGGACATAGTATTGCTAAAGGAACAGATGTTAATAAGATGGTCGCAGAGCTACTTGGAAAGGTAACAGGCCATTGTAAGGGTAAAGGTGGTTCAATGCATATCGCTGATATGACAGTTGGGAATCTTGGTGCGAACGGTATTGTAGCAGCTGGTCTCCCGCTTGGTGTCGGCGCTGCTTTAACATCTAAAATGAAGGAATTAGGCTATGTAGTACTGTGCTTCTTCGGAGATGGTGCAACAAACGAAGGGGCGTTCCACGAATCCCTGAATCTTGCTTCAATTTGGAAGCTTCCTATAATTTTCTTCTGTGAAAATAATTTATATGGAATGTCAGGTTCTATTAAGGAAATGACAAATATAGAGTCCATTGCTGTCAGAGGATCGAGCTACGGAATTCCTAGCGAAACGATTAACGGTAATAACATTTTAGAGGTTATTAAAGCGACACAAGATGCAGTCGAACGTGCGAAGCAGGGTATGGGTCCTACTTTAATTGAAGCGGAAACTTACCGATGGGAAGGACATTCAAGAAGTGATGCTCGAAAATATAGAACGCGCGAAGAGGAGAAGGAATGGAAGAAAGCTAAGGATCCAATCGAAGCTTTTAAGGAAATTCTAGTTTCTAATAATGTCATAAATGAAAACGAATTCATAGAGTTAAACGAAAAAGCTCAAAACCAGATGAAAGAAGCGGTTGAATATGCTGAAAATAGTGATGATCCAAGTTTAGATACTTTAATGACAGATATTTATGCCTAGGGGAAAAGGAGAAATCAAGATGAGAGAAATTAGTTATTCAGAAGCTATTAAAGAAGCAATGACTCAGGTAATGCGTGAGGATAATGACGTATTTATTATGGGTGAGGACATCGGAGTATATGGTGGTGCCTTTGGTGTCACAAGTGGAATGATTGATGAATTTGGTCCTGAACGAGTTCGCATTACTCCTATTTCAGAAGCAGCAATTAGTGGCTGTGCGGTAGGTTCAGCAATGACAGGCATGCGCCCAATTTTAGAAATTCAATTTTCGGATTTTGTTGTAATTGCTATGGATAATATCGTAAACCAAGCTGCGAAAATGCGCTATATGTTTGGAGGGAAAGCAAAGGTTCCTATGGTAGTTAGATTACCAGCTGGCTCTGGTGCAGGATTTGCAGCACAACATTCACAGAGCTTAGAAGCCTGGATGACACATATACCAGGCCTAAAAGTTGTACAACCTTCCAATGCTTCCGATGCTAAGGGGTTACTAAAAGCTGCAATAAAAGATGACAATCCAGTTCTATTCTATGAGCATAAAATGCTTTATAACCTAAAAGGAGATGTTCCTGAAGAATCTTATGAAATTCCTCTTGGAGTGGCAGATATTAAACGAGAGGGGAAGGACATTACTATTATTGCTACAGGTATGATGGTAAATCATGCGGTAGAAGCTGCACAAAAGCTAGAACAAGAGGGAATTGATGTGGAGGTAATTGACCCAAGGACACTTGTTCCGTTAGATGAAAAAGCAATTTTGGAATCTGTCAAGAAAACTGGAAGAGTACTAGTCGTTTATGAGGCAGTGAAAAGAGGCGGATTTGGTACAGAAATTGTTAGTTTAATCGCAGAGAGTGATGCCTTTGATTACTTAGATGCACCGATTTTACGATTAGGTGGAATAGAGGCACCAATACCATACAACCCAAAACTTGAAAAGGCTGCAATCCCTCAAGTATCAGATATTTATCAAAAATGTTTAGAATTAATGAACAAATAGAGGTGAACTAAAATGGCAAGAGAAGTGGTAATGCCCAAATTAGGAGCAACGATGGAGGAGGGCATCATTGTTAGTTGGCTAGTAAATGATGGTGAGTTTATCGAGGAAGGCGATCCCATTGCTGAAATTCAAACAGATAAAATTGTTCTAGAAGTAGAAGCTGAATCTTCAGGACATCTATTAAAAAAAGTATATGATGCAGGTAGTACGGTAAAAGTACATGAAGTTATTGCCTATATGGGTGAAGAAAATGAGGCAATAGAGCAAACTGAAAACTTCTCAGAATCAAAAGATAATAAATTGGAAGAAGTCAATGAGCAAGAAAAAGTGCGAAAAACACCTGCTGCCAACAAGCTTGCAAAAGATAATGGGGTTGACCTTTCTCTTGTATCTGGGACAGGTCCGAACAGTCGCGTACAAAAACAGGATGTCGAAAATTACTTACAACAAGATCCATCTAAAATCACGCCATTGGCACAAAAGATGGTTCAGGATCTAAAGATAGATGATAAAGATTTAATTGGCTCAGGACAGCACGGTAAAATAACGAAAAAGGATGTCTTGTCTGCTGTTACTAAGACAACATCAGCACAAGAAAGAGAATCTTCACAGCTCAAAAAAGTACCGTTAAAAGGCATGAGAAAAGTCATTGCAGAGCGAATGAGCGAAAGCTATTACACTGCACCACATGTAACATTGACAACAGAAATCAATATGACGGAATGTGTAATTCTGCGTAAACAATTACTACCTGTCATTGAGAAAGAAACAGGGTATCGATTATCCTATAACGATTTAATTGTTAAAGCAGTTGCACATACATTATCTAAAAATAAAGCATTAAATATTTCATTACAGAATAACGAAATTCATTTTTATGAAGAGGTCAATATTGGATTTGCTGTTTCTCTAGATGAAGGTTTAGTAGTACCAGTAATTGAAAATACAGATCAAATAGGCTTAGCGGAGATTGTAAAAAGAAGTAAAGAAATAGTTGCAAACATAAAGAATGGAAAATTAAGTCCAGAGTATTTTGAAAACGGTACTTTTACGATTAGTAATTTAGGTATGTATGCTGTGGATTCATTTACACCAATTATTAATCAGCCACAGTCAGCGATTTTAGGTGTAGGAAGAATTGTGGAAAAGCCAGTTGTAAAAAATGGCGAGGTAGTTATAAATTCAATGATGCAATTATCATTATCGTTTGATCATCGAGTAATTGACGGAGCACCGGCAGCTCAGTTTATGACAGACTTGAAAGAAAATCTAGAAAATCCATTTAGAATGCTTGTTTAAGTTGAGGTGAGAATATGACAACATTTGATGTAATCATAATTGGCGGAGGCCCTGGCGGATATGTTGCTGCGTTGAGGGGAGCTAGTGAAGGACTAAGGGTTGCGCTTATAGAGGCCGAGCAGCTTGGTGGAACTTGCCTGAATCAAGGCTGTATCCCATCAAAAACCTATCTAAAAAATGCAGAAATACTAGAGGAAATTGAGCAAGGAAAGCAACGTGGGATTTTAGTAAAGGACGTGGAATTTTCCATGGAGGGTATGGTTACCTACAAAAATTCCGTTCTTAAAAATTTAAGAATGGGTATTCAATCTTTATTAAAAGCTAGAAAAATAGAAGTATTTAATGGATTAGGATTAATAAAAAATTCTCAAGAGGTTGAAGTCATTTCAAATAATGAAAAGACTACTCTTTCAACAAAAAATATTATTATTGCAACAGGAAGCCGTCCACTTATTCCGAAAGTAGAAGGCTTAGAGAATGTGCAATATCATACAACAGATACAATTTTTGATCTTAAAACATTACCGAAGTCTCTAACAATTGTTGGTGGTGGGGTAATAGGCGTAGAGCTAGCAGATGTATTTAGCAGTTTAGGATCGAAAGTGACGATTATTGAATATAGCAACAGAATTATTGCTATGGAGGATGAAGAAGCCTCAAAAGCTTTACACAAAAAGCTTCACGACAAAGGAATTAATATTTTAACAGACCATCTTGTGACAAGTGTAAGTGAAGAAAATGGATGTAAGATGCTAGTGGTTGAGAAGAAATCGGGCGAGAAAGATGTCATTTCTTCAGAAGAGCTACTTATCGCAGTAGGGCGGACACCAAACGATTCTGCGACTAAGCACATAGATCTAGCATATAATGGAGCATTTATTAAAGTTAATGATCATTTACAAACCAATATTTCAACTATTTATGCGGTCGGGGATGTAATAGGTGGATACCAGCTTGCTCACGTTGCAAGTGCAGAAGGGTTAACTGTTATTGAGAATATTTTAGGCAATCAAAAGAAAATGGATTATTCTATCGTGCCAAGATGTATTTATACAAATTTACAAATTGCAAGTATTGGCCAATCAGAAAATGACTTGAAAAATAAGGGTGTTGATTACACAGTTACTAAATATAATCTTTTTGGAAATGGAAAAGCTCAGACTTTAGGAAAAAAAGATGGCTTTGTCAAAGTATTTACAGATTCTAAATATGGTGAAATTTATGGTATGTGTATGGTAGGCCCGTATGTAACAGAATTAATTGGACAAGGATCGGCGTATATGAGTCTTGAAGGTACCGTGTATGAAATGGCTGAAATGATTCAACCACACCCTTCTCTGTCTGAAATATTTATGGAAGTAGCTAATTTAAGTATTGGTAAAGGGGTTCATTAACATGACAGACTTCACTGAACTTTTTAATCTAAAAGGGAAAAAAATAATTGTAACTGGTGGGGCCCAAGGAATTGGACACGAATTTGTTAAGGCTTTTAAGCAGGCTGGAGCTGAAATTGTTGTTTTAGATATTTCTGATAAAGTAGCGTCACTTAGCTCTTTAAATGTTGGCTATATTAAATGCGACTTAATGGAAGTCGAGAAAATAAAACTATATTTTAAACAAGCTTTAGAGCTATTAGATGGAAAATTAGATGTTCTTATTAACTGCGCTGGTATTATTAAGCGTAGTCCAGCGGTGGATGTACCATTAGATACATGGCAAAAAATATTTAACTTAAATGTCCTATCTTTATTTGAATTAAGTCGATTGGCTGCAGCCGAAATGAAAAAATTTGGACAGGGTAAAATTATCAATCTAAGCTCCATCGTATCCATTGTTGGGGCGTACAATTCTTCACCTTATTCAGCGAGTAAGGGTGCAGTACTACAATTAACAAAATCATTATCTAATGAATGGGCTCAATATGGGATTCAAGTAAATGCCATTGCCCCAGGGTATATTTTAACAGATATGAATTCCGATATTTTACAGGATCCAGTACGTAAAAAAGAATTTGAGGATCGGATTCCATCTAAAAAATGGGGTGATCCTCAAGATATTGTAGGGACGGCAATGTTTTTGGCTACCAAAGCATCTGATTATGTTACAGGTATTTTAATCCCAGTCGATGGAGGTGTTTTATCACGATGAGAAAAAATTTATATATTGATGGACAATGGAGAGAAAGTGAAATATATAGTGATTTAAAGTCACCTTATTCACAACAAACGATTGCAAATATCGCCCAGGCTTCAACTGAGCAGGTGAAAGAGGCAATCGGTGCAGCACAGGAAGCATTTAAAGTAATGAGAAACCTAACAGCGTATGAGCGCTCAAATATATTAGAACAGTTGGTAAATCTATTAATTGCTAATAAAGAAAAAGCTGCAGAGATTATTTCATTAGAATCTGCGAAGCCTTTGAAATTTGCAATAGGCGAAGTAGAACGAACGATAGAAACTTATAAATTTGCGGCAGAAGAGGCAAAACGAATTTACGGTGAAGTTCTACCAATCGATGCTGCCAAAAATGGTGTAAATAAAATTGGATTAACAATTCGTGAACCATTAGGAGTGGTGGCAGCTATTACGCCCTTCAATTTCCCGATGAATTTAGTGGCACATAAATTAGGGCCAGCAATTGCGGCGGGTAATACAGTTGTTCTAAAACCAGCTTCCCAAACACCGTTATCATCCATATTTATAGCGGAATTATTAAGTCAAACAGATTTACCTAAAGGCGCATTTAATTTGATAACTGGAAGTGGAAGAACAGTTGGAGATGTTTTAGTAGAAAGTGAAAAAGTAAAGATGGTTACGTTTACTGGAAGTCCAGGTGTTGGATTAGGTATAAAACAACGTGCTGGACTAAAGAAAGTCTCCTTGGAACTAGGATCGAATGCAGGATTAATCATCGATCAACATACAGATATTGATATGATAACTGACAAATGTGTGGTTGGGGCATTTTCAAATCAAGGGCAAATTTGCATTTCATTACAACGAATTTATGTGCATGAAAGTGTAGCAGAAGAATTTTTGCAAAAGTTTAAAGAAAAGGCTGAGAAATTGGTATTGGGGGATCCGTTGAATATAACGACTGATATTTCGACGCTGATTAGTTTAGAGGACAATAATCGTGCCCTAAGCTGGATTGATGAGGCAATAGCAGACGGAGCAAAATTAATTAGTGGAGGCCAAATAGAGGCAAATATTTTAAAGCCTACTATTTTAGCTGAAGTACCTTCGACTTCAAAAGTATCATGCCAAGAGGTCTTTGCGCCAATTGTGACAGTAAATAAAATTAGTGCTGTTCAAGAAGCGATTGATGCAATAAATGATTCTCGGTTTGGATTACAAGCTGGTATTTTTACAAATGATATTCAAAACGCTTCGAAAGCCATGCATCTTTTAGAAGTAGGTGGAGTAGTTATCAATGACATACCAACATTTAGAGTAGACCATATGCCGTATGGAGGTGTGAAAGAAAGTGGTAACTGCCGAGAGGGTGTTAAATATGCTATAGAGGAAATGACAGAGTTAAAGCTAGTTATTTGGAATCAATAACAATAGAGAGGGTGATATTTATTCAAGTCTATGGTATTTTGGGAAATCCCTTAGAGCACTCGCTTTCGCCTTTATTGCAAAATGAAACCTATAAAGAGAATAATATTCAAGCCTCGTTTCAAAAATTTGAAGTGGAGGATGATGGATTAAAAAATTTTATGATGCATTTAAAATCCAGCAGTGAAGGAGGATTAATTGTTACAATTCCCTATAAGGAGAAGGTGCTTCCATATATAGATGAATTAGATATAACTGCTGAAAATACTGGTGTTGTTAATATTATTCAAGCAGTGAACGGTAAGCTTATTGGATATAATTTTGATGGTCAAGCCTGGTTAGCAGGGCTTTTACAAGAGTTTAGCCTATCAAATTTGAATGGATTGAAAATTCTTTTGATTGGATTTGGAGGAGTAGCTAAATCCATCTACTTTGAGCTCCTGCAATTTGAAGATGTTGAAATTGATATAACAAACCGTACCGTAAATAAGGTGAAAAATACGATAGATAGGCCGAATGTCAGGGTCATATCCTACGAAGAAGCTGAACAGCAAACATTTAAATATGACGTTATCATTCAAACTACCCCTATAGGTATGTGGCCACATATAGATGCCATGCCTCTAAATATCATACAGCTAAAAGAAAATGCGATAGTTTCGGATGTTATTTATAATCCCCAATACACAGCATTTCTTAAGCAAGGTAAAAATTTAGGTGCCCGTATACAAAATGGTATGACTATGCTAGTTATGCAAAATCACAAGGCAATAAAAATGTGGTTTCAGAAAGATGTAAATTACAAGCAGATGGAAAATTTAACAAAAAAATAATGACTATCATTAAAAAAATTCCCCTTTAAATATATCAAAAGGTGAAGAAGAGCTTAGCGGTTCTCTTCACCTTTCATTGCGTTCTACAATTCTTTTCGTTTAGAGGATGAGGGGATATTTAATTCATCTCGGTATTTAGCGATAGTTCTTCTAGATAACTCAACTTCTTCTTGGCTGCAAATGAATTCCAGTATTTTGTTGTCGGATAATGGTTTTTTCTTATTTTCATTTTTCACGAGTTCAAGAATTTGTGTTTTTATTTTTTCCTTAGAGATATCTTCCCCAGAATGAGTCGTTACCTTAGATGAAAATAAATTCTTCATTAAGAAAGTTCCCCAAGGTGCCTGAATATATTTGTTCATCGTTGCTCTACTAACAGTAGATTCATGACGATCAATAGCTACTGAAATATCTTTAAGAGTCATTGGTTTTATAAAGTGTAGTCCATTTTTAAGGGCTTCCAATTGTTCTCGTATTAAGTACTCCATTATAGCGATCATTGTCTCTCTTCGTTGTTCAAGAGATTGAGATAACCAGTTGTAATCCTTCTCCCATTTATTCATTTGTTTTTGTTCTTCTGCTGATAAGTACATCGACTCTATTTTTGTCATAGTAATAGAAGGAGAGAACCAGTTACTTAAAGCGTAAGTAATGAAATCATCTTTAATGTCAATTATTATATCAGGACGAATAACTGCAGACATACTAGAATAATCAGGTTTAAAAGGCTTTGGGTTTAATGATTTTATAATATTTATAGTATATTTCAGTTCTTCTTCATCTATCTGTAAACATTTTTTTATGTCATTCCATTTACGATCAGCTAATTTTTCTAAGTGATGTTGGATAATTTCTTTCGCAAATAATTCATCAGGATAGAAAGCTTCTAGTTGTAACAGTAAGCAATGCTTTAAATTTGCAGCCCCCACACCTACATAATCTAAATTTTCAAGAAGCTGTAAAGCGTGATTGTATTGTGACTGTGAAAATAACTGAGTCGCATTTGGTAAATAACCAAACTCATTTAAGTTTAGAATAAGCTGTTGAAGAAGCTGATAATCTTCAGATGAATGATAAGTTGTTAAACGAATTTCACTTAAAAGGTGATCTACATTTGATATCCTGTACTCCGCATTGTTTTCAGATAGATTCATATATTTGTTTGTATGATAACCCTCCTTAAAGTTAAAGCTATCTTTCACTTCAATTAAGGGATTTGAAAGTGATTGTTCTATAAGAAATATTTCAAGCTCATCTGAAGGCATTTGTAATAGCTCTATTGCTTGTCTCAATTGTTTTGTCATAGCTAATTTTAAATCTAATTTTTGATTCACTTCTAAACGCATTGAACTCACCTCTTACATTCCATTATAATATTTATCTTAAACAAAATCAGAATATTTCTAATGGTATTTATATTAAGAAAGGTATAAATAATAATAATTTTTAGTAGTCTATATGATATAAATAAGTTGTGCAAGTGAATAATGAACCAATGAGATAATGAGAATTTCATGAATTGCCTTACATATTTTCTGGGCAATAAAAAAAAGGACTTCATTTTTATGAAATCCTAAAAAATTTTTTTCATTAACTGATTAACTTCACTCAAAATCTTAGCCATATCCGTAAGTTTTTCTTGGGAGAACTTCAAAAATAAATCTTGAACCTTAGTTTCACCATTATGTGTTAAAACCATTTTTACAACCCGTCGGTCTCCATCTTCTCTAACACGCTGTATTAGATCTAATTTTTCCAGCTTATCGCACATTGATGTAACGGCACCAGGAGTCACGCTGAAGAAATCAGCAATTTCGGTTGCTTTCATACCAGCATTTATTTTTAGCTGGAGTAAAAGAATTAGTTGATTTTGAGATAATGATTCCCCTTCAGATAGAAGGTTGACAAACATTTTTGATTTTTGCTGAATTTCCAGCATTTCTCGCATAATGACTTCTACATAAGGTAATTGATTGTTTTTTGACATAGTATCACAGCCCATTAAAATATTTAATAGTTAAATTATATAGTAAGTATATAATACGGGCTACATATCTTCTGAAGTGTTTACTTAAGCTTTAATCTTTTATTTGTTGCTTTGTAAAAAAAGTTTCTAAAAAAATGTAAACGAAATTACAGATGAAGAAGAGAATACAAATAATCATATGAAAGTACCAACTACCTAATGCTTTGTAATTTACTTTATATTCAAAGTAACCATATATTAAAAAGAAAATAATTATGAAACAAAGGATCATAAGGTAAATAACCTTAGATTCAAAGAACTTACGGGCATATAAAGTCATTAAAAGTGCAATTATAAAGTACAAAGAAACAGTAGGTAATGCCTCTTTAAAATTAGGCATTCTATTAAATTTTCTGTCTATATTCAGTTCATTCTCTAAAAAGTAACTAAAATTAAAATAAATCATTGCAAAAATAAAAATCATATAACGAAGTACTTTCTGTTCTAATTTTTTCAACGTTTCCTCCGACTTACGAAATATTTTTTATAGATTCTGTTTATTAATGATCCTAAGTTAAATATTTGCCGCAAAATTTTTTTGTTATCTATTGAGTTTTAAAGGGAGTAATTTTAATTAATTAATATTAGACGAATTCCTATAATATCCTTTATTTACTTATAAAATAATGATTACTAATTAATTGTGAGTATATTTATAAAGTGACTTTTGGTGTAGGAGAATATCGTTTATAAGACGTAAAGATCATGAAAGGGTATAGTAAGCAGAAAAGGGTAAAATATTAGCAGGCAGAGGATAAATTTAAAGAGTACTGTTTGAAAATAACTAATTCAAAACGTACTCTTATTTTTTAATATTTTTATTTTATAAATGTATTGTACATCCATTCCTCCAATATAGTTGGCAATAGATTATTTACTACGACCTGTAATAAAGTCTTTTGGGATGTATATAGTCCATGTTTATACTGAATAACATTACCTATGCTATCGCCATAAGGATTATCAATAAATCTTCACGCTCCAAAATTATTGCTTCATCTCTGTTTAAATTCTTTTAGAAAGAGTTGCGGAATTGTACATTTTTCTTTTATAAACATAAAAGTACATGCTTAGAGGCCACCACAAGACTACAAAAATTGGATAGATTGCCCATATTACTCCTGGTGAGGAGACGACATTTACTGTAATAAAAAAGATACTGATAAGTACTGTAGCGGTAACAGAGAATGCTACAAATGTTTTTCTTTGTGCATGGTATAAAGCTAAGGGCCACCACATGACTAAAAATGCTGGATAGATCGCCCAAGGATATGGGTGGGATAAAATAGTATTTAATAAGGAATAATAAATGATGGTAGTTGCACAGCCTATTAGCGCAATTTTTAATGTTTTTGCTTTTTCATCCAAGTACATAAGAATTGGCCACCAGATGATTGGATAAATGGCATAGATAAACCATAAATGCTCGGGTGAATATAAATAATTTTCAATAATAAGAAATGCAATAATCATGGCACTGCAAATAAGAGAATATGGTTTATACATTTTTTTTAGCATAAAAAATAAAGTAATAGGCCATAGCAAAAGTAATAAACAGGGATAAATAAACCATGCTGTTTGTGGTGATGTTGTATAATTGACGATTCCTAAAAATATCATGGTCATTAAACTACCTGCAATGGAAAAGTTAATTAAATTTTTA
>Ga0213820_1001154_pt1 | contig 13098 bp, 13 predicted proteins | sample MC6MC0910MG_FD_179889 | JGI IMG/M metagenome (GOLD analysis project Ga0213820, IMG submission 179889) | Enriched soil aggregate microbial communities from Iowa State University, Ames, United States - MC6-MC0910-MG | ecosystem: Environmental > Terrestrial > Soil > Unclassified | place: USA: Iowa... | reverse complement strand
CGCCGGCTTGTGCGTCTGGGGTGCGGGTTTTATCGTTTCCGGGTCACTGAAAAACAGTGATCGGGTTTGGTAGCCCGGATTACCTGTCGCATCGCAACACCAGATTGCAGGGACTCTTTCGCCCTCTGTTTTATGGTGGCCATGCGTAGGGCGTCTTCGGACGCGCCGGGTATCCAGGTGACCGGTCTACCAACCTCCGTATGGCCACCACCCTCGTTTGGTAGCGAGGCTGATGGCTCCACTTTCTCACCCTGGAGTTACATCTATGTTCAAGCCAACACCGAACCCACCGGAAACCGATCCGGTTTCTCCCTACAAATTCCCCGACTCCCGAACCCTTAACGAAGCGGCAGAACGCGCGCTTGATCACTACCTCACCCCGCAGCAACGGATCATGGGCAGCCACCACAAACACGACCCCATGTACTTGGCCAACCCGGCCTACAACACTGAATCCCTACTGGCCAACGCCAGCGAATCGCTGGGGTCCGCCAGCGAAATGCTCAATAACTTTGCTGCGACTCTGGAGCCTGCCCATCGCAAGACTGCGATCGGGATTGCGCAGTTGGTGATGTTGAGTGAGTTGGCGGTGAATCAGGCGTTGGATCATGTTGAGGTGAAGACCTGAAAGCCACCCCCTCTGTCATGACTGATTAGCAGGGGGGTTGAGAAAACGATGCCAGCCGAGGCTGCCACAGTGAATGGCAGCTATCGGCCAAAAGCGGTCGTTCGATCTCTTCCGCTACGGCGCGATGCCGATAATTTATAACTGTGATAATCAAGCGAACTCTAAATAGACAGCTATTCTTGTCTATCGTCTTCATCTTGGCATTGAGGCTTGGTGTTAGAGCCTTTCTGGGTTTTGTAACTTGATCTCGTATCTATGTGAGCCTCTGGAAAACTAATCTTGACGGACCAGCAAACTCACGAAAACCATTACGTGCCTATCTGGTACCAGAAGCGTTTCCTTAGCGCGCCTGGAGCTCAATTTTTCTACCTCGACCTATCGCCTCCGAGCTATCCGAAAGGCCAAGGGAAATCGCTCTCCAAACGTGTTCCGAAGAGCAGCTTCAAGACAACAGATCTCTATACCACCTGGCCTGAAGGTCAGCCCAACGATGAGATCGAGCGTCTATTATTTGGAGAAATCGACAACTCTGGGGCTGTCGCGATTCGGCAACTAGCTACTGGCCATCCAGCTGATGTACATGTCGCGTTTAAGCCTTTTTTCGAATATTTGGGTGCGCAGAAGTTGCGTACACCGAAAGGTCTAGATTGGATCAATATGCATTACTCGCAACTTGATCAGTCAGGACTGATGAGAGAGATGCAGCACTTGCTTACGCTGAACCTGACCACCTGGAGTGAAGGGGTACGCGAGATCGTCTCCGCCAAAGGGTCAGACGTAAAATTCATCATTACCGACCACCCTGTCACTCTTTACAACGCGGCGTGCCCACCGCAGGTAGTGACATGTCGCTATCCTAGTGAGCCGGCCGTGCAATGGAATGGCACTCAGACAATCTTTCCGCTTGATGCTGACCATTGTCTGATTCTTAGCCATCTAGATTATGCAAATCAGGCAGATGGTCTTGACCTGTTAGCGGAGCGACAGAATGCTCGGCACTTAGGACGCAGCTTGGTTCGGACGGATGCATGGATTCGGTCAAGATCGCTGTCAAGGGAGGAAGTAGTAGCGATCAATTACCTTTTAAAATCACGCGCGCGCAAACATATCGCAGCGCCGGTGGAGAATTGGCTATACCCCGAAAATGAATGCGACGGCGATTGGAGCAAGATCGGGGAAGTACTACGACCTCCCGCTGACGAGCTTTGGCATTTCGGCGGAGAAATGTACGTTGGGTACGAGGATGGCTCTACACACTATCAAGATCAGTACGGGCGCACCTCCGGCAGCCACGAGTACCTGAAAAAAAATCTTTCATCAAATGCCATCGAAGATGGCGACGAATGCGGTTGCGGCAGCGGGCTCCAATTTGAAGCATGTTGTCGCGATATTCCTGAAACGCATCGGCCTACCTGGTCGGTGGCAAGTATTCGGGAGCGCAATCTAATGTTCATCGGCAAGGTGAACAACATCCTCGGATTGGACAGCGGGAAAAGCTGGAGCGATGTTCGCGCAGAACTAAATGACGAACACGTCGTACAAATTCATCGGTGTCTTCTAGCATTGTGGCCATCAGACACAAATTTCAGGGAGCTATGGCCGCGACCAGATCCTCGCGTTTTTCGGGCCGTTTACATGGGCTGTATCGACCCTCGAACCGTGGTTACAAGTGTGCTCGCCTGGACCAGTTATTTTGACGAGATTGTTCTCCTTAACCCATTTCCAAATCCAAGTTGCATACGGCCAGAGTTCAGCCCCGTCGAAAATCCGGCTCAGCATAGAGCGCAGACCCTTAAAAATGTATTGATCTTACTCGAGCTTGAACCTTTCATTCGGGCCGGGATTGTCCACTTCATCCCAGACCCAGGCGAACTCGATTTCGCTTTCGGCCAAGCAATGCGAAACGTGTCGATATCGCGCAGGGATCATCGAGGGGACATTTACGACGAGACTGGTATTTTCAAGCGTCTTGCAAAAGACGATACGGATCGATTGCTGGCGCGGCTACCACTTAAATCCATAATCAGCAGCATCCGCAAATCCTCGCCCCATCTAGATCTAGCCGATGCCGATAAAGCGGCACGAGAATTCAAAGAAAGTAGATCTGATGACCCCTTGCAGCTACTTCAGCCCTTTGAGCCGGGGAAAAAACACAGCCAGCTTATGGCACTTCGCTGTGCTCCTTTGGAGCTTTGTTTGTTCATAGCTCAGGTGACAGGCGCCTCTGTGTTTACAGACCTCCCAGTTTTCTGGAGACAGTTGAACGCTGCAACACTGGCAGGGACTTCTGCCCGCCGCTGGAAGCCTTTCACGGATTCAATTGAAAATTTGCCCTTTGAACTGGGGAATGATCTGTACGCAATCCATCAACTGCGAACATCTCAGAGCTTGTCCGATTTCCGTGGAATATTCAGGAAATTGTCGAGATTACTCATCGTCCCAAACGGGGATCTTGATAGTGAAATTGAGCAGTTGACTACATCTATTCCAGCGGCCTTTCAAAAAGCGCAAACGTGTTGGCCCACTAAAACTCAAAAAAATAATAAACGACGACTGAAACTTGTAATTCCCGAGAACGGGTTTGCCAACCCTGCGGTGCAGCGCCTTGTCCTAGCCTATGGACATGCGAGCGCCCTAAAAAATGTTTCACTGGCCCTATTAATCGAGGCACCTTGAGAGATCATTCGCTGCTGTAGTAGTTCGCCAAAACATGGCCAGTTGCTGCCGCTTGATGCCCAATGTGTCAAGGGTGACAGACCTATTTTCCTGAGAATTAAATCTGAGAATCATCTGGCCGGCCTCCCCACCTCACGGAGGTGGCGCAAAATTCAAGGTGCGAACTTAGTCTTTTGCGTAGGAGGCCGTGATGAAATTCTGTGGCATAGACCTGCATTCGAACAACAGTGTTGTGGTGGTTACCGACGAAACGGATCGAGTATTGGTCAGTCGACGCTGTCCCAACCAGCTAACGCCAATCCTTTCGCTGCTCGAGCCTCACCGTGCTGAATTGGTTGGCGTCGTGGTTGAGTCCACCTACAACTGGTATTGGTTGGTCGATGGCCTTAAGGCGGCGGGCTTCGAGGTGAAGCTGGCCCATCCGGTGGCGATGAAACGCTACGACGGTTTGAAGCATGCCGATGACAAGGATGATGCGGCTTTCCTGGCTCATTTGCTGCGACTCGGGATTTTACCGACCGGATATATCCATCCGCCGCAAGAACGTGCGCTGCGAGATTTGGCACGCAAACGTATTCAACTGGTACGCAGTCGGACTCAGCACATTCTGTCCGTCGAGAACATCATGGCGCGCCAGTTTGGCCAGCGGTTGAGCTGCAATGAAGTCAAAGGGCTGTCAGCCACATCTGTCGACAGGCTGGGCCTGCCGACGGATGTGGCTCTGGCAATGAAAGCGAATGTCGCCATTGTCCAGGCATTGCAGATCCAGATTGATTTTCTTGAAGAGCGATTACTGCACGAAGCCTATTTGCGCCCGGAGTTTTCTTTGTTGAAAACGATGCCCGGAATTGGCGAAGTGCTGGCCACGGTCATCATGCTGGAAACCGGAAATATCGAGCGTTTTGCCGACGTAGGCCACTTCGCCTCTTACGCTCGCTGCGTAAAAAGTGCGCATTACTCCAACGGCAAAAAGAAAGGTGAAGGCAACGCCAAGAACGGCAACGCTTATTTGATCTGGGCTTATATCGAAGCGGCTAATTTCGCCCGGCGCTTCAGCGAGGATGCCAAACGCTTTTTCGAGAAAAAGAAAGCCAAGACCAACGCCGTGGTCGCTACTAAGGCACTGGCACACAAGCTGGCGCGAGCGAGTTATCACATCCTGAAGGAGAAACAGCCTTTCGATGCCAGACGCTGTTTCGCCTGAGGGGCGAATGAGGTGATGGTTGGCCAACCAAAAAGGGACTGGGCTCGAACCACTAAATCTGAGTGGCGACCGACCATCACCGCCTGAGTGTGTTGTAACCGGGTCGTCTGCCAGGTGAGCCAGCTGGGACTGGACGTGTGTTTTGCACGAGCCACAGTTCTGTGACACGTTTTGGACGCACTGGCAGCACCAACGTTTCTCTGGGGCAGTTAACTGCCAGGGCGGTGCTGGTCGTATCGCAACCGCTTGATCCAAATGGGTGTCTGGCACGACTCGTTCGTAGCCAATGAAGAGGAAACGGGTTCGACCGGTTCAACCGATCAGGTTGAGTTGGAGAGCAAACCCTGCAGTTGATAACTGCAGAGCGCGGTGGCTTTTAACCTTGACTTGAGGCCGGCTAATGGGTGTCACCATTTTTTTCATCACCACTTTTTGTCATATGGTGTCTTGGATTTTTTTTCCGTGAAGTTGGATGGTCAGGTGAGGGGCTCCGACCACAGCCCCCTGAAGTTCGAGAGTTCCAGCCTCATAGTTGACAACTCCCTTCGCATCCAGAATGTAATTGTCAACCCCAACCACATTCGTATTCCCGTCGCGCCACTTTCTCACAGTAAATTTAGACTCAAACGAGCCCGAGGCTGTAGGGACTTTGCCTTGATAAAGGTAGTGAGGATCCCCTCCATTTACCGTGCCATCTTTCACAACCACCAAACCGTCACCGTAGTCACCGGTGCTTGCGCGAAAGTCAACGTGAAAAATTCCATTCGTCATTATGAGGCTCCAGCAAGGTAAGGATCTCTAAGCGTAGTCGCTGGATTTTGAGTAGCAGAGCGTATTTGTAACAATGTGCATTGGCGCTGTTTTTAGTAGCCATATTCGCCTGATTGGTATTGCGGTGTAGCAGGCCGGAGCGTCCACTTTTGGCCGGTAGCCGTCGCTTACCAAAGTCCGCTTCTGGCCGAGAGCGGCGGCTAACGAACGGTGGTTCTTTGAAGGCCTGCCTAGCGAATACAACATTTGCTACAAAATCGGCCGGACTGAAACCCAATCTCCGTCTGGCATAATCTGCCCGAATATCAGTATCACGGCACGCGCCTCAAAACATCATCAAGGACTAAGAATGTCGCTGATCTCACAACGCGTAGAAATGGCCCGTAATGGAACCAACAACAAGGTGATTTGCCGATTGGCCTCAGGCTGGGTAGTCATGGGTGATGTCCAGTTTCTGCCGGGTTATTGCCTGCTGTTACCTGACCCCGTTGTCCCAAGCCTGAATGATCTCGATGCCGAGGCCAGGGCAGCTTACCTGCTCGACATGGCCCACATTGGCGACGCGGTGCTGCAAGCGACCGGCGCAGTGCGCATGAATTATGAAATCCTCGGCAACTCCGAACCAGAGCTGCATTGCCACCTCTTTCCCCGCTACGCCACAGAGCCGGAAGAAAAACGTAAGATGCCGGTCTGGTTCTACGACTGGAAAACAGCTCCTCCTTATAACGAACACGAGCATGGCGGATTGCGCCTCAGGATTGCGCGGTTGCTGGAAGTGAGGAAAAAATAGATTGCTCGTGTCATCACACCCCATAAGGACATGCCCTTGCGAAGATTGCGCCTCAGTAACAAAAAACTCCGAAACATCCCCCGCCATCTCCGTGCACTGGAATACTGGGCCTCGACTTTCAGAGGCGAGTTCCATCCTCGCTTCGATGAGCACGAGCGCTACTCAAACTGGAAAATCCCGGTAATCAACACCCTCGTTGAAGGTCCGCAAGCACGTATCGAAGTACAGGCTTTCTGCGTTCAGCAATTGCTCGAAGCAGCCGCCCACCTTTCCCGCGCGGCGGATCGTAGCCAAGGCTACTACCGCGTCGCCTGCTTATTGACTTGGCCCTGGTTACACCAGAGTGAAGTGACAGTGTTCTATGACCGTGAGTACTACTTGAGTTTTCTGGGGCAGCATAATTCGCTTGCCCCGATACACTTGAGCGACAGGCTCGCCTTGGATGTACCCGAGCAATTCATCGAGCATGGACATGATGTAACGCAGGACGATGATGAAGTCGACGTTCAGTGGTGGTGTATCGGGGAGCGTGCGTGATCAATGGGTGGAACGGTTGTCCTGAGCCCACCCTTTTCATAGATCATTCTTGTGATCTTTCACTAAGGTCTGGGAGGTAGCGAGATGCTGCGCGGTGCTGAGAACAGTGAGGTTTTTCGGGAATACTACGAGATTCTGCGTACTCCAGAGGCTAAACATGCATTCCTATACATGGTTGGATGGGCATCAACGCTGAAAGGCTATGACTTCTTTCCAGGCTCGCACGGGCATATCAAGGATTTTCGTTTCTTGCGTGGCGATGAGTGGGATTTTGCATTCATCCCGAACCAGAGATGGATGTTGTTTTATTTCCGGAAGCCATGCCTCCGTCTCCCCAAATTCTCACGTGAGGAAATCATTGCTCGAATACCCGGTGCCAAAGAAAACAACCAAAGAGAATTTACTGTTAGGCTTAAAAATGTAAACGAAGTAATACGTTTAGCTGGCTATATCGAATGCTAAATCCTGAATCGCTCTAGATCTAGAAGACGTAGGAGCAGGTCATTTTTCATAAAAGACGCCGCCCCTAATGCAACCTTCTTTGAAACCCCGATAAGGAAAAATAAGTCAGTGGCCCCTTTTTTGCCGTCACAATCCACAGACGGAAAACGGTAAGTGTCATCGAGCCTGCACCATAGCCGTTTGCTTCATGACGTAGACAGATACGACTCCAGCAAGGTGGTTTGCGAGTTGAGCAAGATCAGTTGAAGGCGGTATATAGCCTTCATTTTTTCCATGCGATGAGCTCTTGAAATTTCGAGTTTCACCGATAGATTTACTGATTGTAATCGCGCCTTGGATCATTTCCGCAGTCACAGAGTCGAGAGCATTCTCAGCTTTCAGTATGCCCAAGGTCTTTCTGATCAGCTTTTCAATTGGGAGAGTCTCGTAATCGGTCGCACGAAGCGTTTTTAGGCAACCTTTCAGTACCGTCTCAATGTGGGAACAACTCAATGTTATCGACTGTTCAGGGTCAGTGAGCACTGTATTTCGAGCCTTCAACCAAGAATCTAGCAGCATTGAATTACGACTAAACAGTACATCGAAATCTGAATCAATTTCAGCCTTCTCAATAGTCAAAAACTGGCTAAGCGACTGGACCACTGACGTAGTTGTTTTGAACTCTCTTTCGAGATTTTTCCCAATGTCGGCAACGAGTGAATTCAGAACGTTTTGATCGCTTAAACGCCGCTGCATATCTGTGCCCGCTTTCTCCAACGAGCAGAAATTCCAGTAGTCATCATCGCTGGGACGAGGCACGTCCCTCCAACCAATCATTAGCTCTTGGCTATTAAATGCTAAGTAGCAGACTGTATGCCCAATGGGGTCGCCTTCAAGGTCAAGGATTTCGTCAAACGCGACGGTTTCGCTGTTTCCGCCAACCCCAAGACCACCGACTAAATCCAGAATTTTTTGCTCGAAAACTCTTAATCCTTGCAGTAATTGCAAGTTTTCATTTTTGACCTTTGCTGATTGAGCAGCCAGCTCTGCAAATCCATCATTACTCATGTTGTTCTACATCCATGTAATTTTTCAGTTTTTCTAATACGTAAATTGCCACTGCACCTGCGAGATTATTCGAAAGACGAGCCTCGTCGGCATTCGCAGTCTTGTCACCTCCATGAGCCGTTCCCAAATGCGTTCTTAATGCACTTGTACTTTGGGAAATCCCCTTCACGCCACCAAAGAAAGCGCGAATATCTGCTGTGTGGTCTTCACCATTAGGGAATTTCAATGGTGGAAAATCTCCAACCACAGCATTTATCAACTCAGTGATAGTCTTTGTCTTGCCGATAGTGATTTTTCTTTTTTCAAGATAATGCCGACAAACCGACTCAAGGAATTGATTGGTGCGCGTGAGAGAATCACTCGCGTCAGTATCAATCGCTAAGCGAGCTTTCACCCATTGCCTTTCAAAATAATCACCACCCATTAAATCAACAAGCTCTTTATGGATGCTTTCACTTTGCACGTCAGAAAATTCAGATAAAAGCTTTGCAGAACCTTTTGCTTCACCAAGCATTTCGTTGGCCTTTTCCTCAACAGCACTCCATATGGAGTTAATTGATTCTTGGGAGGCCAGCTTTGTTATTTTTTCGTCATCCTTGATCTCGCTGATATGACGGGACGTCATCATTCCTTCATATGGGGTTCCATAGTTTTGGGCGTCATCAATTGTTGAAGAAGTCAGAACTCTTAAGTTTGTTCCATCAAAATTCAACATACCGTATTCCCAGTCATCCTCATCGATCTGACCGAAAGTGATTCGCTTACCAGTTGCGTAAAGACTCAAACCATTCAAGCCTTCACGCAATTCTTCCTCTACAATTTCAAGCCCTGCGCGCACCTCACTTCGAGTCTGCAGCACCTGCTTGGTCAAACGGGAAAGCGCTTCTTTTCTGCTAGTCATAGGGCACCAATTCAACGAGACCATGAGGTCGTGTTGTGCAGGACAATACCCCACAACTCAATGTCTTCCCACTCTCCCACCTCAACGCTTGGGTTAAGGGGATTGTGAGCCAAGAGACTGCTGGCCCAGGGCGTTAGTAGCGCTCAGACGCTTTGATTTGATAGGGTCCCTCGGTACCGGCTAAAGCCGGCCCCTTAACCAAACTTTATCCAATGCAATCGAGACTTCGCAGATGACCAAAGAAAGCCCTCTGGGAAAACTAATTGCCAGTCTTCAGAAGAAGATTTCTGAGGGTGGCTTGGACAAGGTCGCAATTGAGGAAGCAACGAAAGAACTAGCGAAGCTTGGGTATCAATACGACGAAGATGGTTTCCCCCCTCTCGTAGGCACGGAAGATTTCTCGAACAACAGTTCGGACTCTCCACAAGACCTTGCAGAGGCTCTTTTGTGGAAGCTAGGAAAATGGAAGGCATACAAGAAATTTTGTGAAAACTATGCCGCAGAGCAACCAGTGCCAACCAAGACCGACGTGGTGTTCTATGCTTTTGCAATGCATCTGAAAGATAGGAATAACCCGATTTATGACCAGCACGCGATCAGGTCGCTTTGGGCTATCTTCGGAAAACTAACCGCCGACGAGAGGCAGAAGTGTAAGTCGCTACTTTTCGATACGGAAAACAAGTGGAAGCAATCTGGCACAGGGAAGAGTGCCATTGATTGCTACTCAATTTTTGTCAAACACGTTAATGACCTAGTTTTGGCTAGCGGGGGAGCAAGCAAGTCTGAACTTGACCGCTTGCTCATGCCACTAGGTCAGGCAATCAAGGCGTCTACGGAAACGTATATTGAATTTGACGCCCTTTGTGGTTGGCTTGGCAGTGTCTAACAATTCGCAGCAGGCGCGACGCCCTGAAGGGCCGTGGCCTTTGTGCAGACCTTAGTGTCCGTTTTTGGCCGACAGCCGACGTTCACGACTGACCTCTTTCCACCAGGAGTGGACGGTCTCTGAAACTAGGGTCAGTCAACACTAGAATAGATTGGCAACTTCATCGGAATACACATGGTAACCACTCTATAAATTGTCTAGCTCAAGGCTCGTCTGGTTGCGATCAAGCTCTCCTCATCGATGTCGAGGGTCAGTCGATCAGGAGCGTGCAGTCAAAGTGCCTAATGTACTTCGGCATGCTTCGCAATGTACCACGTAGGCAAAGGATGACGGTGCAACCTAGCTGAGATCGCAATCAGCACTTCCCAGGCAGTGTTGTGCCAAGCGAAATCCTCTGGGGAAGCGGCCTGGCTCGGCACCTTCACAGAAGCCTCGACCTCATCAGCTGGCGTCTGCCGAAAGCCAGTCAGGGAACGTGATATTCCAATGGCATTCACATAAGCGTCGAGACCCGTCAGCATCTGCAGTGCCTTTTGGGGGAACCACCTTTCCTTGGTCACCCCTTCAAGATTTGGAACAATCTCCGCATTCAATTGATCGAGGGCTTCCTGATCGCCCAGCAGAGCAGCCATGGTTCCCAGAAGCGGTACCAAAGTCGTGGTTTTGAAGAATCGACCTTGCCGAGTTTCTTTCCCGCGGAACAGGGCCATGGCATCTTCAAGATCATCTGTATCCACCGGCAGGATCCTATTCCGATGCAGAGCGGCATCAAAGCGGTCAATGCACTCACGCACCATGAGTTGGGTGCTGGCTATATCGCCCACGGCCATGATCGCGGTCATGGCTATTGAGAGGTCGATGGCTTGTCCGTCATAGACGGGTAGCAAGCATCCTTTGTGCACGTTGATGAAGGACACCAGATATCCGTGCATGGCTCGGAGAGTTACCGTGTCAACCCTCAGAGACTGAAGCAACAGCAGTGTGGTGCCTAACCGGCCAAGCTCTTCGCAAATCAAGTCGATGTAGAGCACCTGATCGGGGCGGTAGCGGAGCATGCTTCTGCGGTTCAGGAGGGACGGTATCACGCGCTCGTAGTACCGTAACAAGGCGTTCGCATGAAGCCGAACAAGCGTTTCGAAACGTTTGAGAAACTGGGTGTCGGTCTGCAGGCCAAGCGTTATAGATTCGCTCCAGAGACGTAGCAAAAGGTACTCCCCGGCAAGCACGCCTGGCTTCTGATTTCCCTCGCTTTCGCCCCAGACGAGAAGCACAGCCCACCCCATACCCGCTGCAGCCGCCCGCTTGTGAAAGCGGTTCGCACGCGTATTTTCTGATACGTCTTTGTCATCCTCAATTGTGGCCATGCAGTCATCAACAAACCGAATAAACCTGGAGAATGAAGCCTGCGTATCCTCAAGCCCGGCCAAGGCTGCCCGCAGGTCGGATTTCCCTTTTCCGAGCAGCAAAGCATCATCAAAGAGGTACTCCTCAATGTAGGGACTCAACTGATCCATGCCCCAGAAATCCAGCGAGCAGAGAGGAGCGAACTCGGCAACCTCTTTGGAGATTGCCGAGTAATCAGACTGGGCGTCTTGCTTGAGGATGCCATTTGAAACTAGGACGATTCGCTTTTTTAGACCCTGCAGAGGTTCTTGTAACCGATTCCGAACGTACTCCGTATACGCCTGGCGGACGGAGGGCGAGATCGCCTGCTGTGTACCGTAGAAGTCATTTCGGTTCACATTGCCAAATTTGATGATGAACAAGAAGACTACAGTCTGCCCCTGCGCATCCTCCTTCGTGGACATGACGTCGACACCACCCTGATTCACGCCAATCTGAGCACGGCTGTGCACCGAATGTCCCATCGCTTGGAGAAGCTCTGGAAGGAGCGCATCCAGCTCATCGCGCTCCCGAAGCCCTGAAAGGTAATGTGAGAGAACCAATTGGATATTCATTCGTCAGCTCCCTTCCATAGGCTCATGATTTTCTGGTTATACACCAGCGGATCGGCGATCCAGGTTTGAGGCAGCTCCACGCTCATTTCCTGCGTGAACATGGGGATCATCGTCTCGACGGTCTCGTCATCGTTCTGATACTCCACCGACACTTTGTTGGAGTACTTGAAATGCTGTGCGGTCATGAACATTTCGAACAGGGATTCGCCGTGAGCTTTCTCCGTCACCGCCCGACTCTCATTCCTGCGAACGTAGCTGAAGCTCCGCCGCATGTCCGATGACATCTGTAACTCATTGAGCTGGGGCAGGGCGTCCAAAGCGCTGCTTTCGGCGGACAGTCTTTCACCTAGGTGCTTGGCGAGGATCGACTGAGTGAGCGGTGAGAGCTCTGCTTCAAGGAGACGCTTGCAGGTAGCAGGGTACTCTGTCGCCAAAAAATCGATGACCAATGAGGTCGTTGCCGAAATCAGAGGGCTTGAAGAAAGGTCTTCGTTCAAGCTCAACACCCAGCCGAGAGTTACTGGCAAAGGAACGTTTAGGGTACACAACCTGCGAGCAACAGCGCAGGTAGATGCCTCTGGTGCTCCGGACAGTGCGAACCTCACCAACTTGGGATGTTGAATGTACTTGACGCTGACCTCGTGCACCAATGCCCTGCTCAACTTGTGATGGCCCTTGTCACCGATCCATTCACAGGCAGCCAGGACAAACATGTCAGTAGATGCAATCTGATGGAGGCAGTCCTTTGCTTCCTCGACCAGGATATCGGCCTCAACCCCTGAGGTTTCCGCTTCGCGCCAGATGGAGTAAAACTCATCCAACAGTGCCTGACCATCCAGATGTGAGTTAGCTCTATAAAGGCGTAGGTAAAAATCGTTGAATCGGATCATGTCCATGTGAATTTGCTCCGAGGGCCTCGGTAGGTACGAATTAGGAAGATACTACGCCGCCCAATAGCTGCATTCGTCAGTAAAGCAATGAGCAGTAGATATTCGTGGAGTAACCAATGACCACAATCTGCCGTTTGAGTCGCCCCGGGCTTCTCGAATAGTGAACGCCCCGCTTCTAGCCGATAGCAGTCACTCCCAAGCACCATCACTCCCGCTCAAATCGCCCCACCGAAAACAACGAAAGATCCAGCTCACTCTCCCCCCGCAAACACCACTGCGCAAACGCCTCCCCCAGCGCCGCCGAGTGTTTGAACCCATGCCCGGAGCACGCCGACACCACCAACGTGT
>Ga0213820_1001144_pt1 | contig 13140 bp, 6 predicted proteins | sample MC6MC0910MG_FD_179889 | JGI IMG/M metagenome (GOLD analysis project Ga0213820, IMG submission 179889) | Enriched soil aggregate microbial communities from Iowa State University, Ames, United States - MC6-MC0910-MG | ecosystem: Environmental > Terrestrial > Soil > Unclassified | place: USA: Iowa... | reverse complement strand
TCCTGAGGCTTGTTTCGAGTATAGATGTGCAAACATCCAACAAGAACGCACAAAAAAACCGGATCATCATGCAAAAAGACCTCACATCCCTGAGCGCGCTCAACTGGGACGACCTGAAGTTTTTCCTTGAAGTGGCCCGCACCCGCAAGGCCAGCAGCGCCGCCAAACGCCTGAGCGTGGACTACACCACGGTGTCGCGGCGCATCAGCTCGCTGGAGGGGGCGCTGGGCACGTTGCTGTTCGAAAAGTCGCGGACCAACGGCTTTGTCCTCACCGCCGAGGGCCAGCGCTTGCTCGGTTATGCCGAGTCGATCGAAAGCACGCTGCACATGGCGTGCGAGCAGGTGTCCGGGTCGGGCGTGGCGTTGTCGGGGCATGTACGCATGGGCTGCACCGAGGGCTTCGGCAGCTTTTTCATCACGCCACAGCTAAGCCACTTCGTTGATGCCTACCCGGCGATTTCTGTGGATATCCTGCCACTGCCGCACTTCATCAGCCTGTCCAAGCGCGAGGCGGACATCGTCATTGCCCTGGAGCGGCCGGAGCATGGGCCTTATGTGTGCTGCAAGCTGTGCGATTACCGCTTGCGGCTGTATGCGACCCAGGATTACCTGGACAGCCATGCGCCGATCCGCCAGGTAGCGGACTTGGCCAAACACCCGTTCATCAGTTACGTGGATGACCTGGCGTTCAGTTCGGAGCTTTTGTACCTGGCCAACCTGATTCCCGGTGCCAGCGCGCACTTGCGCAGTACCAGTGTGATTGCGCAGTACACCGCCGCGTTGCAGGGGCGTGGGCTGGCGATACTGCCGTGCTTCCTTGCGGCGCAAGACCCGCGGCTGGTGACGGTGCTGCCCGAGGAGATCGAGGTGACGCGGCAGTTCTGGATGTACTGCCGGGAGGACTTGCGCAAGTTGAAACGCATTACCTTGCTGTGGGATTACATCCGTGGGGTGACCGAGGCGAATGCACCGTTGTTGATGGGGGAAACCCGCGACATGCGCTTTGCTCAGGAGTGATGGTGCTGCGTAGCTCCTTTGCAGGATCAGCCTTGTGCTGCGGAGGGGCCAGTCATGGCAATACAACTGCTGTGCCTGGTCTGGCCTCTTCGCAGCACAAGGCTGATCCTACAGAGAAATGTGATAGCTCAGCGGACAGCGGTCAGTAGGACGCCACCACTATCGACACCCGACGGTTCTCGGTGCGCCCCGCACTGGTGCGGTTGTCCGCCACCGGTTGTGTGCTGCCCAGGCCGCGGCTTTGGATGTTCTGCGCCTGCATGCCAACCCCGACCAGCGCCCTGGTCACGCTCTGCGCACGGCGCTCGGACAACTGCTGGTTGTACGCCGCTTTGCCCGACGAATCGGCATGGCCGTCCACCCGCACGCCCTGGATGCCAACGCCAAGCAGCGCCTTGCCAATGCGCTCGACAATTGCCTGGCTCTGGCCGTTGAGGCCATCCAGATCGCTACCGAACAGCACTTTGCCGGACAAATCGTAGGCCCAGCCTTCATCGGTGGGGGTAAAGCCTTCACGCTTGAGCACGGCGATCTGTTCGGGGGTCAGGCCTTTTTGGGGGGGGCTCTGGCAACCGGTCAGCGCCAGCACGGCGAGCAACAACGCCCAAAGGGGGAAACGCAAAGCGTGTATCACGGGTTCAACTCCTGTTTTTGATTTCATTGGCGGACCGTTCCGTCTGCGCCACTTGCCAATGGCCACGGCGTTTGCGCTTGGCCTGGTACATCGCCGCATCGGCGGCATTGAGAAGACTGGCGGGGTCAGCGCCGTCATCCGGGTAATAGGCAATACCGACACTCAGTGAGGTGGCGATACTGCGGCCACTGTCCAGCTGCACGGGCAGCTTCATGCTGGCAACAATCTTCTCGGCAATGAGCTCGGCGTCCTCGCGCGACTGCAAAGGTGTGAGCAGTACCGCGAACTCATCACCGCCCAGGCGTGCCACCAGGTCGTGCTCACGCAGTTGGGCACGCACGCGGTCGGCCACGCTGATCAGTACTTCGTCACCCACGGCATGGCCGAGGGTGTCGTTGATCTGCTTGAAGTGGTCGCTGTCGAGGAACAGCAGCGCCAGGTGGTCTTGCTGCCGCGCAGCGTTTCGCACGCTGCGGTTCAGGCGCCCTTCGAAGAAGGCGCGGTTGGGCAGGCCGGTCAGGCTGTCGTGGCTGGCCTGGTGGGCCAGGGTCTGGTTTTCGTTCTGCAGGTGGCTGTGCCATACCTCCAGTTCGTCGAGCAGGGCATTGAAGTCGTTGCCCAGTTCGTTGAGTTCGGCAATCGGTGCTTCCGGCACGCGCCGGTCGAAACTGCGCTCGCGGCGGGCGGCGTGGGCGACGCTGGCCAGGCCACGCAGCGGGCGGACGATATCGCTGAGCAGTCGCCGCGACAGGTATTGCGCCGCCAAGGCACTGAGTATTGTGCAGAACAGGATGCCGGCCAAGCCGCTCAGCAGGAACAGCAACAGGCTACGGCCCTGGCCGACCAGTTCGATGTGCCCGACCTGCTGTTGCTGGTGCAGGATCGGCAGGTTCACCGGCTCATCCAGCAACGCGGTGGCAACCTGCACTTCAAGCTTGGCGAGCATGCCAGTATCGGCGCGTTGCCAGTGCGCCAGCAGCTCGCCTTCGTCGTTGAAGACCTTGGCCTCGGCCACCTCCTCGCGACTGGCGATCAGCGCCAGCGATTCATTGGCCGCAGCACTGTCATCGAATACCACCGCCGCTTCCACGGTGTAGTTGATCGACCGGGCGATCAGGTGCAGGTTGTGATTGGCGTAGACGCGCAGGGCGAGCACGCCCAGCAGCGTGAGTGAAATACCGGCCAGGCCCACGGCGAGCAAGGCAACGCTGAGGTGGCCACGGCCCAGCACCGAGCGCAGGGTCGGGCGCACGCCCTGCTTGCGGGTCGGCTTCATGGCTGCACCGCCCGGCGCCGCGACAACTGCAGCACACTGGGGTGGATGCGTACGCCGGAACGCGCCACCGAGTCGAGGTTGACGTCAAAGGCCACCTGCTGGTCGCTGACCCGCAGGCAGAACAGGCTGCCAACCGTACACGGGTCGTTCGCTTCGCTGATGCTCAATACCGGGTGGCCGCTGACGCGCTCGAACAGTCGGTCACGCTGGCCCTGGTCGAGTTTGCCGATGTAGATGGCATCGCAGGCTTGGGCGACCTGAGTGTCTTCTGCCAGCAGGCGCCGCACCTGCAGCGGGCGGCCGGACTCCTGCACATGGCCTTTGATCAGGTCATCGGCGTATTCGGTCGGGCCGACCAGGCACAAGCGCAAGGGTGAAGGTTCGACAGGCCAGCGGGCGTAACTGAAGATGCCGAGTACCACTTGGGTGACGGCCTTGGCGCGTTGCTGCACCTGGGCGGCGGTTGTGGCGGTTTCTGCCTGGGCGGGGCCTGCAGAAAGGAACAGGACGGCCAGCAATAGCGAAAGCGCACAGCTTGTCACTCGCCTTGCGGCCACATTCATGTGGGAAATCTCTTAAAGTCCTTACCACTATCGGCGCAAAGATAGCACATGGCCGCATCGTTGTAGGAATGAGCTGCTTCATGTATCGGGGTTGATGGCCCAATCGCCGGCAAGCCAGCTCCCACAGGTGCAGCACAGCTTTCAAAGGCTGTGGAATCCCTGTGGGGGCTGGCTTGCCGGCGATTGGGCCTCGCGGTCTTACACCTGTTCCAGCATCAACCCGGAAATACGCCGCACCTTGCGCGCCACCGCTTCTTCGAAAATGCCCTGGCGTGGCTCGACCAGGCTGAAGCAGTGCTTGGCCCGGGTGATGCCGGTGTATACCAGCTCCTTGGTCAGCACCGGGTTGAGCGCATCTGGCAGCACCAGGGCCGTGTGGCTGAACTCCGAGCCCTGGGACTTGTGCACGGTCATGGCAAAAACCGTTTCCACTTCATTGAGCCGGCTGGGCAAGACGAAACGCACACCACCACTGCCGTCGTTCCGCGGGAAGGCCACCCGCAGCAGCGGCTCACCGCGCTCGTCCGGCAGGCGCAAGGCAATGCCGATATCACCGTTCATCAGGCCCAGGCCGTAGTCGTTGCGGGTCACCAGCACCGGGCGCCCTTCGTACCAGGGCTGCTGGCTGTCGATCAGGCCGGCATTGTGAAGCACCCGGGCCACCCGTTCGTTGAGGCCTTCGACACCCCAGGCACCCCGGCGCACCGCGCATAGCAACTGGAAGTCTTCAAAGCTGTGCAGCACCTTGCCCGCCCATTGTTCCCACGCGGGGTCATCAAAGGCGGTTTCCAGTGCAGGCCGGTAGCGGCCAAGGGTGCGCAGGTAGCTGCGATAGCCCTGCGGGCCTTCGGCACCGCGGTTCAGGCCGTCGAGTAGCAGGCGGTCGAAAGCACGGTCCTGCTCGTGCTTGAGGGCAAGGCTGTGCACGTCGGCCGGCGGCTTGGCCAGCAGGTTGCGCGCCGCGTGGGAATCCTGGCGATTGACCAGCCGCGCCAGCTGGCCAATGCCGCTGCCTTCGCCGAAGCGCCGCGAGAAGCGCAGCATCACCAATTGCTGGGCCAGCGGATTGCGCTGCTCATCACCGGCCTTGAGGCCGCTGGCGGCCAGCGACTCGCCACTGATCTGCTCCAGCCACGCTGCGGTCGCTGGCGAGTAATAACCCTCTTCGGCATCCCGGCACAGGTCGCCCAGTACCGCACCGGCCTCGACCGAGGCCAACTGGTCCTTGTCGCCCAGCAGCACCAGACGCGCCCGGGGTGGCAAGGCGTCGAGCAGGTTGGCCATCATTTCCAGGTCGATCATCGATGCTTCGTCGACCACCAGCACGTCCAGCGGCAGCGGGTTGCCGGCGTGATGGCGGAAGTGCCGGGAACCGGGGCGGCTGCCGAGCAGGCGGTGCACGGTGCTGACGTCAGTGGGGATTTGCCCGCGTACTTCGGCACTGACTTGCAGGCGCTCGACTTGCTGGCCAATGGATTCGGTCAGGCGCGCAGCGGCCTTGCCCGTCGGCGCGGCCAGACGGATGCGCAGCGGCCTGCCCTGCTCCACTGCCGGCCCTTGCAGCAAGGCCAGCAGGCGCACCACGGTGGTGGTTTTACCCGTGCCGGGGCCACCCGTGATGATGCTGAAACCGGCACGGGTGGCCAGCGCACAGGCGAGCTTCTGCCAGTCCACCTGGCCATCTGGTGCACCGCCCTCGAACAGCTGTGCCAGGCGATCTGACAGGTCGGGCAGCGGTGCTTCGGCCTGGGTCAGGCGCTGACGCAAGGTATGGTCGATACGCCGCTCGTAGCTCCAGTAACGGCGCAGGTACAAGCGCTCACCGCTGAGTACCAGTGGCCGGGCTTGTTGGCCCGGGGTATCGCCAGCGGCCACCAGCGAGCTGGCGGCGATGCGCTGGCGCCAGGCATTCAGATCGAGGTTGGCCAGCAACTGCGACGGCAGCAGCAAGGGCCCGATCAGGGCATCGCCTTCAGGCGGCAGCGACAGGGCGAAGTCGGGCTCGGCCAGGGTTTGCTGCAGGTCGAGGCAGACATGGCCGTGGCCCAGTTGGTGGCTGGCCAATGCTGCCGCCAGCAACAGCAAGGGATCACTGCCGGGGGCGCGCTCTTCGAGGAACGACACGAACGCACGGTCCAGGGCCCGCAGCCAGCCCCGCTCTACCCAGCGGTCGAGCAGTTGCAGCAGGTCACCGCTGTCATGCTGCGGCGCCAGCGCCAGCAAGTGCTCGGCGTGCAACGGGGTGGGCAACAGGTCAACCAGGTTTCGGCTCATATCTCGGCTCCGGCAAACAGGTCCTGCTGTGCCGGTGGGTGCTCGCCACGGAACAGCGCATCAAGGCTTTCGATCAGCTCGCGCGGTGGCTTGGTGTGGTACACGCCGTGGCCGCTGCTGCTCGCGCCGCGCAGGAAGATGAACAGGGCGCCGCCGACATGGCGGTCGTAATCGTAGTCCGGCAGGCGAGCGCGCAACTGGCGGTGCAGGGCCAGCAGGTACAGCACGTACTGCAGGTCGTAGCGGTGCTCGATAATGGCCTTTTCCATGGCCATGGCGTCGTAGGCCTGGATGTCCGGGCCCAGCCAGTTGGACTTGTAGTCGGTGACGTAGTACCGCCCGTCCAGCTCGAACGCCAGGTCGATGAAACCTTTGAACATGCCGTTGAGCACGGTCGGCTGCGCCGCCGGGCGTGCCAGGCCCGGATGGGTGTGGCGTGCCACCAGGCGGTCGAGTTGTTCGGCGTCGACCTGGTGGCTCGCGAACCAGAACTCCATTTCGATCTGGTAATGACACAACTGCCCCAGCGTCACGCCCTGGTCGCTGCCCGGCAACGGCAGCGCCTCGCCCAGCAAGCGTCGCATCCACTGGCTGAGGGTGGGGATCCAGCCGGTCCAGTCGCGACGGTTACAGCGCTGGCCAACGGTGCGCTCGATCAGCTGCGGGTCACTGCTGACCTGGCTGAAGCCCTCGCGCCCCGCCCATTCCAGCAAGCCATGCAGGAAGGTGCCGGGGTTCGGCCCCCGCGGGAAGCGGTGAATGTCGCCACTGTCGGCCGGCACATCGCGCAGTACCTGGGCATCGACCACTTCGTCATCCAGCAGTTGCTGGGCCTGCGAACTGTCGGCAACCAGCGCCTGATCGCCGATACGCAGGGCGCTGTACGAAGCGATCCACCAATGCTCGGCCGCTGCGCGGCGCGGCTTGCGTGCGGGCAGCAGCTCACGGTCGGCATGGGGCATGCGATATACCTGCTCATCTGCCGGCGGCAGGCCAGGGCAAGCGATGTGCGGGCATGTCGCCGCCAGCGCCTGCAACCACTGGGTAAGCTGCTGCGAGCCTGCCAGGGCAAGGCCACCACCCAACAGATAGCCAAGTGCCGAGCGGTGCAGTTGTGAACTCTTTTGATTGCCGCGCTTCAAGTCGGCAACACCCAGCCAGCAAGCATGCTGGGCACGGGTCAGGGCCACGTAGAGCAGACGCAGGTCTTCGGCCAGGCGCTCGTCGTCGGCCCGCTCGATCTGCGCCTGGTCCGGGGTCAGGGTGAGGTGGGCGTCGCCGTGGCTGTCATGCCAGGCCAACGGCAGGCGGCTGCCGTCCACCGGTTTGCTGGTGCAGATGAACGGCAGGTAAACCAGGGGATACTCCAGGCCCTTGGACTTGTGGATGGTCACCACCTTGACCAGCTGTTCGTCGCTCTCCAGGCGCAGGATCTGCTCTTCACCGGCCTGCCCGGAACTGGCCAGGTGCTCGGCCAGGTGGCGGATCAGCGCCTGTTCACCGTCCAGCTCACCCGCCGCCTGCTGCAGCAGTTCGGCCAGGTGCAGCAGGTTGGTCAGCACACGTTCGCCGTCACTGCGACGGATCAGCGTGCGCGGCAGTTGGAAGTCGTGCAGCAGGTGCCGCAGCATGGGCAGCACACCTTGGCGTTGCCAGGTATCGCGATAATGGCGAAAACGCATGACCCAACCTTCCCAGACCCGTTCGTCCTGGTTCAGCCGGTCCAGCGCGGCCAGCGACAGGCCCAGTGTCAGGCTGGCCAGTGCGGCCTTGAGCAGGCGCTCCGAGTCTGGCTCGGCGCAGGCCTTGAGCCAGGCCAGCAGGTCGTGGGCTTCCTGGGCGGAAAACACCGAGTCCTTGTCGGACAGGTACACACTGCGCACATCGCGTGCGGCCAGCTCGGCGCGGACCATCTGCGCTTCATGGCCGTCACGCACCAGGATGGCGATGTCCGAGGGCAGGCACGGGCGCAGTTCGCCTTCGCCATTCTGGAAGCCCGCTGTGCCCTGCTGACCGCCATTGAGCAAGGCGACGATATGGCTGGCGCAGCTGGCCGCCAGCTGCTGGCGGTAGACACTGCTGGAGACTGGCTCTTCGCTTGCCAGCTGCCAGCATTGCAGGGCTGCGCTGGCTTCCCCGTCAATCAGCAGCTGTTCGCCACGGCCCTTGGCGCGGACTTCGATGAACGGCAGCGGGTTGTCATCGGGCTCGCGGAACAGGAATGCCCCGCGCCCCGCATCACGCGCCTCGGCCTGCAGGAATACCTGATTGACCGCCGCGACCATGGCCTTGCTGGAGCGGTAGTTGGTATCCAGGCTATGCAACCGGCCGCTGGTGGCGCGCCGTGCAGCGAGGTAGGTGTAGATGTCGGCACCGCGGAAGGCGTAGATCGCCTGCTTGGGGTCACCGATCATGAACAGGCCGGTTTCTGCGCGGTTTTCGCTGATCTGGTAGATACGCTCGAAAATGCCGTACTGCACCGGGTCGGTGTCTTGGAATTCGTCGATCAGTGCTACCGGGAACTGCTCGCGGATCAGCCCGGCCAGGCGTTCACCGGCCTCGCTGGCCAAGGCTTGCTGCAGGCGCACGAGCATGTCGTCGAAGCCCATTTCCGCACGCCGGCGCTTCTCGACTTCGAACCGCGCCGATACCCAGTTGGCGGCATGCTCGAGCAAGGGCGCCTCCGGGCTGTCCAGGGCCTGCAATTGTTGCTGCAGTGTCTGCATCGCGTTGAGGGCCGGGTGCTCGGGTGGCTCGCCCTTCCAGGCTTCGGCCATGCCGTCTGGCGTCAGGCGGGTGAAACCGGTACCCAGGTCGAGCTCAACGAGTTGTTCGTCGCCGGCCCAGGCACAGAGCTTGTCGAACCAGGGCTCGAAGTAACGGGCCTGCATCTTGCGGCCATCGACCTGCTTGGCGGCCAGCGCATCGCGGCAGATTTGCCGCAGTTCGTCGGCCCACTGCGCCCACGGCGCCTTGAGCCGGGCCAACTGTTCGCCACGTTGCTGCAGCGATGCCTGGATCAGGGCTGCGGGCTCTGGCCCGTCCTGATGGGCGCGCACGCGGCCGAACAGTGGGCGAATGCGCGGCAGCAAGGCATCGGGGCTGCCCCAGTTGCCACGCACCCAGACCAGTGCGTCACCTTGCATGCCATAGCAGAAGCGCCGCCAGTAATCACGCATGACCTGGCCGAGCAGTTCACTGTGGTCGGTTTCCAGGGTCTGGGTGAACAAGCTGCCGCTGTCGAAGGCATGCTCGCGCAGCATGCGCTGGCACCAGCCGTGAATGGTCGATACCGCAGCCTCGTCCATCCACTGCACGGCGATTTCCAGGCGGCCTGCACAACGCGGCCAGGCCTCTTGCGGATAATCGTCACGCAGCTGATGCAGCAGCGGGTCTGCGCGTTCCAGTTCGCCACGGAAGAACCGTGCAGCCTCTGCCAGACGGGCGCGGATACGTTCGCGCAGTTCCTTGGTGGCTGCGTCGGTGAAGGTCACCACGAGGATCTGCGGTGGCAGCAGCTCGCGACCAAAACCCTGCTCACCTCCGTGGCCGAGGATCAGGCGCAGGTACAGCGCCGAAATAGTAAAGGTCTTGCCCGTACCGGCGCTGGCCTCAATCAGCTGGCTGCCGTGCAGGGGGAAACTCAGTGCCAGAGGACGGTCCTGGGTCATGCGCCTTTCTCCGGGTTGCCCAGGGTCTGCCAAGGGGCGGTGAACAATGGGCGGTACAAGGTTTCGCACCAGCCTTCAAAGGTTTCGTCAGCGGTGAGTGCGGCGAAGTCGCGGTACTGTCGGGCCAGGGCGATGCTTTCATTGCGCTCACCGAAACTGGTGCGCTCGTCGCCCTCATAGGCACGGGCAGCTGCGGCCAGGGCTTTGTCGGCATCGTCCTGGGCCAGCCAGGCGAACGCGGTCTTGGCTGCAACCGGCAGCGGCGCGTTCATCGCCGCCTGGCGGGCCACCAACAGGTCGCCAAGCAGTTGGGCGGCCTGGTCTTGCGGCAGCGGTGCGAGCAACAAAGTCAGGTCACTGGCCACCAAGGCACTGTTGTAGTGGTAGCCCGCCGCGCAGGCCGCCAGGTGCGTAACCCAGGGCGCAATCAGGCGGTGCCACTTGAGGTTGTTGCGCCCGGCGCTGATGGTGTTAGGCACGGTGGTGATGCTCAGCAGGCTCTGGTCATCCGCCTGGAACACACGGCCCAGCCAGCCTTCGAGCCGATGTTGGCCGTGCTCGAAATGCACCGGCAACGCGCCCTCGACCAACTGGGGCCAGCGTTGCAACAACTGGCGGTGGCGTTGCAGCAAATCTGGTAGAGGTTCGATCAACTCGCTTTGCAGCAACTCGCCAAAGCCGGCCAGCGGCAGCAAGCCACAGGCCTGCAGACGTCGGGCCTGTGCCTTCAAGGCTTGCTCCGCATTGTCCGGCTCGGACAGCGCCGCACCCAGCAGGCTTTCGCTGGCGCCGTAGCGTTGCAGGGTATCGAGAACGAACGGTTCTTCATCTGGGGTTGGCGCTTCCAGCGCTTCGAAATACACCTTCAGCCGCTGACTGAAGAAATGCCGCACCGGGTGGCGCAGAAAGTCATTCAGTTGGGTGAGGCTCAAGGCTTCATCGTCCTGGTAAGGCGGCAGGTCGGAGTCGCTCTGCTCATCCTCCTCACTCTGCCGGTGCAGCACCTGCCATTCGTGGGCAAAGCTGAACAGCGGGCTGCCCTTCTCGAAGTAACGCGAGCTGAACGGTTGCAGCGGGTGCTCCTGGGTCAGGGCGTGTAAAAACTGCTCGCCCGGTTGTGCGGGCTGCCCTTGCTCTGCGCCGGGCAGATGCCAGCCGGCGGCGAGGTGATCGCGCAACTGGCCGATCAGTACCGAGGCCGGGCGCTCGCTGTTGTCGCGGATACTGCGCCCGATCCAGCTGATATACAGCTGGTCACGTGCCGACAGCAGCGCTTCGAGCAGCAGGTAGCGGTCATCTTCGCGGCGCGAGCGGTCACCGGGTCGGTAGTCGCTGGCCATCAGGTCGAAGTCCAGCGGTTGCTGGGCGCGGGGGTAGTCGCCATCGTTCATGCCCAGCAGGCAGACCACGCGAAACGGGATGGCGCGCATGGGCATGAGGGTGCAGAAGTTCACCGAACCGGCGAGGAAACGTTGCGACAGCTTGCCCTGGTCGAGGCCCGACAGCCAGGCTTCACGGACTACGGTCAGCGGCAGCGGGTCTTGCAGGTCAACGGCCTCGCACACTTCAAGCCAGCTATCGCGCAGCTCTTGCAATTGCATCAGCAGGAACTCGTCGTGCTCGCCCTCCGCGAGGAAGAACACTTGCAACAAGGCATTCAGGCGCTCCCCCCACTGGCTGACGGTAGCAGGCTCGGACAAGGCCTGATAGGCCACTTCGAGCGCGTCGAGCAGCGCGGCCAGCGGGCCGATCAATGCCGCGTCCAGGCCACCGATTTCATCGTAGGGTTCGATGCCATCACACGCTTCACCCACGCCCACCGCGTAGCCCAGCAGCATGCGCCGCAAGCCGAAACGCCAGCTGTTCTGTTCAAGCCCTGCGGGCAAGCCCAAGCTGGCCCGCTGCTCGGCATTGAGCCCCCAGCGAATGCCGGCGCCCTCGATCCAGCGGTGCAGGGTAGGCAGGTCGTTTTCGCGAATGCCAAAACGTGCACGCACGGCCGGTACGTCCAGCAGGTCGAGCACTTCGCTGACCGCGAAACGGCTGTCCGGCAACTTCAGCAGGTGTTCGAGGGCGATCAGCAGAGGCTCGCGACCGCGCTGGCCCTGGTCGGTGAGGGTGAACGGAATGTAGCGCGGGTCATTGCGTTGCAACTGGCCGAACACCGCGCGGATATGCGGCGCGTAGGTGTCGACGGCCGGCAGCATGACGATCACGTCACGCGGGCGCAAGGTAGGGTCGGCGCTGAAGCGGGCCAGCAGCTGGTCGTGCAGGATCTCCACTTCGCGTTGCGGGCTGTGGGCAATGTGGAAACGTACCGAACGGTCTTTCACCGTGTCGACTGCCGGCCAAAGCTCGCGGGTTTCGGCGAGCGGGCGCAGTTCGAGAATGTCGTCCTGCAACTGGTTTAGCAGCGTTGTGGGCGAGCCATCACTGAACAGGTCGATGCGGCCATCGCTGAACACCCCCTGGTAGCTGCCTGGGTCGTCATAACTGTCGAGCAGGTTGATGTAGTCGCGGCCTTGTTTGCCCCATGCTGCCAGCAACGGGTGGGCATGTTGATGCAGCGACTGGTCGTCCAGTTGCAGGGGCATGCCCTGCTTACGCTGCTGGCGCTTGTACTGATGGCGCAGCAAATCCTTGTCGGCAACGATATCGGCCCAGTGGTGGCGGCAGGGGTTGTGCACGCACAGCAGCACCTGACTGAAGCGGGCCAGGCCCGCCAATGCTTCCAGGGCCTGGGCTGGTAGCGAAGAGATACCGAACACGATCACCCGCGGTGGCAGCCCGGCCGGTGCCTGCTGCAGGCTGTTGATACGTTCGATGAAGCGCTGATGCACCCCGGCGCGGCTCTGTGCCATGCCCGCTTCACCGACATCATCCAGCAGCGCACGCCACAATTCGGCCTGCCAGCGATTGCCCGGGGGCAGCGCTTTGCGCTCGCCGCGGGCGGTGTTGAGAATGTGCTCGCCCGCCGCCCAGTCCTTGAGCCAATCAGCGCGGTAGACCTGGTACTGGTCAAACAGGTCGGCCAACCGCTCGGCGAGCTGGTAACGCTTGCGCAGGTCGCTGTCGTCGGTAAGGAAGCGCCGCAGCGGTTCGAAATGCGGGCGCTCGATCAGGGCCGGCAGCAGGCGCATCAGGCGCCAGGTCAGCGGGGCCTTGTCGAGCAGGGAAACTTCAGGAATTTCGTCGCGGCCCAACACGCTTCGGTATAACTGCCACATGAAGCTGCCGGGCAGTTGCACATCGATTGCGGCGGCGATGCCACAACCACCTTGGTCGTCTTCAAGGGGGTCTTCGGCCAAGGCGAGCTTGAGCCATTGGGCGATGCCATTGCTTTGTACCAGGGCGATTTCGTTTTCCAGCGGCGCCAAGGGGTAGCGACGCATCCAGCTCACCACCAGACTGCGCAGGTCGTCGAGGCGGTTGCCGTGGACGATCATGAAGCCGGGGTGGAGAGTGGTAGTAGCCATTGAGCATTCCCTGGGAGGCGGTTGATTCCGATGCGGAACCATATCACGGGGCATGCCGTGGACCATGGCATGCATGGAGACAAATCTTTTCCTGGGCGGAAAAGACAAAACCCCTACCTGCATGTGCAGATAGGGGTTTTGCGAAATGAATCTTGACGATGACCTACTCTCACATGGGGAAACCCCACACTACCATCGGCGATGCATCGTTTCACTACTGAGTTCGG
>Ga0213820_1001140_pt1 | contig 13155 bp, 12 predicted proteins | sample MC6MC0910MG_FD_179889 | JGI IMG/M metagenome (GOLD analysis project Ga0213820, IMG submission 179889) | Enriched soil aggregate microbial communities from Iowa State University, Ames, United States - MC6-MC0910-MG | ecosystem: Environmental > Terrestrial > Soil > Unclassified | place: USA: Iowa... | reverse complement strand
AGCTAGATCCGACCTTTGAGGCCGAGTAGCAAAGTGGTTATGCTCCGGATTGCAAATCCGTCTACGCCGGTTCGATTCCGACCTCGGCCTCCACCATTCGAAAGCCCCGCAGATTAACTTCTGCGGGGTTTTTTCTTTACGCGTAGAAAAAACGGATCGTTTCCGCATCCTGAGGCATCGTTTCCGCATCAGCGGTTTGCTTGGTCGGGGAAACCACCTCGCCGACTCGGCGTACACCCGCTTGGTGATCTCCTCCTTGGAATGGCCCAGGAGCCGGCTGGCGTGACTGATGTCCTCGATTTCCGAGGCCGCCTTGGGTCGGATATCACGGAACTGGAACTGCCGCACCTTGGTGGCCAGGTCAGCGTTGCCGTCGGCGATGAGCTTCCGAGCAGCCTTGTCACGCGCCTCGCTGAAGCGGTTCCTTAACATCTCCCAGCTCATTCGCAGACCCTCGTTGGTTATCAGTCGCGAGTTGCGGACTCCCTGCAGTTTGCGGCGCTCGAGTAGCGCCTCGATGAACAGCCCAAGGCCGGTCAGTTCGCCATTGACGTGCCGGCGGATGCGCAGTTTCTTGTCGGTCTTGTTCTGATCGACCCACAGATAGTCCTCGTCCAGGTCGACGGTGCTGAATTTCAGCGTGTCCGCAGGGCGCTGGCCAGCCAAGTAGGCCAGGTCCATGGCATCCTTGAGGCCCTGGTCGGCCTCGGTATAAACCGCATCCCAGATTTCGTCAGCCGCGTAGAAATCGCGCATTTTCTCCTTGTTGCGACGCACCGCTAGGCAGGGGTTGCGCTCGGCAAAGCCCCATTCCATGGCTATGATGAAAACGTGCGAGAGCAGGGCGATCTCCCGGTTTGCCCGGGTTTTGGCAGTGCGGGCATCCACGTAATGGCGGGCATCGCCTAGCATGTACCGCACATCATCCCAGTCGTACATACCGTTGGTGAGCACCTCCCACTGCATGAGGGGAAGCTTCTCGGCCATTTCGCCGTACTGCATCTCCCAGGTGGGGTGGTAGTTGCGGATGCGCTTCTTCGGGTCGCGTGGAGGATGACCCCGATGTAGTGGCCGCGGTCGGCCAGGATCACGCCGGGCTCGCCATTGACGATAACGCGGCGACCGATCTCGGCAGGCACGTCGTAATGCCGGCGAACGTAGTCGCAGTTGTAGTTGCTCATGGCTTTCTCCATGCAGGCGCCGCCCTCGCCGGGTAGGCGTTATCGTTGAATAGGGGAAGGCGCCGCAGTGGCGCGCATTGTTCTGCTGAGCTATCAATCTCCGGTTTACTCGACCTAGTGGAGGTCGCCATGACACTGAAAAGCGATACCGAAGCACTTGCCTCGATCGAGGAAGAAGCACAGGCAATGCTCAAAAAGATCGGCCTTCCTGATGACCACCTCAGGAAGGACATGATCATCTGCCTGCGTCGGATCATCGCGATTGCCCGCTACCGAAAAGGCGTTGGTGCCTATCCTGTCCTTGAATAGGGGAAGGCGATGGCGCAGCGTTTGGAAAATGCCCAAATGACCGCGTATTAAGCGCGCACGGCAATGTTCAACACACCCTGCCTCCACAAGCGTATCTCTTCGCGCCAGTTCCAAGTGTCGGCTGCAAGCAATGATGTCTATATGCTATCATGCGCTATCCGGCGGTCTAAGAGGGGCATGAGATTGACGGACCAAAAATTGAGTTTGAGATTTAAGGATTTAAGCTCAATTGTGCATTATTAACTAAAATAATCGGAGCGAGGCTGTGCGGTGGTTTATTGAGGGCGGGTTGATTTTATTTATAGTGGCGATAACGATTTATTGTTATGGCGCGTACAGGCGAAATAAAAAAAGCAAAAAGGCAGTCGGGGTGGGGGATGAAAGCGTAAATCCGCTAAGTAATGCTTTTATTATATGGTTGGCGCTAGTTATCGCTGCGCTGGTTTTGTTTGCTTTTGCATTCCTCTATGGAAAAAGGCTTAATATAGAAAACAATATCGGGCAGATCGGTGATTTTGTTGGTGGTTTGATTAATCCTGCATTAAGTTTTCTGGGGCTTTTAGTTCTGCTGCGAACTACGTTAATACAAACGATAGAAGCGAGGAAGACTAGGGAGTTTATGGGGGCGCAGCAAAAGCTAATGGAAATGGAGAAGTTTGAGAATACATTTTTCCAGCTGCTGGCTCGTCTCGAAAATTATTGCGAGAATCACTTTCGGGGGGCAGATAGCAAGAGCGACAAAGGCGGTAAGGGCCGCAAGGTTACTGGCGGTGATATTTCTGCACGTCCGTTATATTCTAGGCGCGCAGAATTTAATGCATTGCCTAATGATCAGCAAAACGATGCCGTAACCACCTTCATTAGCGAAATCGTAAACCGGGATGTGAATTTCGGATTGTTTAAGCGTGTTGGTAGCGTTGTTGATCTGATTGATGGGTCTGTGCTTCCGCTTGAGTGGAAACAGAAATATGCGGTGATTCTTCGAGACTCTATGTATCCGCCTGAGCGAATTTTGTGTTTGCATCATGCCTACATTCATGAGCGTCGTAGAGAGCTGTTTAAAAAATGGCGCCTCTACCACTCCTTGAAAAGCGAGCGATTTGCAGCGAATGTTGTTGAGCTTGCCTTCCGAGAGAACGGTGGGCTAGTTAGTTAGCACCTTATTTCAGCCAGATTCAACCGGAGCGTGCGACAATGTTTTTCAATCGGTTAGCTCCTTGTCTCGGTAATTCCAGCCGACAAGCCACCAGTCGCATTTCACCGTAAGCCAATCGTATGGCTGGGCAGCGCGGGGCCGGCTCGCCTGAGGTTGTACGCTGACGGGTGGATACGCTGTCGGCGCCTCATGACTATGCACCGGCAAGGTAGGGAAGGGGGCGAATGGTATATCGTCGTCAAAGCTGTCGTGATGGTGGTACCGCCTGCTGGTTCTGCCGCGGGCGTGCCGTGCGCTGCTGCCGCGGGTGCCGATCTGGCACCTGGCTTGGCTGCTGACCCTGCGGCTGGCTGCCGAGCAGTTGCATCGTGCCGTTGATGTCGACGACGATTTCTGTGGTGTAGCGCTTGATGCCGTCCTTCTCCCACTCGCGGGTCTGAAGCTAGTCCTCGATGTAGCACTGGGAGCCTTTGCGCAGGTACTCGCCGGCGATCTCGGCGACCTTCCCGAACAGCGACACACGGTGCCACTCGGTGCGCTCGACCTTCTGGCCCGACTGCTTGTCGGTCCATTGCTCGCTGGTGGCCAGGCTGAGGTTGGTGACGGCGTTGCCGTTCTGCAGGTAGCGCACCTCCGGGTCCTGGCCGCATGTGCCGACCATGATCACCTTGTTTACCCCGCGGCTCATGACGAAAAGGCTCCGGCCATGACGATCACTACCAGTGCCCACAAAGCCGCCCAGCGGGTGCGGGCATCATCAGGCGGGCTGACTTTCAGCACGGTACCGACTTCGCGTTCACCGCGCGCTCCAGGCTTTCAGCGTAGGTCACCGCGTCGAAATAGCGGCGCCGTTGGCCGTAAAGTCGATTGTCCTCGGAGCCAACGATGGCCCAGCTGTTGCCGCTGGCAGGCTGGACGAAGAAGCGAGAGTTGCTGCGGAACTGGGCGGCGGCGGCTTCGGTTTGCTGCTGCACCTGCTGGTATTGCTCACGGCTATTGCGGATGGCTGCGTTCATGGGTTGGTCCTTGTTGGTCAGGCGTGGAGTTCCAAGGCTTCGGCCTTGCGAACGATTCGAACTTGGGCGGTGCGGCGCTCCGGAGCGCGGCGGTCACGGCGCATCGGGTCGCTGTCGTCGATTACCGCATGCATGGCGATGAGGCTGGCCAAGACGATGCAGAGCGGGCTGATGATCTGTCGGCGCATGGCTTCGGCAACTGCTGCGGCCCGGCGGGCAACGCCGAGCTTCAACATGGCGTCGCCGATACGCTTCTCGACACCGCTTTCGCTGATGCCGAAGTGCCTGGCGATCTCCTTGTTGGTGAAGCCCTGGGCGACATCGAGGATGCATTGCAATTCGCGAGGCGCCAGGCCTCGGCCAAGGTGGCCTATCCAAAAACCCTGGCCAAGCTGGCCAATCACACCGCCAAGCACTTGCAGGCCCAAACTGGCGGCGTGGTCGACATCACCGATCCGTTCAAGCGAGATTGGATGCTGCGCAATACCGAGGTGAAAGAGGTGTGGGGAGTTGGCCGCCGTATGACTGCTCACCTTGAAGCGATGGGCATTCATACGGCGATGGATCTGGCCAAGGCTGATGCCAGGACGCTGCGACAGAAATTCAGTGTGGTGGTAGAGAAGACTGCCCGCGAACTGGCTGGAACGGCTTGCCTGGAGCTGGACGAGGCCGAGCCCCCGAAGCAGGAAATCTGCTGCAGCCGGATGTTCGGCAAGCGGCTGACTGAGCTAGCGCCGATCAAGCAGGCAGTGGCCACTTACGTTGGCCGAGCAGCGGAAAAACTTCGGGCCCAGGGTTCAGTGTGCAAGCGCATGCGCGTCAGCATCCGCACCGGGATGTTCAACCCGGATGAGGCGCACCACGCCCAAGGGGCATTGGTAGAACTGCCATACCCCACCTGCGACACGCTGCTGATCACCAGGCTGGCGACCGACGCGGTTGGCCGGATCTTCAGGCCAGGGTTTCGATACAGCAAGGCAGAGGTGCTGTTGATGGATCTGCGGCAACCGGGCGAATTTTCAGAGGATTTGTTCGCGCTCAAACAGTCGGTGGCATGTGACAGGCTGATGCAGGTTATGGATGGCATCAACGAGCGCTGGGGGAGGGGGACAGTGCGGGCCGCCAGCGTGCCGGCGACACCGGACTGGGGTATGAGGAGGGAGATGATGAGCCAATCCTATACGACACGGATCGACCAGCTATGGACGGTCAAATGTTAAGCCTGCCGTCCGCCTGGCTGGCCGAGCTGAATGACCAGCCTGCCTTGTTGACCGATCCCGATGGCAGGGCCGCGGTGCTCGTTGAGCAAGCGTTTTCCGCGCACCGACGCAGCGACGTTGACGCAGACCAGCTGGCAGACATGCTGGAGTTCACCGAGGCAGCAAGGCTGTGGGCGCTGATCGAGCATGAGGAGGTCGCTTGAGCCTCCTTGTGTGAACAACGGCTATGGGGAGAAAGCCCAGGGTAGCCAGTGACAGCTATCGACCCATAGCGGCCTCTCGCGAAGGGCCAGGCTGTGTGAAAACCCCAATAGCTCTTTAGAAAGCGCGGTCCTACGTGAAATCCGAAAAGGCTTGGCTACTCAACTGACCCAGAGTTCAGGTAGAAGCGCGAATTCTGAGTTGTTTTGACCAATCAAATCGCGCCGGAGGTTTTCACACAGGCCAGAATCAGCCGCTCGGATGTGTCTACGAAACTAGGGTCGATTCAAAGAAACAAATCGATCTCGATTCTCTAAAAAAACTGAAGGCGAGTGATCGCAGCGTCCTAAAGGCAGAGCTTATCTACGGGGGCTCATTCTGGTGTCGTATGTGAAGCGTGGAGTGGCAAACTGTTATAAATAACCTTTCAAAATAAAGTCTGATATTGTTATTTCGTTTCGCTTTTTGATAATGTTAGGTTTTTGGTAGCACCAAGCTACGCTTCAATTGGCCAGTCCTCGGGGTCGTCCTGCATACCGAAACGGAGAATGCCATGAAGATTGAGAAACTATCGAAGCAAGTTGATTATTCCAATGCGAAGCTCTATGCGTTCGAAGTTGCCGCGGCGCTGGGCGTCGCAGCTGCGGTCGTTGGAATAGTCACCGGGATTTCTGGTTTTTTTTCGCAGGCTGAACTTAATAAAAAAATCAACGAGATAAATGACAAGCTGGACGCGATTATCGCTGGTCAAGTTGCAATAATAAATGAGCTAAAGAACCTCGGCTTACATATTGAGGTTGTCGCTGATCAGTCATGGGAGAAATCTTATGGTAGATCGCTACAGTCTCGCTGGGAGCAATTGGAAATGTACTTGGCTAAGGACGAATCGCTCGACCCTGCTGCAATAAAAACAACTGCTGAAGAATATCGTGAGCTTGCTTTTTTCTGTTTCAATGAAACGGTGAATCTTGGGCAAATGGGCGTGGCGGGATTCGTGTCTTATGTTGCGGGGATGACAATTTGTTTCATTTGTTACAACAAACGCAGCGATAAAGACAGTTCGATTTCAGCTGCGCGAAGCTTCCTTGATCAAATAAATAATTGGTTGTCGCCTGATAACAACAAATCTATAGTTTGCTTAGTGTCGCAGACAGAAGACTTGATAAAAACAAAAAGAGCTGATCTGGACGACCGACCTAGGGATTACCACGTTGACACTACTGTTTCGTACTGGAGTCCAGACATTGAGGAACATTGCAGCCAGGAGAAATATAAATATATCACAGTAGACGGTGATTTTGATAACGGCTATACCGGTCGAGTGCGTTACGAGTATGGAAAGGAGCGTTGTCGCTTCCGTCCTATCAGGGAACCTCATGGATCTCAGTTCATGAGCCTTAGGGATTTTCATAAAGGTTACAGCCTGGACATCGTGTCTGGAACTGTTTATGAGCTGGAAGGTGACGTCTCTGTACCGATTATTCCAATCTTCAATCAAAGCGAATATGCTCAGGTCAATACATTCAACACTGATCGTATTGCAATTTATCAATTGATGGCTAATTTAGCGCAGCAAAAAATACTGCAGGCAGCGTTGACGGACGTTAGAGACACGTTACTTCAAAGAATAGCGGAGGAGTAAATCGATAAACTTCGCTTGCTGAGTACTATTGATTTTCCGGGAGCGGTAATGTCGGTCCTTGGTTCGATCAGATGCTCAAACACTTGCACCTGAGATTGAGTGCTATTTGCAAACCTGAATGATCGATTCAACCGAAGTACGCGCAACCCGAGGCTCATCTGGCGCTCGAAAAAAGGGGCTGACGAGCCTGCCGATCACGCTCTAGGCCGCAGTCGCAGTGGCCTGACCACCGCTCTGCGAGGCCAACGGGACACCGTTGCGTTTCCTCCTTTCTGGCGGTCAAGCCAGTGATATCAGCCCCGCATGTTGACACGAATCGCAAAGACTTTGGACATGCCATACACGAGGTGACGAGGACTCTAACGGCTGAAGGGCAGCTACGGGTCGAAAGCGGTCCTTCGCGATGGCCCCATACCTGAAAATTTGTTGATGCGATTGCCGTCGCAACAGGCGAGTAAAGTCGGCCAATTGCTGCCGTATCTATGGACTCCCGTCTGATTCACGCAAGATGATCTGGCAAGACGCTTACGGAAAAACAAGCGTGCAACCATTTGCTTGCGCCTCTATTGTTGGTGGCGCTGCTTTCTTACGGGAGGAGGCTGACCTACCGTAGCGTGCTGATCGATTTGGTAGGTTGAGCCTTAACGCTTTTCATACTGTGGGCGTCAAGAGCATCTGTGGTATGTGAAATTGCATCACCATAAAGAATGTTGCCCTCAACATCCGTCACTTGAAATACAACCTCAGCGGTCCCTTGAAAGGTGATCTTGTCTTCGATCAGAAAGCGGTCCTTGGCGATTTGAATGTCTTGGACGGCAAGGGTATAGGTCATGATCGGATTGCCCTTAATTGAGTCCTCCATGACGTTCATTGCCAAGTCCTCTAGCACTTTCTCATCAGTAAGATTAAGTCCGGCAATGCGTTCGACTAACGCTTCCCGCTTCTTTATTGCGTCGTTCTTAGGCTTAGCCTGCTTGCCTTTCGGGAGTGCGGTGAAGTACGCGCGCTCTTCGGCAACAGAAGTGGCGAAGAGCTGCATTGTTTGAAGCTTTTCTACAAAACTCTTGAGTTTAGTCTGAAGTCGCAAGCGCTCCCCTTGACGATTCAATGACGCTGCTTCAAACACCTTGTTGCAGGCACTCAGTCTTGACTCGAAAAGATCCTTTCGTGCTGTTTGATTGTCATTCAATGAGATAGATTTTGTTGTGCGGATGGTCCCCGCGAGCCCGTTAATCAAATTCAAGGCCTGGGACGCTGCTATCAAAGTGGGGAGCAATGCGTAGTTACTCATTGGCTGTGTGTTCATTTCTTCGATAGCTTTTCTAAACTCCGGAGACAAAGTCAATCCACTGTCAGCGCGCTTACCTCCACCACCTGCCTGCTCTCCAGTGATCCTCTCGGCCGAAATTGCATCGTAGAGCGCGTCAAATCGAGAAGTCCTAAGCTTGGCAGCTACGATTAAAGCTAGCTTCGCTTCGTCGATCGGAACAACCCGCGCCCCTTTTGCATTGAGTACTCCTTTGACTTCTGGGTTATCTCCTAGAGCATCGCAAAGCTGCCTCGCGATTTCTCGCGTTGCCATCAGCCCCCCTTGTCGGGACTGCAACATGACAGGCGCGTTTTCGGCCTCGAACGTGATGGAGCCGTCAACAGTTGTGGCCTTCGTATCTCCAAGAATTTCTTTCAACACCACCGCATCAGCGTACTTTTCCTTCGACTTAGCCAAGGCTGTGTCTCGCTCTGCCTCAGCCATTGTCTTCCCCTCCGTCACGCCAGTGAGTGAGCTATAGTTCGAGGCTGAGTACTGTTGCTTGATAATTTCAGTCTGTGCAGTAGCCATGTCCTTCTGCAACTTTAGAATCTCATTCTGGGTTTTGAGCATCTCCAACTGATTTCGCAAATCTTCTGCTTCACTCGCCGGTAGCTGGCCACTAAAAAAAATGCACAGGGAGAGGCCTGCGGACAGAAAACGGGTACACATAGACGCTCCTTGTTGCTTTGGATAACGATTAGATGGTAGTTATAGTGTTGCCTTGATTGCACTGAGCAACTATGAAGATAGCAGAATCGAGCGTCTACCGTAGGTACTCGACCTTAAAGTCGACTTTCCCGGAATGCCACGTCTTTATGGTCTGTCGCTCACTCACGTAGAGCGGCAAAGCGCATAAAGTTGACGCCGATTGCACTCATGGGTACGTGGAATCGGTGAGTCAATGGACGGATGCTTTACTAATCAGGATTACAAGCCCCGCAGGGGTGGTTGGGGGGAAAGGGCTTCGCAGCAATTACTCTTCAAGTACCTCGATGAGCCAAATTCACTACCTACCAATGTCTCGCACCAAAATGACATCTATGCTATTTGCATTAAGACTGGCTTCCTCGGGGGTTCGTGAGCAGCGCGACAGACGAATCAGGTGAACAGCACTTCGGAATCCAGGTGCGTCTAAGACTATTGGTATGACCTGCCCCTCTTTCCAACCATCCCTCTTGCTTAGTACGATTGCTGTCGGCGCTAGATTCGTAGTGAGGACTTGCCCTGTATCTCCAGTTAATATTCTTGCTGGCACGACCGATACACCATTTTCATCCAGCGCTCGGACGTACACTTCGCAATATTTCCGAGACTGCTCCGGAAAGCAAGCGCATGCCTGAAGAAGTGCTGCCAGCAATACTACCGCCCCCCCTTTTATGGGGGGCGAATATTCAAGAAGATACATTCTATAATCCATGCTTGTTAAGAAGATCGTCTAACAGTTTCTTCTTTTCAGCTACCGCGTTCTCATCGATCTTGGCGACCTCTTTGAGGTAAGCGCGCTGAAGTCTAAGAATCTTTCCGTCCAGCTCTCGGGTTTCGCCAATAGCTCTTGTTTCAGCGGCAGCCATGTCTTCAGGGAATACAGCATTTGCATCCCAGAATTTTTGTGTCTTGTCCGGCGAGGGACACTTTGGAAGCAACACACCGAGATACCCAATGACCTGAGGATTAGGAATCAGTAGCGTGGTCCCATCGAAGGTGGCCTTTATATCGACTTGAGTAGTGTCTTGTCTATATGAACCTCGTACAGAAAAGCATCCGAAGCCAGCCGATGCTGAACCTGAGATGGATGTTTTAATTGTCTGCTGGTCAGAGTGGGAGAAGTCAGCTTGGAGCTTTACGTTTTTCACGACCACAATCGAAGTCGCCAGAAATGGCAATGTGCCGATTGGGCGAACAGACGGCTTTGCAAATAGGTTTCCTCCGTCACTCAAATAGCGAAACATGTTCGGCTGTACCCACGTCCAATCCCTATTTGCAAAAAGATCGGATTTCAACCAAGGGCGGACGATTCGACACCTCAGGTAGTCGAACGATACGTTGATCGTCGTGACATCTGAGACCTCGTGATTGACGGTTTTACTGCCATTGGCTCCAACCGCTACCGAGTTGAACAATCCCCAGCGCGCACCCATGCCACCACTCCAAGAGGTGGAACTTGAGTACGAGTGGGTTTCAGTATCCGTCACGGTGCGGGTAAATGAAGCCCAGCCGGCGCTAGTATTCCAAGTACTGATTGAAGGGTTTAGAAGGGTCGTTTGATACTGTCCGACTGGTGCGATCTTAGTTTCATTTTGAAACGTGTTTCGAAGCTTGATCCATTCGCCTGACGGATTTCCAGTCTGGAGCTGCCAAGCTCTCCCGATTAGGTTGTTATCGAAGTATGATTTTCGCCCGAGCGTCTCCCAATTATTTCGCGCGGAATTCTTGGCTCGCAGTAATCGCGCTAGTGTCGCTTGATTTGCATTCTGCTTTGACAATTCACTTTCATATGCTTCAGCAGCATCATCGTAACGACTAGCGAACAAGTCGTACTTTGGCTGAAGCGCAGCAATTTCCGATTCGATATCTGTAAGCTCGGCTTTCTCCTTTGCTGTCAAAGGCCTGTGCCTTAGAGAGACTTTGTCAAGGGCGTCCCAGTACTGACCTGAGACTGTGGATGTTAGCGGTCGATAGGTGAATGATGTATCGAGAGCCTCGTCCAAGAACTCGGCCTGAAGGTACATATCGTTCGAGCCTGTGTTTTCATTCCAATTTGGGTTTAGAAACTGACCTGGCGTCATCATAACTCCAAATTGACCTCGGGTGAGCAAATCGCTTCCAGAGTCGGAATCCGCTCCGAAAAGATGTTTTTCAACGTAATAGAACAGGTTCTTTACAATCTTTTGATTGTCGCTCATACACTACTCCTAGAACAATGTGAAGGAACAATTGCTGCAATAGATGGCAGCATTAAGCGACTGCATTGTGCGGACATCAGAGATTCCTGCTCACTGTGTGTCACCCCAAAAATACGAGAGGTGCGAGGAGGAAAGATGATGTGGCTTTTGGCCTTATCACGAAGCCTAGCAGCGAATCCATGGTCTGCAATTGGCCGATTGCTGCCTTTCGCGAAAGACCGCTTTGGGTCGAAAGCGGACTGTGAGAGCAGGGGGTAAGAGACGATTGAGGACGGATCGTGGTTGGCAGAACGCCTAGGGGGGGAGGCTGTAGCTGTCTAAAACTGCCCGAAAGCTTCTCGGTCTAACTGGGCCAGAATCGTTGAAACTGGCAGAGCTGTATTAGACAGGGGTGATGGACAGACCGCTTGTGGCGCGGCCTGAGGTTCGAATCTCACACTACTGCTGCAGTACTAGAAGCTAAGTTCGAATGGCCATGCCCGCCCGCATGACCATCCTAGCCTTAGACTCTCGCGAGAGCGAAGGCGGCGAAAAGGCTCAGTAGGACTGCGGCTACTGGAGCTACGCCGAAGGTGCAAAGCACCCCGACGACGCCACCGAATGCTGTAAGGCATTCAGCCAAAGCTGCCGAACCTTTTTGATCAGAAATACTCATCGTATCCCTCCTCAAAAATGCCCACCCCGTCCCTTAATGCGGTTGATTAGGGGGGAGCTGGTTCAGACCTGCCGTTTTCTGTGAGACCGGCAACACTGGACGGCAACCCAACCGGTACATCGGCGCGTATGGTGATCTGCCACAGGCGTCAAATTGGCGCGGATGATGCCACCACCGACCAGCTTGGTCCAGTGTAATTTGCAGGCCAAAAATCGATTCCAAAACTGAAACGGCGACCCTTGCAGTGTGCGGCCTGTAGCGGGGCCGTTTCGTCTTTGTTTTGGAATCGATTTTGCCGCTGACCCCGCATGGATTGGACGCTTGTACCACGGTCTTGAAAACCGCTGCCAGGGACTCAAAATCAATTCCGCAACTAAAGGCGCACCCCTTGATTTTCAAGGGGTGCAGCCTCGCTAGAAAATCGCCTATGCGGAATGGATAATCTCGTAAGCTATTGAAAAAGAAGGAAATGCAGCTCGGATTGCAAATCCGTCTACGCCGGTTCGATTCCGACCTCGGCCTCCACCATTCGAAAGCCCCGCAGATTAACGTCTGCGGGGTTTTTCTTTGTGCGTAGAAAACCCAGGTCGTTTCCGTATCAGCCCTCTCCTTGGAGTAGGGGATCCGCCGGCTTAGCGCTCAGGCTGTCACTCCACGATACAGATCCACCGGTGGTTGTACCGGTATGGGGCCCTGGTGAATGCCACGTCTGATACTAGGGTCATGCCACGCTTTTGAAGCGCTTCGGTCAGTTGAGCGAGTGTCTCTGCCTGGATAGTCATTGCTGTCACCTCGTCAGATTTACTGCGTTCTTAATTCCTGACCGAGAAGACAACCGCCGGATTCAATTTTTTTGGCTCGCTGCACGATTGCGAGAAGGATCTCGCGGGCAGCGCCTACCCCGCTGACGCCTCAAAGCTTGTATTGAATGGTGTAGGACTCATCGGCTCTAGGCTCCATGGTGATAGGAATGCCGAAGATCTTTCCGTTACATTCACTGACGACACAGCGATACACGGCCCCTTGCCTGAGTTGGGTCCACAAGCCTTCATCATGTATCACTATGCATGCCACACGCTCTTCCGGATCATTTCTGACCTGGGCAACGTGGTGGTCCAGGTCGCAGCCGAACTCGGCAGTCGTGAACTCTGGATCGTAGCCTATCAACACCCCGTGCCTTTGCAGGTCGTCCCTTATACGTTCAATCACGTCGTCTGCTTCTTGTTTTAACATGACGGTTACCTCACGGTGCTTGTACCCCTCAAACTCTAGCTGACCCTACAGCTTTTCGTTGTCCAGTGGCGTAACCAACCATTCCCCCTCATTCCTGACATTACCCACCGCCTTGCTGACCGGGTACCAACGAAAGTCTGCTGCGGGCCGGCAGCCCTGTTCCACGATTGCCGCAGCCCGCTGCGGCGACGTAGTGGGTGCGATCCATTCCCGGGCGAGCTCAGGGGACAAGACCAAGGGTTTGCGGTCGTGGATATCGATCAGCCCTTGATCCGCTGCTGCTGTGATGATCACAAAACCATCGCGCTCGTCAGGCTCGATGTTCTG
>Ga0213820_1001135_pt1 | contig 13181 bp, 17 predicted proteins | sample MC6MC0910MG_FD_179889 | JGI IMG/M metagenome (GOLD analysis project Ga0213820, IMG submission 179889) | Enriched soil aggregate microbial communities from Iowa State University, Ames, United States - MC6-MC0910-MG | ecosystem: Environmental > Terrestrial > Soil > Unclassified | place: USA: Iowa... | reverse complement strand
GACATTTGGAATTACTATCTCTAATATTTCCCCAATAATCGACCAAAAGTGATTGCGTGGGTTACCATAATATTGCTGCTTCTCTAATGATTGTTTACCAGGCATTGAGCCCACAATTAGCACCTTAGTTGACAAGTCAATAACGGGTGGTAATACATTTTTTAGTTCATCTGACACGCCAACCACTCCTTTCTTCTATTGTAACGGAAAATCAGAGCCAATCAGTATCTCCTTAGAATCTTTTAAATGAAGTTTGTTTGATGAATGATTTTTTATATACGTCCTTACAATTTCATAGCCAATGCAATATCCAATCCACTGAGGAAGCTTTCCACCATATAAAAATTCCGCATGATGTGCCAATCCCTGACTATTCATCTGAGTTAAAAAATACATTTTCCATATTTCCAGCATCTTTTCCATCGAGTAATACTTCAACCATGGTGCTAACCATTCATCTCCATAAATTTCTTCTACTGCACATTCTGCCAAGCCTTCTAAAATTAAAGAATCCAACAAGGTCACTTCGTTTAAAGATTTATTTAAATAATGCAGACGACAAACATGATTGTATTCATGTGCAAATAATGCACGAAGTTCCTGTTTTTTAAGTTCCCCAACAAATAAAAATATGGCATTAGGATAGGCGGCTCCATTTTTATTGGTCATTGTTTGTTCCTGTGTTATAGGGAATATATAGATAGGTATATTGGGACCGTTCCATTTTTCTTTTAAGTGATTTAATTCCTCTTGCACAATTAACCAGATATTTTGATCTTCTAACTTTTGAATAGCTATGTTTTCATGCGGCAAATATAGCCCCTGTTGCTGCAATTCAAATTGTATTTCTTCCGGATTTCCATCATTAAAGATCTCTATTAGACGATTACAAATGATAGAGCGCTGTAATTCATAAAGATTCCGCTTAGGCATAAGCTTTTCAATCTCCATAATTTCATGTAACCACTCATCTGTTGGTATAACTGACATCCTCACACCCCCAACTATAGTTTATGTGTCCAATAGACAATCGGCTAATGATGGGTAGATGAGACAGCATATATTAGCTTGTAAGGAAGCCGAAAGGAGGGATAATTTGTGAATCCAGCTGATACTTATAATCTTTGCTGTCAATATCAAGGGAAACGTGTAAAAATTACAGAATCATGCGGAAAAGTACATTATGGAGAAATATCTAGAGTAGATAGAAGACAGGTATGGATTCTACCTGATAGACGATTTGGTGGTTATGGTTTAGGTTTCTGGGGTTTTAGAAGAGCAGGCTTCGGTGTTGGCATCGCACTTGGAACAATTGTCGGGATTGCACTTGCACCACTTCTATTTTGGTAATTTAATTTGCAATAGCTGCTTCAAAATATAGAGGGGAAATAAGCCATATCAAACAATTGTTGAGATGGCTTATTTCCATTATTGCACTTGCTCTTTCTGCTGTTTGCTTTCTATCAGCTCGGATATCGTGACAAATGTATAGCCCTGCTTTTTCAGCACTGGCAATATTTCCTCCAGCGCTTTAATGGTTTGACTGCGATCGCCGCCTCCATCATGGAATAAAATAATATCCCCAGGCTTTGAACCTTTTAGTACCTTTTGTGTAATTTTCTTTACACCTGGCTGCTTCCAATCCTGAGTATCCTGATGCCAAGACCACATAACAACTTTGTATCCATCCCTAACAGCGGCATTAATCATTGAATCATTATAGTTACCACCTACAGGACGGAATAAAGCCGGGGAAAATCCAGTTATGCTATAAATTATTTCCTTTGTCTGACGCAGTTCCTTCTGCAATTCAGCTACAGAAACTTTAAACGGATGTGAAAACGTATGATTGGCTAACTCATGTCCTTCAGAATAAGATCGTAAAACAACCTCTGGATATTTTTCTGCATTTTTTCCAATAATAAAAAAGGTAGCCTTTGCATCATACTTTGCCAATAAATCTAAAATAGCTGCCGTATACTTAGGATGTGGCCCATCGTCAAAGGTGAGGGCAATTATTTTGTCTTCCGTATTGATATCCCACACAACTTCTCCTGTCTCCTCATAATAGGGACGACCTTTATCCGCATACGTTATCTGCTCTGTAGAACATACCGATATGATAAAAAGACAAATGCTTAAAATCATTACATATTTACGTGTCATAGCATCACCTCCCAAGTCACATTCACATTACTCCGTCAACTTACTATTTACGAATTACAATGAATTATACTTGTGAAGGATTGGCGGTTTTCCCCTTTAATTATTACCGAAATCCCCTTATTAAGATGTTGAAATTCCCATTTTTTACAATAAAATCACACGAACTGATAATATTAATAAGCTCCGTTTTGACATCATTTTCAACATTTCTTAGTAATGATGAATAACATACGCTATAACCTAATTGTATTTTTTATTGAAAATGTCGAACACCTTTTTAACTCCTACCATATGTATATAGAGAAAAGGAGTGATTTTGATGGTGACAATAGAGCCTATTATGATTAAGGGACATTTCTTCACCGCAGTGGCTGTTCAATTACCCAAAACAACACTACTGACGGTTTCAAATAATACGGGCTATATTATGTGCGGGGCATTGGATGTCGGTTTGTTAAATGACCGCCTAGCTGATCGAAAAATTATCGCTGGGCGAGCTGTTGGCGTAAAAACAATCGATGAATTATTGACAGCTCCCCTAGAATCAGTGACCTATGAGGCACAACAGTTGGGCATTACTGAAGGAATGTCTGGTGTAGAGGCTTTATTAAAAATGATCTAAAGCTATTAATTACGCCCCAGGTAATTGCGTCCGGATTTTTTTCGCGCTCGCTCGAAAAGCTCCTCTTCAAAATCCGTAACATCCTCCAAGGGCTTTAGGTCAACACGATGTTGGTCACTCAGGCGTTTTCACAGGATGTGAAGATCTTGACCTGAGTTCCTCTATTTCAGCAAGCGTTAGTATGCCCGCTGTAAAAAAACGCATTCATTAGCCACCAAAAGAAGTGGAAGTATTTTGTACCTGACGCTTCGCTTTCAGTACAAAAGTATTTGTTGCTGTCGCTGCGCTTTCGCACAGTAAAGATCTGCTAGATCAAGAAAAACAAAGCGTCAGTGCAACACTCGACTAGACGCTTTTTTAGCTGATGTCATATGTATTTTTGTATAACATAGCCACGCTTTCCCTATACTTTGGGCAAAGGAGTGTGCATGATGAATAAAGATAGGAAAATACATGTCATCTTATTATTTATAGTAATGATTATTTTTCTCTGGTCTGTAATAAAGCCAGCCTCCTATTTTGATTGGCTTGCAGAGGTAAGTCCAGCCTTTGTAGCTATTATTATTGTTACTGCCATCTATAATAAATTCCGCTTTACAACTTTTTCGTATTGTATCATCGCTTTTTTATCCATCTTAACGTTTATTGGTGGACACTATACCTATTCAGAGGTCCCTCTGTTTAATTGGATTAAAGAAGATTTCCATTTACAGCGAAATAACTATGATCGCTTTGGGCATTTCTTTAAAGGTTTAATGGCGATTGTTATAAGAGAAATATTAATACGAAAGACGCCATTAGCAAAAGGCGCTTGGTTAACAGGCATTACGATTAGTATTATGCTTGCTATTGCGGCTACCTATGAAATCATTGAATGGCTAAGCACAAAAATCTCCAAAGGTAGTAAAGGATCGAAGGATTTTGTCGGAATGCAAGGCGATCGCTGGGATGCGCAATGGGACATGTTTTTAGCCCTTATTGGAACACTTTTAACATTGCTACTATTTACCAAATTACATGATAAATTATTAAAAAACAAAATAAAGGATAGCAGGCAGCAAAGTTAGTAAGAGCCTTTAGAAAGGTGGTTTTCGATGTATTATTCAACTAGTAGTCAGCAAGTTCCTTATGCACAGCGTGTCATCATTGTGAATGGTCATGGAAAAGTAATGGCAAAAGCAAGCTATGTCCAGCTTCAAGTTGAAGTTAATACGCAAGGGAAACATGTACAGGATGCACAGAAGGAAAATGCGATGAAAATGAATCGTGTCATGCAATCTCTGTTAGCACTTCAAATCCCAAGAGAACATATTCAAACAACAGGCTACACGATTTCACCTCTTTATGATTTTGAGAATGGTAAACAAATTTTTAATGGCTACGAAGTGACCAATGCCATAACAGTAAAGGTGACTGACACAAATCAAGTTGGCGCAGTTATTGACACAGCTGTGCAAAATGGTGCAAATCGTATTTCTTCCATTCAATTTAACATAGCCGATGCGGATACCTATTACCAGCAAGCACTTACTTTAGCTCTCCATAATGCCCAAATGAAAGCTAAAACAATTGCAGAAACGATGCATTTGCCTTTACAGCCCCAGCCAATTGAAATTGTTGAGGAACATGAAGGTAGCCCTGTCCTCTATAAATCCATGGCGATGGCCGATTCAACAATTGCTACACCTATTGAACAGGGGCAAATGGCGATTAATGCGACTGTTCGGGTGAAATTTCAATATTAATGACAAGAGCTTTCTGCCTTTTTGAATGGCAGAAAGCTCTGATTTAAAAAACAAATGCATTTTTTTCTAGGCATACTATATCATTCGACGTTTTAACAATAATATCAAAATGCTGTCTAAATGAATGCATAAACAATTCATATTGAATGCGTCGTTCCTAAGTAACCCTCAAATAAATCATAGCTTGTAAAAAACGAATTAAGTTTTTTACAAGCTTTTTTAATTATTCTCCAACTTCTCAATGGTTAGATTAATTTATAGAAATAACACCTTCCTTGCTAATAGCCTCCACTCGATTTGTTGCTTCTCCAATTTTCCACTTTGTTGAATCTCCTTTTACTTTTTTAATGTCCTTTAAATTAATTGTAATATCGGATGACTCACTTTTAGCTATAAGCTCTAAAGATTGTGGTGCCTTTGAATAGGACATCGTAATATCTCCAGAGCCTGATTCAACAAATAACGCTTTTTCTTCATTCATTTCATTTAATACTATTTCACCACTCATGGAGGTAATGTTCATCTGTGGACTAGAGACACTTGTAATGTAGCTATCACCATTTGCAGCTGCTATTGTTAGTTCCTTACAAGCACTATCTGTTATCTTCAATTCACCATCCTGTGATGTAATCTTACCTCTTTCAGCTGATAGTCCCTTAATGATTTTAGTTCCTGAATTATTTAAAATCGAAATCTCTTGAGCCGTAATAGTATTGATTCTTATATCTCCATAGCTATTATTTAATTCAATTTTATGCAGTGTATTAGGTGGTATTGAAATTTGAATAGTACCCTTTTTTCCAATGCTAATATTTTTTAAAACCCCATCATCTGTATCAAATTGATGTATGCTTATTTTATTACCATCTTTTTGGATCTCTACTGGAGCATTTTGCTTTTTTTGTTGTTTACCGTCAATAGCAATCGATAATTTTTTAGAAGTAGCACCCACTAATTCTACATTCCAAGACTCATTATTTATTTCTAATACTTCAATTTGCTTTGCATCAAAGGTCTGATGGTTAGTATAGTCTTGTTGTGCACTTACTTTTAAAACTACTACCACAGCAATTGAAATGATTATTAGTGAGGCGATAATTCCCTTTTTCACTTGGTTCACTCTTTTCTGATGATAGATTTTAAGTTAAATCCACTTTATCGACCTTTCGATAAGATAGATAGCCAATTAAAAATCCTAATCCACACAATAGAATTGGCACAGCCATAATTTGAAATAGACTAGATGATGTGGTTCCATCAGAAACAGTTGCATTAATGACAAATCCAATAAGTACAGCTGATGTAATAGTAGAAGCGATAGATTTTTTTCGCATACCAAAGTACAAAGGTATTAAACTTACGCCAGCAGTCATAAAAGCACTCATAAAAGTAGATGGTATTGTTGCAATCATATCTTGTATGTCCGCTGGTTGCTGAAATAAACCCATTATCGGATTTAAAAAATAAATCAGTAAATTAATCATGAAGGTAGCACTAATAATACTGACAAAGCAGAAACCAAAAACGAGCGACAGCTTGGCAAGTATAATTTTTTTCTTTTCAATGGGTACGTGAACAATAATTGAACAGTCTTGTTTTTATATTCATCTATTACCAAGCGGGATAGGATTACACTTGAAAAAATAATAAATACAATGCGAATTAGAATATTTGATAAGGACATAAATTCCGTATAGTTTAAAAACTCCCCTTCTCCTTCTCCCCCTAGAGCCATCAGAGCAACAGCTACAAAAATGCTGATAATACAAATTAATAAGCTCTTTATATAACCAATCATACGATTCTTTTTCCATTCAAGTCTTAGCAATTTAAGCATGTGGATGCCCTCCATTAATTAATTGTAAGAAGTAGTCTTCTAAATGCTGTTGTTGCTTTTCAAGACCATTGACAACTATACCGCTGAGAATAAGCTCTTTATTAATTTGAGACTGCGAAACATTTTGCTCAAAGATTCGAATACAATGCTGATTGACCACTTCATAATTTAGAATACCAAGCTTATTCTCAAAAACTTCAATTGCTCCCTTGAAATCATCTATCTGGATTTCTAGATAAGCCATGTTTTCTTTACGAATGTCCTCCATTTTAACTTCTTTTAATAGTTTTCCATCATGAAGGATGCCAATAGTGTCTGCTATGGATTCAATTTCTGACACGATATGACTTGAAATTAAAATGGTGATACCGTACTTTTCTTTTAGCTGTATTAAAAGCTCTCGTATATCTTTAATGCCAATGGGATCAAGACCATTGATGGGTTCATCTAAAATAAGTATTTCAGGCTTTGTCACTATGGCGCGAGCAATTCCTAATCTTTGCTTCATTCCCAATGAAAATTCATGTATCTTTTTATTTTCTACGTTATTCAGACCAACGATTCTAAGCGCCTCCTTTACAGCCCCCTTGTCATTAACGCCACTATACTCACAGTGAAGCTCTAAATTATCCTTTGCTGTCAGTCTTTCATAGAATTCTGGGTACTCAATAATGCTCCCTATTTTCTTCAAGTATTGATAAGAGGTTGTAGAGATTGGTGTATTAAAAATCTTTATTGCACCTGAGGTTGGCTTTACTAGGTTTAAAATCATTTTCATAACCGTTGTTTTCCCAGCACCATTCGGACCTAAAAAACCATAAATCTCTCCTCTTTTAATGTTCATATTGACATTCGAGACAGTTTCCGCTCCCTTGTAGCTCTTGCATAATTGATGTATTTGAATAACGGTTTCCATATTACCTTCTCCTTACTGTTTTATGATTCATTACACTAAGCTTAATAAGTGAAAGTAAAATCAAAGTAAAATCAACGGAAAATAACAGTAATTTTTTTACTAGAGGAAGGATATACAACTCAGAAGCTGTTATGATGAAATTGAAATGAGGGATACAAATGGAAGATGTAAAAATCCTAACAGTAGATGATGAAATCGGCATTTTAAAACTTTTGGACATTACGCTAAGGAAAGAAAGTTTTACTAATATTGATACGGCCTCTACTGGAAAAGATACACTGCAGCTTATAAAGGACAATCATTACGATATTATTTTGCTGGATATCATGCTGCCAGATATTAGTGGCTTTGAGCTTTGTACAGCTATCCGTAATCATACAAATACCCCTATTATTTTTGTTAGTGCTCGCTCCACTGATTTTGATAAATTAACAGGGCTGGGATTAGGCGGGGATGATTATATAACAAAACCCTTTAATCCTTTAGAAGTGGTCGCTCGAATAAAGGCCATCCTTAGACGTCAAAAAATGCATGAAAATGCTCAGCAACAACTTGAGGCAAAATTTGATTTTGGTTATTTTACACTTAACCCAGAGACTGCCACACTAATTGTTAATAACTTGCCTGTAGAATGTACCGCTAAGGAGCTTGAGCTACTACAATTCTTTTGTAAAAACCCTAATCGTATTTTTACGACCTCTCAGCTTTATGAACTTGTCTGGGGCAATGATGTATATGGGGAGGAAAAGACTGTAACCATTCATATTTCAAAACTGCGGAAAAAGCTTGGAGATGATACGCGAAAACCAAGAATTATTGTGAATTTAAGGGGTATAGGCTATAAATTTATCCCTCCAAAAGAGGAATCCCTATGCGAATAAATACACGTTTTACATTACATCTTGCATTGGGTATTATGCTGTGGATGCTTATAAGTGGAATCTGTATTCTAATTGGCATCGAAGGAATCCTACCGCTCTTTAAGGAAAACGCTAGTGAGGAGTATGAAAATTTATGGGTACTTTGGATTTTTGGATTTAGTACTGTCTCCTGTATAGCAGTATTTGGATGGTACTTTGGTGGTCCGCTTGGCTTTATCATGACCTGGATTCAGCAATTATTTGAGAATAAGTATACACAGCCCAATGGACTTACCAACATCTATAACCGTAAAGGAAAGCTCCGTATGCGTTATCTGCTCTATCAAGAGGTCCTTCAGCATCTACAATCCTTATCAGGCAAATTAAAAGCTGCCGAGACAGAACGAGAAGAAGTGGAACAAGCAAAGCAAGAATGGATTGCAGGTATTTCACACGATTTAAAAACGCCATTAACCTATATTACTGGCTACTCTACGCTATTATTAAACGATCAATACGAATGGTCCAAGGAGGAAGCTCGTTCCTTTATTCAAGAAATTGCAGATAAAGGAAGGCATATGGAGGAACTAATCCAAGACTTAAGCCTCTTCATTCAACTTAATCACCCAAATCAATTACCATTGCACAAAATGAAACAGGATATTGTGGAATTTACCAGAAGAGTTGTGGCCACTATTAGTAATAATCCACAGGCAAACGACTATATTTTGCATTTTCAAACAGATACACCTGCCATACATGCTGAATTTGATGCTAAATTCATGCAAAGGATTCTACAAAATGTTCTTATGAATTCCATTATCCACAATCCTCCTAACACAAATATTTATACACACATTTTTGATCACCCTGAATATGTAGATATCCACATTGTGGATAACGGTGTAGGTATGCCTCCACATATGGTCGAAAATATATTTCAACAATATTATCGTGGAACGACAACTGAATCTTCCTCTGAAGGCACTGGGCTTGGTATGGCAATTGTTAATAAACTCGTCCTAGCACATAATGGAACCATTTCTATAGAAAGCCAGCTCTCAGTGGGAACAACCTTTCATATTACCTTACCAAAAAAATAATAAACCCACCTCTTTGCTGCGAAAAGCATTAAAGAGGTGGGCGTATATCATCTTGTCACGAATTCCCCCTCCTATTCCCAAAATAATTGGTTCCGATAACACCAACAACAATGCTGACTCCACCAATTAAATGGTAAAGATGAAAAGCTTCCTTTAAAAAAATAACGCCTGCAAGTATAGTAATGAATGTAGCTAAATTACTAAAAACGCTCATTTTAGAAGCTTCCAAAATTGATAAGGAGTAATTTGATAAATAAGATGTCACAAGTGAAGATAAAATACCTAAATAAACAATGGCAATAACAAAATCACCATGCATAAATGGCTTAAAAAATTGAGGAAGTGTTTGATTGATTACATGATTTCCTATTGCTACCCCATTGAAAATAACAAATCCACAAAATGTCATCATATAAGTTAGTGTTATTAAAGAGTATTGCCTTGTAAGTTTTCTTGCAAAAACGTTATAAAATGATACTGCCAATGCTGAAAGTAAAATTAATCCGCTACCTATTACATTCGCTGCACTTGCGTCCCCATTATTCATAAAAAGCATAAAGATCACGCCCGCCACTGAAAGGCCAATGAAGAAAAGCTGCAGACGTGATGACTTTTCCTTTAAAAGCACACTTGCAAGAATTAATGTAAAAACAGGAATCGTTGCTTGAATAATACCCGCCTCTGAGGAAGATATTTTAGCAAGCCCAAGAACTTGAAACGTAAAAAATGCAAGTGGATACAATATAGCTAGTGGTAAAATCCTAATTATATCCTGCCTACCTATTTTGACACGATTTTTTGTAAAGCTCATAAAAATCACAATGCTGATAAAAGCGATGGAAAAACGATGGGCCAGTGTATCTATTGGACTTGCTACTGTTAATGCCACTCTTACAAACATAAATGACAATCCAATAATAAAGGCATAGCTGATAGCCGCTAAATAGGCTTTTCTTTGTGCTGTCATAGAGATTACTCCTTTTTTAAAATTATTAAGCATTCTGATCAACGTAAAGCTATCGTAATAAAAAGGAAAAGCTTACACGATATAAAAAATACCCATCTGTACCGATACAGATGAGTAGGAGGTAGTTTATGCTTAAATATGAGATTATCTATTCCAAACTATTGCATCAAATACAGCTGGGGGCTCTACAGGCTGGGGCAAAGCTCCCTTCTATTCGACAGTTATCTCAGGAATTTTCCTGTAGCAAGAGCACTATTTTGACAGCACTAAGAAAACTGGAAGATCAACATTTCATTTATGCTCAACCGAAAAGTGGATATTATGTTGTAGATCATCAACTTCCCTCTACTCCTAATACGAGCAATGAAATAGATTTTGCCACATCATCGCCTAGCTGGCATGCATTTCCATATAAAGATTTTCAGCATTGCATCAATAAAGCTATAGATACCTACCAGGCAGATTTATTTCGATATGGCACACCAAAGGGATTACCTTCGTTAATTAGAGAGGCTCAAAAATTGTTAGAAACTTATCAAGTATTTACAAAGCAAGAGAATATCTTTATTACATCTGGTGTTCAGCAATCTCTTTTCTTACTAAGTGTTATGCCATTTCCTACTAATCGGACAACCATTCTAGTTGAACAGCCTAGCTACCATTTATATATGGATCATCTAAAAACATATCAAGTTCCAGTCGTTGGCATTAAAAGGACTTCTAAAGGAATAGACCTTCAGGAATTAGAAAATATTTTTAATAAACAGGACATTAAGTTCTTTTATACAATGCCAAGACTGCACAATCCTCTAGGTACCTCCTATAGTAAGAAAGAAAAGGATGACATTCGTAAGCTCGCCTATAAGTACAATGTTTATATCGTTGAGGATGATTATTTGGCAGACTTCGACCTCAACATAAAATCTGATCCATTATTCACAGATGATATGGAGGCGCATGTAATATATTTAAAAAGCTTTTCCAAAATCATGTTTCCGGGCTTACGAATTGGTCTTGCTGTTTTACCGAATGCACTTATTGATAGTTTTCAGCGTCATAAAAATACCACTGATATAGATAGTTCAATGATTTCACAGGCTGCTTTAGAGCTATATCTAAAAAGTGGAATGTTTAAACGGTATCAAAAGGTAGTTAGTGAGGCGTATACGCAGCGAGCAAATATACTTCAACAATCTATTACGAAATATTTACCTGATTATCAAGCATCTGCTGAAATTTGCATGCATAGCCATATTGTATTACCAAGAAAAATCAATACCAATAAACTCATTCAGTATTTAAAGCTAGAAGAAATCTATATAGACACCATTGATCGCAATTACTTAAATGGATTTTACCGCGAGCGCATTTTAAAGCTCAATGTATCTAATGTAGAGGACTATAAAATTGAAAAGGGCATTCAAAAAATAGCTCATGCCCTCAAACATCCACAAAACCATTTTTAATGAAACGAAATATTCATGAAAATTCATAACGAGGCATATATATAGACATCATAAATCGGTCTAATAAGGAGGATTCCATGCAATCTGAAAAAATGCGACTTAGGAGGGTACAACACCTTGCTTATGAAATCATGGATGAGATGAACAAAGGCAAGGAGCTTACACAGTTGGAGATTTTAATTCCTATTATTGATAATTTATCGCGAGCAATAGGGGATTTAACAGATTCATATGGAAAATATTCATTAGATTATGTAGAAGAAAAGGTAAAAAATGCGCATGCACTTTTATTTCAAAAGGAAAAGGTAGACGCCTATTAATAAGCAAATCGGATAAGAAGGGGAGAAAAGGGTAACCATATAATATGATTACCCTTTCAACCATTAATGCGTTTCAGGTTCAAATGTCTTACAATCTGTTTCTTCGCTATTTGAAGCTTGTTGTCCCTTCTGGCTGACAACGTAAATTTTTTCTGCTGTACATTTATTCCCAGAATCCCAAAATGTGCAGTTATTGACTTCACATAGAATTTCTTGTGCCATCGTCTCACACCTCCTCTTTGTTATCTTTAACAAATTAGAGATAAACAATACGCTGTTACACAAAGTCACGTCTATTCGCAGGTTGCTAACATGTTCTAATCAATAATTTTTGTTGGTGTTGCTTCTTGTACAATGATTATGCCATCATATGCATCAGCAGGTGTCATTTTTATTGTATAGAGCATTTGGGTAAGCTTGTACCATGGGCGAAAATCATCTCCTATATTCCCCATTCTTTGTGCTTCAGAAAGGATGTTTGAAAGCTCCTTAGATTTTTTAGCATGTTCAAAATCTACATAGAAAATGTTGTCTTGGACATCACTAAAAGCATCCACTAAAGGATTATGATGTTCAATTGTGTAATTTTTCCTTTCACCAGATCCTGCATTTTGTGCCTGAAATGTATTTTTTACAAAGTCAGTCCCAATAGCGAAATAATCATCCTGATACACTTCCTCTAAATATTGCCCCATTGATTTATATCCTGCTGTATTTGCAGAAGTTTTCTCTATATGCCCATTATGAGCAGACATTAGTACTTTCCTATGACCTTGAGCCGCTTCAAAATCAACAATCCACTGCAAGTTGTCAGCTAAATATTCATCACGAAGATTCATATAATCACTGTCATTTAAAAATAATTGCGTGCGCTGCTTCATGATTTGTGCGTATTGAGCAGCAAATATATAAGTCTCTTTCGATGATTTTTTTATATAAGCATCTTTATTACTTTGCAAATCCGTTATGATGGCGCCTATATTTTCTTCAAGCTCTTTTAGCTGACTATTTGTTAAATCTCTCATAGTCTTATTTGTCACATCTTCAAGCTGTGCCTTATATTGTGCAGCCACTTCACTATTAACTATTTCATAATAATCTAACAAACCTTTTTTACTATAATCATAGCGCTGCATATCGTTACCATAAAAATAGACTTTATCTTTCTCATCAGCTGTC
>Ga0213820_1001132_pt1 | contig 13213 bp, 10 predicted proteins | sample MC6MC0910MG_FD_179889 | JGI IMG/M metagenome (GOLD analysis project Ga0213820, IMG submission 179889) | Enriched soil aggregate microbial communities from Iowa State University, Ames, United States - MC6-MC0910-MG | ecosystem: Environmental > Terrestrial > Soil > Unclassified | place: USA: Iowa... | reverse complement strand
TGCGGTTGACGTAGACCTGAATGCGACCGGTCATGTCCTGGATCACCATGAACGAGCCACGGTTGAGCATGATGCGACCTGCAACCTTGACCGGAATCGCCGCTTCAGCCAGCTCTTCCTTGGTCTTGTCCGCGTACTGTTTCTGCAGGTCGTTGCAGTAGTTTTCGCGGCGGAAGTCGTTCGGGAAGGCGTTACCCTTGGCGCGCTCGGCAGCAAGCTTTTCCTTGCGCAGGGCGATCAGGGTGTTTTCTTCCTGTTGCTGGGCTTGCGGGTCGAGTTGTTGGTCGCTCATGTCTTTAGATTTTCCATCACAGGTTCGTTGCTTCTTGCCACGGGCAAGGGATCGCGGGCCGGGCGCGCAATGACGTGCGCCGTGCCCGCAACAGTGGTGTCGCGTTTACAGCCCCTGCTTGAGGCTCGCTTCCAGGTAACCGTCGAGGTCGCCATCGAGCACCTTGTTGCAGTCGCTGCGCTCAACGCCGGTACGCAGGTCCTTGATGCGCGAGTCATCGAGGACGTACGAACGGATCTGGTGACCCCAGCCGATATCCGACTTGGTGTCTTCCAGCGCCTGGGACGCGGCGTTGCGCTTTTGCATTTCCAGCTCGTACAACTTGGCCCGCAGCATTTTCATGGCGGTGTCCTTGTTCGCGTGCTGGGAGCGCTCGTTCTGGCAGCTGACCACGGTGTTGGTCGGCACGTGGGTGATACGCACTGCCGAGTCGGTGGTGTTGACGTGCTGACCACCGGCACCGGACGAACGATAGGTATCGATACGTAGGTCCGAGGGGTTGATGTCGATCTCGATGCGGTCGTCGATCTCGGGGGACACGAATACCGCCGAGAACGAGGTGTGGCGACGGGCGCCCGAGTCGAACGGACTCTTGCGCACCAGGCGGTGTACACCGATCTCGGTACGCAGCCAGCCAAAGGCGTACTCGCCCTTTATGTGCACGGTGGCGCCCTTGATGCCGGCGACTTCGCCTTCGGACAGTTCCATGATGGTGGCGTCGAAGCCGCGTTTGTCAGCCCAGCGCAGGTACATGCGCAGCAGGATGTTGGCCCAGTCCTGCGCTTCGGTACCGCCGGAACCGGCCTGGATGTCCAGGTAGGCGTTGTTGGGGTCCATCTCGCCGCTGAACATGCGACGGAATTCCAGCTGGGCGAGGGAGGCTTCCAGACCTTCGAGCAGCTCGACGACGTCATTGACGGCGCCTTCGTCGTCTTCTTCGACGGCCATGTCCAGCAGCTCTTTGGCATCGGCCAGGCCGGAGCTCATTTCGTCGAGGGTTTCGACGATCTGCGCCAGCGTCGAACGCTCGCGGCCCAGGGCCTGTGCGTATTCGGGCTTGTTCCAGACAGCGGGGTCTTCCAGCTCGCGGTTGACTTCGGTCAGACGATCATGTTTGTGATCGTAGTCAAAGATACCCCCGAATGGACTGGGAGCGCTCGGACAGGTCCTTGATGGTGTTCAGGATCGGATTGATTTCCATGGTCGACAGGACTCGCAGGCGAATTTTACAAAGCCTGCGAGTATACCTGAGCCGATGGCGGGATGGCAGTCCGTTGGGCAGGGGTTCAGAAGGCCCGCAGCATTCATTGTGGCAGCCGGCTTGCTGGCGAATAGGGCGTGTCAGTCGACATCTTTATCGCTGACCCAACGCATTCGCCAGCAAGCCGGCTCCCACGAAGGTGTGCAAGCCGTTAGGCCTGTGTCGGATCAGCCCACCACCACCTGATTACGCCCATTGTGCTTGGCGGCATACAAACCCTGGTCTGCACTCTGGATCAACTGGCGGCTGTGGCTGCCCACCGGCGGAACCAGAGTCGCCAGACCAATGCTCACTGTCAGGCTCGAGCCTTCGGTCGGCGCGATGTGCGGGATGTTCATCCCGGCCACGGTCTGGCGCAGTTTTTCCGCCAGCAGGCGCGCGCCACCCGGCGAGGTGTTCGGCAGGACCAGTGCGAACTCTTCACCGCCGTAACGGGCCGGCAGGTCCGAAGGACGGCTGCAACTGGCACGAATCGCCTTGGCCACCTGACGCAGGGCTTCGTCGCCCTCAAGATGGCCGAAGTTGTCGTTATAAGCCTTGAAATAGTCGACATCGATCATCATCAGCGACAACTGGGTCTGCTCACGAATCGCCCGACGCCATTCCAGCTCCAGGTATTCGTCGAAGTGACGGCGATTCGACAGCCCGGTCAGGCCGTCGGAGTTCATCAGCCGCTGCAGCACCAGGTTGGTGTCCAGCAACTGCTGCTGGCTGACACGCAGGGCGCGGTAGGCCTCGTCGCGCTGCAGCAGGGTCATGTAGGAGCGCGAGTGATAGCGGATGCGCGCCACCAGCTCGATGTTGTCCGGCAGCTTGACCAGGTAATCGTTGGCGCCCGCCGCGAAGGCCGCGCTCTTGATCATCGGGTCTTCCTTGGTCGACAGCACGATGATCGGGATGTCCCGGGTCATCGGGTTGTTGCGGTATTCGCGCACCAGGGTCAGGCCGTCGAGACCGGGCATGACCAGGTCCTGCAGGATCACCGTCGGCTTGATCTGGATCGCCTGGGCAATGGCCTGATGCGGGTCGGCGCAAAAGTGGAAATCGATGTTTTCCTCATTCGCCAGCCCGCGCCGGACGGCCTCACCGATCATCGCCTGATCGTCGACCAGCAACACCATGGCGGCGTTTTCATCCGTGGTGTTTATATCGTCCAGCTGCAAATCATGCATTCAGGGTCTCCTGGTCACAGCCGGGCTGTGAAATCACCTGGAAATTCATTGGGTAAAAGCCTCGTTCAAGCGAGACGCAATAGTGTCCAGCGGGCGAATCTCCATGGCGGCGTCGATGGCGGCTGCCGCTTTGGGCATGCCATACACCGCACAGCTTTGTTGGTCCTGGGCGATGGTGAGAAAGCCGCGCTGACGCATCAGCTTGAGTCCCTGGGCACCATCGCGGCCCATACCTGTCAACAGAACGCCCACTGCATCACCGTTCCAATAGGTCGCCACGCTCTCGAAAAACACGTCGATCGAGGGCCTGTAAATTTCGTTCACCGGCTCGGCGGTGTACGCCAGCGCGCCGTTCTTCAACAAACGCATGTGGTGGTTGGTGCCCGCCAGCAGCACGGTGCCCGCCTGGGGCGCCTCGCCTTCACAGGCCAGTCGTACCGCAAGCCCGGACGAGCTGCTCAGCCATTGCGCCATGCCGGCCGCGAACACTTGATCCACATGCTGAACCAGCACAATGGCCGCCGGAAACGGCTTGGGCAGCCCCTTGAGCAGCACTTCCAGCGCCGCCGGGCCACCGGCGGACGAGCCGATGGCAACCAGCCCCTGACGCTGCGCAGCCTCGCGCACCGTGGGCGGCGCCTGACGCACGCGGCTGTCACGTTGACCAATGAGCCAGCCTATATTAAGTATCTTGCGTAACAAAGGTGCGGCAGCTTCTTTAGGATTGCCCGCACCGATCGCCGGAGTGTCGACGACGTCCAGCGCACCATGGCCCATGGCCTCGAATACACGGTGGACGTTCTGCTCACGGTCCACAGTCACAATGACGATGGCGCACGGCGTGGCTGCCATAATACGTCGGGTGGCCTCCACCCCGTCCATGACCGGCATGATCAGGTCCATCAGGATCATATCCGGCGTCAGCTCGGCGCAACGCTCGACCGCCTCGGCGCCGTTATTCGCCACCCACACCACCTGATGCGCAGGCTCGAACGCCAACGCACGGCGCAGTGCCTCGACTGCCATGGGCATGTCGTTGACGATGGCGATTTTCATCCTTGCGCATCTCCTATCAGTTCGACGACAGCATCGAGCAACGCGTCGTCATGGAAACTGGCCTTGGCCAGATAATAGTCGGCCCCGGCGTCCAGGCCCCGACGGCGATCTTCTTCGCGATCCTTATAGGACACCACCATCACCGGCAATGACTGCAAACGGCTGTCGCGGCGCAGCAGGGTCACCAGCTCGATACCGTCCATGCGCGGCATGTCGATGTCGGTGATCAGCAGGTCGAAATCCTCGGCGCGCAAGGCGTTCCAGCCGTCCATGCCATCCACCGCCACCGCCACTTCATAACCGCGGCTGAGCAACAGTTTGCGCTCAAGCTCGCGCACGGTGAGCGAATCGTCGACCACCAGCACGCGTTTGCGCACCTGGGCGTCAGCCTGGCGGTTGCGCCGGTCGATGCGTTCCAGACGCCCGGTGTTGAGCAGTTTTTCTACCGAACGCAGCATGTCTTCGACATCAATGATCAGCACCGCCGAACCGTCGTCCAGCAAGGCGCCTGCGGAAATATCCTGAACCTTGCCCAGACGCGGGTCCAGCGGCAGCACCACCAGCGTGCGCTCGCCGATGAAACGCTCCACCGCCACGCCATACACCGCATCGCGCTCGCGAATGACCACCACCTTGAGCACATCGGCGCTGTCCTGGCTGGCCGGGCGATTAAGCAACTGACTGGCAGCCACCAACCCGACATGCCGCTCTTCGTGCCAGAAATGCTGACGCCCTTCCAGCTGCACGATTTCGTCGGCCTGCACGTCGCGCATGCGTTCGATGTGCGCCAGCGGGAAGGCGTAGGCTTCGCCGCCCACTTCCACCACCAGGCTGCGCACCACCGACAGCGTCAGCGGCACTTCCAGATGGAAACGGCTGCCCTGCCCCGCCCGCTGATGCAGCTCTACACCGCCGTGCAACTGGCGGACCATGTGCAGCACCGCATCGAGCCCCACGCCCCGGCCCGACACTTCGGTGACCTTGTCGCGCATGCTGAAACCGGGCAGGAACAGGAAGCTCAGCAGTTCCTCTTCGCTCAACTGCGCAGCGGTTTCTTCAGGGGACAATTTGCGATCGATGATGCTGCGACGCAGACGCTCGAGGTCGACTCCGGCGCCGTCGTCGATCAGTTCCACCACCAGCAAGCCCGCCTGATGAGAAGCCCTGAGCTGAATCAGACCCTCGGCAGGCTTGCCGTTGGCCAGGCGTTGTTCGGGGAATTCGATGCCGTGGTCCACAGCGTTACGCAGCAGATGCGTCAACGGCGCTTCGAGCTTTTCCAGCACGTCGCGGTCGACCTGGGTTTTCTCGCCGTCGATTTCCAGGCGCACTTGCTTGCCCAGTGAACGCCCCAAGTCACGCACCATGCGCGCCTGCCCGGCCAGCACGTCGGCAAACGGGCGCATGCGACAGGCCAGCGCGGTGTCATACAGCAACTGTGCACGCTGGCTCGCCTGCCAGCCGAATTCGTCAAGATCGGCGGTTTGCTGGATCAACAGATGCTGCGCTTCGCTCAACAGGCGGCGGGCTTCTTCCAGGGCTTTTTGCGCATCCGGATCGACACTGGCATCGAGCAAGGCTTCAAGGTTATCCAGTGCTCGACTGGCGCCACCCTGGGAGCGTTTGACCCGCTGCATGGCGGTCAGATAAGGCTTGAGCCGCTGAGTTTCGACGAGGGATTTACTCGACAGATCCAGCAGGTTGTTCAAGCGCTCGGCGGTCACCCGCAGCACCCGCTCGCCCCCCTCGGCCACGCGTCGCTCGCGACGGGGTTCGGATTTCGGCGCGGCTTCTTCCTCGCCTTCGGCAGCCGCAGGCGCGGGCGCGGGCGCGGGCGCAACGGGAGGTTCGACGACAGCAGGCGGTTCGATGACAGGCGCATCGGCAATCAGTGGCGCGTGGGCAGACTGCACCGATTCCACCAGCGCCTGAGCGTTGGCCAGCAGCAGGTCTTCCATCGAAGGCGCAACGCCGGGCGCAGCAACGGTGTGGTGCGCGCCGGGCTTGATCAGGTCGTTCATCAGCGCGACGTAGCCGTCGATGTCGCCCTGCGCCACGCTGCTCGCGCCTGGCGTGGCGATGCGCATGAGCATGTCGGTGCCCATCAACAGCGCGTCGATGTGTTCAGGCTTGAGGTGCAGACGGCCTTCCTGAGCCTCGACCAGACAATCTTCCATGACGTGGGAGACGCTGACCCCGGCATTGACCCCGACAATCCGCGCCGCGCCCTTGAGCGAATGCGCCGCGCGCATGCAGGCTTCCAGCTGATCGGCCTGGGTCGGATTGCGTTCGAGGGCCAACAGGCCCGCGCTCAGCACCTGGGTCTGGGCTTCGGCTTCGAGGGTAAACAGCTCGAACAGCGAGGCGTCGCGCATTTGATCGGGCGTCATGTCAGGCTCCGGTTCACTGCGGACAACAGGTGTTCTTCATCGAGCAAGCGCAGGCTGCGGTTTTTCCATTGCACGACCCCGCGGGTGAAACGCGCGTTGGCGTTTTGCGCGGGGGCAGACGCGGCGTCCAGCAGGCGCGCTTCGATGGCATGAATGCCGTCGACCTCATCCACCGGCACCACCACCGGGCCGCCTCCGGCCGAGACGATGAGCATGCGCGGCATGACCCGACTGGCACTGGCCGGCGCAAACGTGGTGTCCAGCCCCAGCAGCTCGACGAACGACAGGCAGGCGACCAGCGCACCGCGCACGTTGGCGACGCCGAGCAAGGCGCGGGAGCGTTGATGCGGCAGGGAGTGAATCGCCTGCACCGGCGAGACCTCGACCAGGCAACGGGTCGGCAGGCCCAGCCACTCTTCGCCCAGACGAAACACCACCAGCGAGCGCGTCTTGACGTCGCTGGCCAGTTCTTCGTGGACCACCACACGGTGTTCCTGAGCCAATGCATAGCGGTCCAGCAAACGCGTGGCCGCCGCCGAATACACCGAGCAGTTGCGGCAATGGATGTGCTCGACCAGTAGCGGGCAGGAGCGATCGCCATGGATACCGATGCGGTTCCAGCAATCGTCGATGGCCTGGGCGTCGTCGCTGATCAATTCACTGTGTAGGCCGGTCATCGACTACGTCCTTCTTTATTCACGCCACGCGCCGCACGTTCCTGCAGACGACGGGCACCGGCACTGTCGCCCTGCGCGGCCAACAACGCGGCCAGTTGCGCCAGGGCTTCAGGGTGCTGCGGTTCGAGGTAGAGCGCCTTGCGGTAAAAACCCTGGGCGCCAATCACATCGCCGCCCACTTCACTGAGCAGACCGAGCCAGTAAAACACCGGCGCGACGGGCTCATAACGCTTGAGGTACTGCTCGCAGGCCAGCTTGGCCTCGGCGCTTTTGCCTTCGTTGGCGAGCTGCTTGATGCTGCTCAGCAGCGTGGCGGCTTCGCCTGTGGATGCGGGCGAAGGTGGCGCGCTGCGGGCGGGCGCGGGAACCGGCCCGAACGAACGCACAGCCGGTTTTGGGCGCAGGCTCGGTGCCGGTTTTGCGCTGAGCGCAGGCGGTGGGGCTGACATGGACGGGCCTGCCATCGACCGGGCTGCAGGCGCGACAACAAAAGGCTCTGCGGTCGCCTCAGGGCGATGACGAAAGGCAAACGATTGGGGAATACCGATCGAGGCCATGCCCATGCGCCCCAACAGGCTGCCCTCGGCAGGGCCGATGAACAGCACGCCGTCGTCGCGGGTCATGCGCTTGAGCGCTTCGAAACCCTGACGCTGGGTGTCGACGTCGAAGTAGATCAGCAGGTTGCGACAGAACACGAAATCGTAGGCCGACTGCGCCACCAGCAGGGTCGGATCCAACAGGTTACCGGCCTGGAAACTGACCCGCTCGCAAACCTTCTCGTCGACGCGATAGCCATCTTCGACCTGCGCGAAATAGCGCTCGCGAAAACCGAGCTGGTCACCGCGAAAGGAATTCTTGCCATACACCGCGCGGCGCGCACGCTGCAGCGACAGGGGGCTGATGTCCACCGCCTCGACCTTGAACTGCTGCGGCTGCAATCCGGCATCGAACAGGGCCATGGCAATCGAATAGGGCTCTTCGCCCGTCGAGCACGGCAGGCTGAGGATGCGCAGCGGGCGCGCGCCGCTCAGTTGCGCGATGCGTGCGGCGGCCAGTTTGCCGAGGGTGCCGAACGATTCCGGGTAACGAAAAAACCACGTCTCGGGCACGATCACCGCTTCGATCAGCGCTTGTTGTTCCTCAGGCGAGCTCAGCAACAGTTGCCAGTAGGCGTCGGCATCATCGGCCTTGACGCTGGTGCAGCGCTGGCGCACCGCGCGCTCGATGATAGCCTCGCCCACCGACGCCACATCCAGGCCGATGCGGCTCTTGAGGAAGGCGAAGAAACGCGCGTCCGAACTCATGGCGCGGCCTCTAGGGTTTCAAGGTCCAGAGGCTGGGCGGGGAACAGCAAATCGCGCACCGGGTCGGTGAGCAAATCCTGAACCTTGATCCACTGCAACAAACCCAGCTCATCTTCACGCACCGGCCCCAGATACGGCGCCTCGCGGTTGTCCAGGCCATAAGCCTTGAACTCGTTAACGCCGCAGCGAAGGGTGTCGGTGGCCTGTTCGAGAATCAGCCCGAGACGCTGCGCCGGACGATCCCCGCCCAGACGATACGTGACCAGCACCAGCCGCGTGCTGGTGCGCAGCGGAGCAGGCTCACCAAAGGTCAGTGCACTCAAGTCGATGACCGGCACCACTGCGCCTCGGTGGGCAAAGACGCCCGCCACCCAGTGGGGCGCGCGGGCGATGGGCTTGAGCACCAGACGCGGCAGCACTTCGGCGACTTCAGTCGCCTCCAGCGCATAGCGTTCCTGCCCGATACGAAACAGCAGGAACAGTTTGTTCTTGGGCAAGATCGCCGTGCCGCGCTTGGCTGAATGCTCGGTCATGGTCCGGACTCAGACCTTGAAACGCGAAACGCCGCTGCGCAGTCCCACCGCCACCTGGCTCAACTCGTCGATGGCGAAGCTGGCCTGACGCAGGGACTCGACAGTCTGGCTGCTGGCGTCGCCCAACTGGACCAACGCCTGGTTGATCTGCTCGGCGCCGGTGGCCTGGGCCTGCATGCCCTCGTTGACCATCAACACCCGCGGCGCGAGCGCCTGAACCTGATGGATAATTTGCGAAAGCTGCTCGCCGACCTGAGTCACTTCGAACATGCCGCGACGCACTTCCTCGGAGAATTTGTCCATGCCCATCACGCCCGCCGACACCGCCGACTGGATCTCGCGCACCATCTGCTCGATGTCGTAGGTGGCCACGGCGGTCTGATCCGCCAAACGCCGCACTTCAGTCGCCACAACGGCAAAACCACGGCCATACTCGCCGGCCTTTTCAGCCTCGATGGCGGCGTTCAGGGACAGCAGGTTGGTCTGGTCGGCGACCTTGACGATGGTCACCACCACCTGATTGATATTGCCGGCTTTCTCATTGAGGATCGCCAGCTTGGAGTTCACCAGATCCGCTGCGCCCATTACCGAATGCATGGTCTCTTCCATGCGCGCCAGGCCCTGCTGGCCGGAGCCTGCAAGGATCGAAGCCTGATCGGCCGCGGTGGTCACCTCGGTCATGGTGCGTACCAGATCACGGGAGGTCGCGGCGATTTCACGGGAGGTCGCGCCAATCTCAGTGGTGGTGGCGGCGGTTTCGGTGGCGGTGGCCTGTTGCTGTTTGGAGGTGGCAGCGATCTCGGTCACCGAGGTGGTGACTTGTACCGACGAGCGCTGCGCCTGAGACACCAGCGCGGCCAGTTCAGTGACCATGTCGTTGAAGCCGGTCTGCACCGAGTTGAATTCGTCCTGGCGATCAAGGTTCAGGCGGTTGCTCAAGTCCCCGGTGCGCATCACTTCGAGAATCCGCACGATGCGGTTCATCGGCGCCAGAATCGCACGCATCAACAACAGGCCACAGCCTGCCGCCGCGAGAACGGCAATGATCAGGGAAATGCCCAACGTAATTTTGGCGCTGGAAACCGCAGCCTGGATGTTGTCCGAAGCACGGTCGGCGTTGATCTTGTTCTTGGTGCCCAGCGCGTTGAGTATCTTGCGACCGTCAAACCACATCGGGGTCATTTGCTCAGCGAAAATGCGTTGCGCCAAGGCGAAATTGTCACCTTGATAAGCGCCCAGAATGCTGTTGAGCAACAGCCCGTAACGCTCGCGCAACTGCAGGAACTGCGCGAAATCATTGCGATCGGAGTCTTCGAAGATGCTCTTCTGATAACTGGCAATCTGCGCTTGCAGGCGGTCATCGAATTCTTTGTATTGATCTTCTTCAGCGTTGGTCAGGCTGCGCCCCGCGCCCTCGGCGAGCAATTGCTGAGTGAGCACATAGCTTTCTACCCAGGCGCCGCGCACGGTGCTGCTGTAATAGACGCCCGGCAGCGCATCGAGACGGACTTGGTCGCCGCTGTTTTCAATGACCAGCAACCGGTTGAAAGCCACGACCACCATCAGCAGCATGATGGCGATGATTACAGCGAAGCTCGCCAAAATACGTTGACGCAACGTCCAGTTCTTCACAGTCAGCCCTCAAGAGTTCAACACCGGCAAAACCGGGTTCAAGAAGCGGACCGACAGACGGCCCAACGCGAGCGGAGTATAGCCTAGTGCCTTGTCAATAAACCGGGCTGTTTCCGACATAACTTACGTAATTACGCACACCTACAACGGATATTTCTGACAGGTTATCGGCTTCGGGAGAGTTTGCTTGATGGCGATCAGGTAGAGAGGGATGTCACACAGACCTGTGGGAGCCAGCAAGCTGACTCCCACGCGGGATAATCGTAGTCAGTTCGAGAGCTGAGCCTGGCGCACCTGATTTTCCAGCTCGGTTTTCAACCCCGGCGCGAGCTTCAGTTGCTTGGCCAGCTCATCCAGATACGCGCGCTCCATGAAGTGCTCTTCATCGACCATCATCACGCTGGCCAGGTACATCTCGGCGGCGATTTCCGGGGTGTGCGCCGAGCGGGCGACGTCAACGGGGTCCAGCGGCTTGTTCAATTCGGCATGCAGCCAGTGCTGCAACTCCTGATCCCCCGTCAGCCGGGTGAATTCACCTTCGATCAGCTGCCGTTCATTGTCATCGACATGGCCATCGGCTTTGGCGGCGGCTACCAGCGCCCGAAGAATCGCTTCACTATGCTGCTCGACCTGAGCGGGCGGCACCCGGTCGACGGTCTGCGGCTGGCTGAGCCCGGCGCCGGCCTGATTGGCCTGCCAGTTACCGTAGGCCTTGTACGCCAGCACGCCCAGCGCCGCCAGCCCGCCGTAGGTCAGGGCCTTGCCGCCGATCTTGCGCGCACTTTTGTTGCCCAGCAGCAAGCCCATCGCCCCCGCTGCCAAGGCGCCGCCACCTGCGCCCGAGAGCAAACCACCCAGATTGCCGCCGCCCACTTTGCCCAACAGGTCATTAAGCCCGCCCTGCGAGCCCTGGCCTTGTGAAGCGTGATGGGACGACTGGCCAGTCTTTTTCTGCAACAGGTCCTGACCGGATTTCAACAGCTGATCGAGCAAGCCACGGGTATTCATGGGAAACCTCCTGAAATGGATAAACGATCCGACCCGCAGGGTAAGGCGAAGTCGTTCGGGCCAGATTTCAGGAGTGCTTCCGGATGTTGCAGATGCGCGCGCGAGCCGGTCAGGCCATTCGATAAAAACGATATACACTGCAAAGATTCTAAAAATCACGCCTGAGTCGTTCTTCCATGATGACGCTACGCCAGATCCGCCACTTCATCGCCGTGGCCGAAACCGGCTCGATCTCCGCCGCCGCGCAAGCCGTGTTCATTTCCCAATCGACCCTGACGCTGGCCATTCAGCAGCTGGAAGAGGAGATCGGCGTCAACCTGTTCAGCCGCCACGCCAAGGGCATGACCCTTACCCACCAGGGGCATCAGTTCCTGCGTCAGGCGCACCTGATTCTCGCCACCGTGGAAAACGCCAAACGCAGCCTGCAGCAAGGTGCCGAGCAAGTGGCCGGTCAGTTGGTGATCGGGGTAACGAGCCTGGTGGCGGGCTATTACCTGGCGGATCTGCTGACCCGCTTTCAGCGCGCCTACCCCAACGTCGACATCCGGGTGATGGAAGACGAACGCCCCTACATCGAGCATTTGCTGGTCAGCGGCGAGATCGACATCGGCGTGCTGATCCTTTCAAACCTCGAAGACCGTCACGCCCTGCAGACGGAAGTTCTGACCCACTCGCCCTACCGACTCTGGTTGCCCGCCCAGCACCCGTTGCTCGACCAGGACAATATCAATCTGGCGGACGTCGCCCATGAGCCGCTGATTCAGCTCAACGTCGACGAAATGGGCAGCAACGCCCAGCGCATCTGGTCGCGCGCGGGGTTGCAGCCGAAAGTGACTTTACGCACGGCCTCGACCGAAGCGGTGCGCAGCCTGGTGGCGGCGGGACTCGGGGTGTCGATCCAGCCGGACATGACCTACCGCCCCTGGTCGCTGGAAGGCGACATCATCGAGGCCCGCCCTATTGCCGACCTGACCCAGACGCTGGACGTGGGTCTGGCATGGCGTCGCGGCACGGCTCGGCCATCATTGGTCGACCCGTTTCTTAGCGTCGCCCGCGAACAGCCGCATCCGGGGCGCAGGCCATCGATTTAATCGAACGCTGCGTTCTGTATTTAGAATTTGTCGACCACTGCAGGGGGTATTAGGCTCTGAGGCTTGGGGAACAAAAAGTTTCAACACGTTTCAAGGCTGAACACCGTCCTGTGGGAGTGAGCTTGCTCACGATGGAAGCTGTTCAACCCATGCAAGCGTGTCCGGAGCGAAGGACTGTTCGTGAGCAAGCTCACTTCCACAGTCGATCAGTTGACCGTTCAACCGCTGAGCATCACCACCGAATTAAGGAAGCTTCGAACAATGGCTGGCGACGCGAACCCACAACTCTCTACCGCTTTGCTCATCGATGGCGAGCAGGTCGCAGGTCAGGGTTTTGTCGAGCCGATCCTCAATCCGGCCACCGGCGAAGCCCTGACCCACATTGCAGAGGCCAGCACCGAGCAGGTCGAGAGCGCCATTCTGGCCGCCAACCGCGCCTTCCCCGCCTGGTCACGGACCACGCCGCAGCAACGCTCGAACATCCTGCTGGGCATTGCCGATGCCATCGAAAGGAACGCCGATCACCTCGCGCAACTGGAAGCCCTCAATTGCGGCAAGCCCCTGCACCTGGCGCGTCAGGACGACCTGACCGCGACGGTCGACGTGTTCCGCTTCTTTGCCGGTGCCGTGCGCTGCCAGACCGGCCAGCTCTGTGGCGAATACGTGCCGGGCTACACCAGCATGGTGCGGCGCGACCCGATTGGCGTGGTCGCCTCGATTGCGCCGTGGAACTACCCGATCATGATGGCTGCCTGGAAAATCGCCCCGGCCCTGGCGGCAGGCAACACCTTGGTGTT
>Ga0213820_1001127_pt1 | contig 13289 bp, 11 predicted proteins | sample MC6MC0910MG_FD_179889 | JGI IMG/M metagenome (GOLD analysis project Ga0213820, IMG submission 179889) | Enriched soil aggregate microbial communities from Iowa State University, Ames, United States - MC6-MC0910-MG | ecosystem: Environmental > Terrestrial > Soil > Unclassified | place: USA: Iowa... | reverse complement strand
CATTCTAAATAACGGTACCATTAATGCTGCAAAAGGAATCATCATGGAAAGCAGCAAGAAGTTGAACACAAAGTCCTTAGACTTACTTCTAAAAATTTCAAATCCATAGCCAGCTAATGAGGCAATCAGCAAACCAAGAATGGTTGTGATAATCGAGATCTTCGCTGAATTTATTAATGCAGGTACAAGATCAACCGTGTCCAGCAGATTATGAAGGTTTTCGATAAAATGACTGCCCGGCAATAACTTCCCCTTCGTCACATCAATAGATTTATTTGTCGAGCTTACTATCATCCATAGAAATGGAAAAATGGAAACAATGGATGCAATGATAAGGACTGTATAGCTGAATATTCGTTTAAGGTTACTCATTTTTATCACCTGCTACTTTAAACTGAATGATAGAGAAGATAACGATCATAATGACGATGGCATAAGAAACAGTGGCGGCATAGCCAAAATCAGGGGTATATTTAAACGATAAATTGTAAATGTACTGAGAAATCGTCATCGTCGCATTTCCAGGCCCACCCTTTGTAATATTCATAACTTCATCAAATAGCTGAAGCGTACCAATCGTTGAGGTAATTGAGGTAAATAAAATAATCGGCTTCAACATTGGGATCGTGATTTTGAAAAATTGTTGAACCGGTGACGCACCATCGATTTTTGCTGCTTCATAGATGGATTCATCAACATTTTGCAGAGCGGATAAATAGAATATCATGTTATAACCAGTCCAGCGCCAAGTGATAGCTATAATAATCGCAATTTTGGCCCAAAAAGGATCTGTAAGCCATTGAATAGGCTCCGAAATAAGTGAAACCTTCATTAACATGATATTAATAATGCCATCTTGACCAAACAAATATTTGAAGATGACGGAATAGGCAACAAGAGAGGTTACGCATGGTAAAAAAATAGCAGTTCGAAATAATCCCTTTAGCTTCAACGATTTATTGTTTAATAAAACAGAAAGAAACAGAGCTAGCAAAATCATTATTGGCACTTGAATAATTAAATAGATCACCGTATTTTTTACTGTAGTGAGGAAGGTTGGATCCTTAAATAAACGCACATAATTATCGAAGCCGGTAAATGATAGATTTGCACCATTCCCTGTTTGAAAAGACATAATAAGCGCCTGAATCATTGGGTAGAAATAAAATACACAGATCATCAAGGCAGCGACTAGAACAAAGGACCAGCCAATGGCAGCGTTTTTTGCTCGAATTTTCCGGCCTGATTTTGCGGTTTGCAGACTCTGGCTATGTTTTACTTTAGCTGTTATCACAATTGTCAACTCCACACATTGTTAGTAAAAGAAAAGAGCCTCAGAACTTCGCCTGACACATCAGATTTCTCCGTTAAACCGAATGGGAGAAGCCGGCGAAATTCCGAGGCTTATTTTCTTATAAATATTGATTTGATGTGTTCCTTTTTAACTCGTAATGTTATTTAATTTGTTCTTCTGCTTGCTTTTGGGCATCATCTAACACTTTGTCTAGATTTTTACCTTTTAGGTAGTCTTGCATTCCGACTGCTAAAATGTCTTCAATCGCATACGTGTGCATCCCATAGTTTACTTGAGGAATCTTTTCTGTCCATTTAGAGAAATCTTCAACCACTTTCTGGCCGCCAAAGAAATCGTCTGCAGCTTTATAAGCTTCTCCTGCTGCTGCTGGTTTGTACGTACCGATAGCACCCATTTCCTTATTTAAGGTTTGATAGAAATCAGCGTTGGAACCGAAGGTCTTTGCAAGGAAGTCAGCTGCTTTATCTTTGCCTGGTACGTTAAGTACATACCAAGAACTTCCGCCTAAGTTGGTTGCATTCACAGAACCTTCAATACCGGATTGTTTTGGCATTGGAACAACTGCCCACTTGCCTGATTGTGATGCTTCGGCCTTGATGGAAGGTGTAATCCAGTTACCTGTTGGAACAGTGGCAACATCACCTTTATTGAAGCCTGCTAAAAACTGACTCCAGTCAGAAACAGGTTTCACTAAATTAGCATCTAATAATTCTTTGTACGTTTTGAATGCTTCCTTAAGTGCAGCGTTGTTTGCTAGGTCAGGTGTTGTGCCATCCTTTTTCAAATACCAAGAACCGCTTGATTGAATCATCATCCGAATAAGACCTAGATCCTTCGGATCCAGTGTAAGCATTGGTTTGCCTGTTGCTTCATGTACCTTTTTCCCAATCTCAATGTACTTGTTCCAATCGATATTTTGTAAATCCTCTACTTTATATCCTGCTTTTTCTAAGTAATCTGTTCGAACATACAATCCAGCTGCACCTGTATCGAACGGAATTCCATAGTTCTTACCATCTAGGCTGGTTGGAGCCATTTTATACTGTGCAAAATCGTCTGCATTAAAAGAATCCGTTAGTTCTTGGAACATGTCCGGATAGGCTTTTAAGAAACTTTGCGCACGATAATCTTCAATTAATACGATGTTCGGTAACCCTTTAGTGGTACCTGAGCTTAGGCTGGTGTTAAGCTTTTGAACGATATCATCTTGGGCATTTTCAACGATCTTGATCTTAAGATCTGGATTTTCTGATTTATAGGCGTCTTTTGCTAGATTCATTGCCTTAATATTAAAATTCGGGTCCCATGCCCAAACCGTTATTTCTTTTGTATCTTTTGCCTTGCTGGAAGTATCTTTCTCTTTTGATCCAGAAGAACAGGCAGTTAGCATTAAGATACTAACCAAAAAGAGTGCTAGTATTTTTTTCATTGATATTCCCCCAAGTATTTATATTATTTTTGTAAGCGCTGCCCGACTTACAAGTATTATGTTATCACCTGCTAGAATGTAACAGTTAGGACGATATTTTTAATTGATTGTAATATTTTTATAAGTTGAAGGCGCTTCCAATTGTTTGGTTTGGATTATTTTTAGATTTTGTGAAAATTTTTATATATCCTTATTGGGAAGTTCGATTCGAACCTTTGTCCCCTCACCAAGTTCACTTGATATGATTACACCATATGGGTCACCATAAATAAGCTGGATACGTTCATTTACATTTCGAACACCGATACCTGAAAAATGTTGCTGTTTCCGCTTTGTACTAGGAAATTTACTATCTGAAGAGACTTCCATTCCATCACCATTATCCACCACTTCACAAATCAGGTTTTCACTCTCCTGCCAAATAAGAACATTAATATATCCCTCAGGCTTACGATTAAAACCATGAAAGAATGAATTCTCTATAAATGGCTGAAGGATTAGTTTTGGGATTGGGAGGTCGACACAATCAGGTGCTACGAAATAGTTCACTTTTATACGATCTCCGTATCGCTTTTGATTAATAAATACATAATTTTTTAAAGTATCTACTTCCTGCTTCACCGTAACAGTTTCATTGACATTGCCAATTGTATTTTGCAACAACGATATCAACGCATTGATGGTAGCTTCCGCATCTTCTTTCCCGCCCTGTTGTACCATGAATTTAATGGAGGTTAAGGTATTATAAAGGAAGTGGGGGTTAATTTGCTGCTGCAGGGCAGCTAGTTCTGCATTACGCTGCTGCTTTTGCGCTATCACCAGTTTATCTACATAATCATGAAGCTCATCGAGCATGGTGTTAAAGGCATTTCCGATTTGTCTTGTTTCATAAGTACCCGTTTCAGAAACATACTTATCAAAGTCATACTTCGGGGCATTGGCAATTTGCTTTACCAACCTTGATAAGGAATTCGTCAATCTCCTTGATGCGAGAAACACAATAATCAGTGCAGCAAAAACGATTGCAATACAGATAAGGACAATTTGCTTTTTGTTAATTAAATCGCCGACTGCTTTCTGTTTGTCAATCACATTGAACAGATACATATCAAAGGATGGTAGATATTCCATAAAAATAATCTGATCTTTACCCCTAAAGTTATCAATGATGTATTTATGGGGATTGTCATTTAGTTTTGCCGTATAGCTAAGAAGATTTTCTGCTTTTTTCCCAATCAGTTTAGCTTGATTGCTTGAAACAATGGAACCATTCTTGTCCAATATGAACACATCATTCCCGGGATTTGTATAACTTGAATACAGTTTTCTAAATTCGCTTTCTTTGATAGCAAAATACATAGATCCGTAAACACTCCCAGATATCCGGTCCATGAATGCTTTGGAAGCAACAATCACATTGCTCCCCTCTAGTCCTGTGGTCTTATTCCTACGTTGATCATATTGATACATGAGCCTTTTTGGTTCCTTCAATGTATTCTCGGTAATGGCACTCATTTTCAGTTCTTCATCTGATATCGGCCAGAAATTACGTTCAGTTACATAATTAACTCCATTTCTTCCCGCAACAACAATTTCGATTTCATAGGCATCTAATATAGATTTAACATGCTTCATCTGCTGAGTCATACTATAAATAGAGCTCATTTTCTCTGTATTGGATGCCTCTTCTGTCAGCATTTGTTTTATATTTCCGCTTTGAAGGAGTTTATTTGATGCGATGACGACTGAATAATTTAGCGACTCAAAACTTCCTTTTACCTGACTCATCACTTTAGAGTTGGTAATGCTAAACTTTTCGATAAAAAATTGTTCTGACATGCGAATGGTCGTCCAGGTGATGGTGACGGAAACTGTAATAATGATCATGACTGTAATGAAGAACATGACTATAAACAAGCCGTTATGCTTAAAGCGATCAGGAATTAATTTCATATCTGTACCAACTCTTATCTTAAATTTGTTTTCTTTTATATTGACTCGGAGATAATCCCTTTATTTTCTTAAAAACCTTACAGAAATAACTGTGATCCGAATAACCAACCATCCCGCTGATTTCGGAGATACTTATGTCTTCGTGAATTAACAGTTTAGTTGCTTCCTCAATCCTGATTTTATTTAAATATTCAATAAACCCTTCCTTATTATGAGTCGAAAAATAACTTGATAAATAGGAAGGATTAAAGTGGAAATGTTTCGCTACCTCTGTCAGGGTAAGCGGCTCTGCATAATGGTCCATAATATACTCCAGCAGCTTCCTCATATTTATATTATCAAGCTGATTTGGCTGCGCCATTAAGCATTTATTTACCTCTTCGATAAAACATTTCAATAGTTGGACTGTCTCTTCTGCTGTACATGCTTCATCAATAGAATTAAAATACGTATACTTACTGCCTTCCAATTCCTTCACATCATAATCCATATTTCCAAGAAGAATCGTGATGTTAAAAATTATGTTCCCAAAAAAAGCTTTATATTCAGAAATATCGGTCGTATAACACCTTGATAATGTAGTAACATGATCCTGCAAATACTGGAAAGCCGAATTAAAGTGTTTTCGCTTCAATTCACTAGTAAACCAGTCCAAATTAAAGCTGTTACAGGTTGGAGGCTGCTCAGGCAAATCCTGTTTTAATAATAATGGTTGATAAGAGAGATAAAATCGATAGCTTAATAGCTTTAGAAGACTTGTTTTATAGATACTTCCTATCTGTGAGAAATCTTCAAATTCCTCTGTCAGGACGAATCCAATACCATGCTCGCATTCAGCTAATTGTTTAGCAAAGGGTATAACGTCTTCCCTTTTCTCCCTGTTCATATTTAGAATGTATACGATTACATTTTGATCGAATATAAAAGAATAGTACGCTGTCTCTCCCAAAATAAAATCAATTTCCTGTTCCACTTTTTCTTTAAGCGCTGTTGTAAATTCGGCACTATCTTTAGATGGATGTCTCTTTAAGTCAAGTCCCAATAATAAATAATGGCTATATGGGAACAAGTTGGAAAGTGAATCTAACTCATAATTGACCTCATAACCAGCAATTAACTTATTGATTATTTGGTCGATTGAGAGCTGAGCGCATCCCTCTTTTTCGATATTCTGTAATGCCGGAATTTTGCTGGCGGCAGTCTTTAAGACTTTTAAAAGTCCTTGTGCATCAAGCTTTGGCTTTAAGATATAATCAACAACACCACTTTGGAAGGTGGACCGTACATAGTCAAATTCTCCAAAACTGCTCAGAATAATAATTTCAATTTGTGGATATCTTTCTTTTACAATTTTCGTTAATTCTTCCCCATCCATTATGGGCATCACGATATCCGTCATAATAATATGCGGTTTGGCAGCCTCTATTATTTCAAGCGCTTCTTGACCATTCGATGCTTCACCTACGATTAAAAACCCTTCCTGCTCCCAATCAATATAGTGCTTAATCCCCTGCCTAATTAATATTTCATCGTCTACGATTAGTATTCTGCATAATTCACCGACTGCCAATGTAAATCCCCCTAAGATCAAGATAGATATATAATAATTTTATAACATAATATTCATTTTGAAATGGTACTGAATATATTTCCACTCTATCACAAACAAAATAAAATAGAAGCAAATGTAAAATAACATCAGTACCTTAATGTCTCTTGTAACAAACTAAAGGTGTCAAGCACACACAGACATTTGTCCATGTTATGTACTGACACCATTATCCTATCTTATTTATTTTTTGGCTCTGTTAAATTTTAATGTTGATTTTCCTGCAAAAATTCAAGGGAAACCCACATTTAGCAGGTTTCCCCAACCTTTCGTGATTTACCGTAAAAGGTAATTGACAATGGGAGGCAAAATTAATAATAGTACAGAGATTGATGTTAAGAAATTAGTAACTTGTTGGGGTAGCTTTTCTTTTCCTTTTCCATTGTACCAACCTTTAAATTGCCATTTGTTCCTATAAGTAATAAACAACAATAACAAAATAGCCAAAGAACCTAACCATTCATATTGGGTTACGCCTAATGATTTGTAAACATAGTTTAAAACGGAATAAAATATACCCCCTAAAAGACCAAATATCAAAATAATTCGTATTAATTCTAATGTAACTCTCATTCCACAGCCCTCCCTTTCCTTGTATATTAAAATTATTCGCCCCATACAAGCAATTTTGGAGATGGTTGCTTTTGTTCGGTCTCTGGCAACGAGAACACAAACCTATTCGTGGCTAATACCTCTGTGCTTGGATTTACCGCCACGCTTACGAGGTTTACGGTCAATACTCCGCTGTCTCTTTTGAGAGTACAGGAAATGGGTCTCGTCGATTACAACGATACCTTCAAAATTCTCAAAATCCATTTGTTTTAAGGCGTTTAACAGTTTGTGTCTCCAATAAAAAAGCGTAACCCAAGTAACCCCTATAATTTCAGCAGATTTCCGTAGGGAATATTCTATGAACATACAATCAACGGTTGCTATACGCCTTGTTCACCTTGATACCCACCCGAATATTTGTTCCTGTGTTATTTTTATCAAGAATTTTGAGAGGTATCAAATATCAACATTTACCTTTAACAGAGCCTATTTTTTTAATCATTACCATTACTCGACATAATTCAGGTTTATATTGGTTTTGTCGATTAGTTCTAGGTCTTTTGGGATTCGCAGGTACAAGATGCTTTGGCCCTCGGAAAAATGGGAGTCATGTCCGAAGAAATCCTCTTCAGTAAATTGCTTTACGGAGAAAACGTTTGTAAACTCTGAGAATTTAATTTTACTTTTCTTTGGATTTCTAAGTAACAGCCCATTTTCCGCTAATTCTAGACGCGGAGGATGGGCGAACTCCGTAATATCCATCCCATTCACGCTTGATCTTGTTTGATAATAGGCAGCTTCGATTTTTCCATCATTATGATTCTTTCTTTCAACAACGACTGATGTGTTTAAGTATTCATCTTGAATTGCGGCTATGTTAAGCTGTTTCCCGTTGTAATCGAAGTTCCACTTTTTTCGTAGAAATTCACTGCCCTCCTTAGCAATTTTTCCGGCAAGCGCTGTATCGTATAAATCGATGCTTTCTTTTTCAAGCACCTTGGTATCTACCTTTTTCCATTCGTTTACTATTTTTACCGGGTAAACTGTGTCCAAAACGACACAGATCAATAAGACCGCCACGTATCCGCTGAATATCAAGCAAACGCGTTGACTGTATGAAAATTTTCCTTTCCTGAATACAGTTTTATTCACGGCTCTAGCTGTTAAAATTGCCAAAGAGATGACGATAATAGCAGTAATTAGCAGAGGTACCATCAACATCATCCTCTGACCTCCAATCTATTGGACAACACAAATGCGCCAGAAAATAACAATCCTGCACTTACGATTATTTTCACAATAAATAAAACAAGCGATGACTCGGTAAAGAAAAAATCAAATACATTTGCTACCGTCCCCGCTTTTCCACTAAGCCCTTCAAGAATCAATGTTCCGAAAAAGGCAGCCGGTAACAAGACAGTGAATGCTTTACTAATCTGGACAAGCGTTCCGACCAAATAACCTAACGCACAAAATAGGAAGACGTATAGAATAGTAGAGAATATGCCCAAGAGCAATTCCATAGGCGCCTCCAAAACCGTTATGCTTTTTATAGATAAATCACTAATAAAGTAATAAACAATTACTTTTAATAAATAGGACGACAACATCGCTGTGATTCCGCCAATGACACTAGCCGTTAGTAAAAATACTGCATTAGAAAGATTACTGCTGACCCGATTGGTTACAAATACGAAGTCATCATTTCGATACGCCTTTGTGGTAATAAGAATGGCGGTAATAAAACCCCACAACATCGTAAAAGCTGCAACAAAATCAGCCGAAAAATACTTAACTTGTAATTCAACACTCCCGCCGGTGCTGCCGCCCATACTCCCCACACCGTTCATAGAGAATAAAACGGCTAACAATTGGAGGAAAATCAGTGACATAAATACTTGGCTGTAAGCCTTCAACTTATAAATATACTGTTTTTTCACTACGTCGATCAGACTAACCTTTGTTAAAGACATCATCAATTCCCCCTTTCGTTTTGCTAGTTAAATAGACACATAGATCACTTGAGGTAACCGGTGTAAGGTCGATTCCGGCATTCCGAGCACGCTGCCATTCTGTTTCGGAAAAATGATTCCTGACAACAACGTACGACTGGTCAATGCCGATGCTTTTTGTATAAATGACCTCTGTGTTCTGTGTCCATTCATCAATAACAGTGGTTTTCCCTTGAAGCCCAATTGCCCATTCCTTCAAAATGTCAACTGGCATATGAAGAATTTCTTTCCCCTCTTTTACAAGTAGAATATCTTCAAGTAAGTCCTCAATTTCACTTAGATGGTGACTTGAAATAATGATGGTACGAGGATAGGCAAGGTATTCCTTTAGTAAGGCACGGTAGAAATCCTTTCTTACTGCAGCATCCATCCCTGAAGTCGGTTCATCGAGCATCGTTAACGGAACACGGGCAGATAAGCCTAAAATCATGTTAAACGTACTTTTCATCCCTTTCGAGAGCCCGTTATAATGCTGCAGTGGGTTTAAGGAGAAATAATCCAAAAGGCGATCTGCCAATTCACGGTCCCAATTTGGATAAAAACTGGCTGCCGTCTCTAATAATTCCTTAAGATTTAACGCTGTCGGAAGATTCATTTGATCATGAAGAAAAATAACATTGGCTGAAACCTGGAGACTGTTAAAGGGCTTTTCAGAAAAAACCTTTAGTTCACCGGAGGTTTCTTTTAACAACCCGGCGATAATTTTTAGCAGTGTTGTTTTCCCGGCACCATTTCTGCCGATGAGACCGGTAATTTTATTTTCTTCTATTTTGAAGGAAAGATTGTTTAACGCTTTTGCTCCACCATACACTTTCGTCAATCCACTGCACTCGATTACACTCATTTCTCTGCCTCCCCTATGTCAGCCGTTTTGATCATTTCGATTAATTCCTCTTTACTTACCTGCAGCCGTCCCGCTTCCAGGACAATTTCCTGTACTAGCCTTTTCAAGGTTTGATTTTTCCGCTTTGCAAGGATCATTTCTTTGGCACTGTTTGCTACAAACATCCCTAGCCCGCGCTTTTTATATAAAATCTGCTCGTCTGCCAAAATATTCAGCCCCTTTGCCGCCGTTGCCGGGTTAATATTAAAAATCTCTGCAAGCTGATACTGGGAGTATATCTTTTGATCACTTTCGAAATTACCGTTCAAAATCTCATTCTCCAGCCACTCTGATAATTGGATATAAATCGGTTTCGTTCCGTCCAGATTAAAAAGCAAGCTTTCTCCACCCCCTAACATAGTACATTAGTGTTGTAATGTAGTATATTATAACTGGAAATAAAAAACAATATCTTTTTTGTATTTTTTATCCCAAAGATATTATCCAATCGTGGGAAAAATTGAAAATTAATTACATTTTAGCCACACAAAAAAGGGTGTCCACCACCAGAGGACAATCGTCCACAAGTGGTGCCTGACACCCTTATCACTATTAACACAATATTAGCCTAGTTTTTTCATTTGTTTTGTTTTTGTTGGGGCGTTTTCCCATGCTTCTACGTTTTTAAGTCCTTCAATATTGGAGGTGTAGAATACTGGGTTTTGGCCGCTTGCCTTTTGCTTTTTATAATCGGCAAGGGCGGCGAAGGCGATTTTTCCTAGTAGAATAATCGCGATCAAGTTAATAATAGCCATTAGTCCCATGAATAAATCGGCAAGGCTCCAGACAAAGCTCAACTCTGCTAATGAACCGAATGCAACCATTCCAACAACGGCCACACGGTATAGGTTTAGGACAACTTTGTTATTTTTAATAAATTCAATATTTGATTCACCATAATAGTAATTCCCTACAACAGAACTGAAGGCAAATAAAAATACGATGAAAGCAAGGAAAATACCGGCCCATGACCCTAATGACCCCTCAAGGGCATTTTGCGTTAAGATAATACCGTTGCTCTCTTTAGACGTATAAAGTCCTGATAAAAGAATAATAAATGCAGTCGAGCTACAAATAACGAGGGTGTCGACAAATACACCAAGAGATTGAATCAATCCTTGTTTAACAGGGTGGCTGACATCTGCCGTTGCAGCTGCATTCGGCGCACTACCCATACCTGCTTCGTTTGAAAACAGTCCGCGCTTAATTCCATTCATCATCGCAGCCCCTATTGCTCCGCCAGCCACTTCTTTAATGCCAAAGGCACTTTCAAAGATCAACTTAAAAACGCCAGGAATTTCTGATATGTTCGTTACCATAATATATAAAGCTATTAAAATATAGGCACCTGCCATGATTGGAACCATCCACTCAGCCACTTTAGCAATCCGCTTAAGTCCTCCAAAAATGATGACTGCGGTAATAACTGACAGAACGATCGCAACTGCCGTTTTATTGAACCCAAATGAATTGTTTAACGAGCTTGTAATTGTGTTCGCTTGTACGGAGTTAAAGGCCAGTCCAAATGTAAGCGAAATCAAGACCGCAAATGTGACTCCCATCCAGCGGGCATTTAACGCCTTCTCCATATAATAAGCGGGGCCGCCTCGGAAGGTGTCACCATCTTTCACCTTAAAAATTTGTGCTAGTGTGCTTTCTACAAAAGCGGAAGCCGAACCAATCAAAGCGATTAACCACATCCAGAATACGGCTCCTGGTCCACCAGTCGTGATGGCAATCGCTACACCCGCAAGATTCCCTGTTCCTACGCGTGAAGCCGTACTGATACAAAAAGCTTGGAAGGATGATATCCCTTTCTTATTACCCGTTGCCCCTTCACCCATTAGGCGAAACATTTCTCCCACCATTCGGAACTGGACAAACTTTGTACGGAAAGTAAAATAAATCCCTGACCCAATCAATAATATAATAAGAACATATGACCAAAGTAATGTATTTGTCCCAGTTACGAAAGTTTCGATTATTTTCATGTACTCATCCCCTTCTACCTAAATTTTATATACTGATATAAATTAACAAATTCACTGAAATATGACAATGTATGAACTTTCCAGCAGATAGATGTTCCAGTACTTTCATGAATTAAAAAATGCCAAAATGCCCTAGTTTAATCAAGTCAGTGAACATAAAGAAAACTCGCCGATTGGCGAGCCTTAAGGGCAAATACAGAGGCGTAGTTTCACTCATGCCGATAGGTAAGTTATTCTTCCCTATCGGCAAACAAAAGAAGCGGTCATGCCGCTTCTTTTGTTTTGTCGGTGTAAACTCCCAACTACGTGCCCACTCCACACGGACAGTGTCTTTTTGTGGTGCCTGACACCGTTAGGAAACACGCTTTAAATGTTTGAATTGTCCTTTTGATAGGACGGTTCTCTCTAGGCGATGAGCCATTATTCCTGCTAAGACGGCTAGGACTATATCCTTTGGCAGCGGGGCAACCATCCATAACCATGCCATTTTATATGTAAATCCATCTGGTGCTGCTGCCCAGAATTTATAAGCAAAGTACATCCAGTTTGTCCCGAAAAGGTAGTTAACAGCCATTCCTATTAGGGCTGCTATAATAAAGGCAGCCATACTTTTCTTCTTCTCGACAATTTTTCCAATGATAAAAGCAGTGAAAATATAGGAAATAATAAAGCCGAAGGTAGGCCGGAAGATGATGGAAGGCCCTCCGATAAAATCAGCAAATACTGGTACCCCAACTATGCCTACTAACATATAAACAATCATTGCAATGGATCCTAAGCGACTGCCTAAAATGGCTCCTGCTAAAATAGCAAAAAAGGTTTGCAGGGTAATCGGAACTCCGCCAACATGCAAAAACGGAGCAATAGTAGCAATGTTCGCACCAATTGCCATCAGTGCCACAAACATTCCCGCAAGTGTTAAATCAAGTGCCCTAAACTTTTTCATCTTCGTTCTCCCATCAAAAAATATAATTAATTGCTATAAATCTAAAATAAAGGGTAGAACACGCGATTGTCAACTTAAAAATAATTTAAGTTAACAATAAAAACCAAAAAAATCCGGGAGTTGAATTCTTTCAATCAAACGTTTAATTAATTTTTCACTATAGATACTCCTGAAAAAATTTTTTTCTCCACTCAGTAAAACTTTTCCACATTTTTATAATGAAATAAACTATCATGATTAGTATAGTCCTTTTCAGGAAACGAAAGAATTCAATGAATGTTGAGGAGGCTGAAAATGAATAGAGAAAAGATACTTGAGCTTTTTAATAAGCATTTGCGAATTGAAGTAACCTACCCAGGCTATCTTAGAGAAAAAACCAGTACAGTTATACGGCAGATTTCATCTACAAACGAACCCGGATTTGTTATCTATTCGGAAATGAATGAGACAAACGCTGATACTGTAATTGATGAACAGATAGCCTATTTTTCACAATTAAAACAATCATTTGAATGGAAGGTTTTCGATTACGACCAGCCAAGGGACATAGTGGAAAAATTGCGTTCGCGAGGCTTTTCCATCGATGACCAAGAAGCCCT
>Ga0213820_1001122_pt1 | contig 13317 bp, 7 predicted proteins | sample MC6MC0910MG_FD_179889 | JGI IMG/M metagenome (GOLD analysis project Ga0213820, IMG submission 179889) | Enriched soil aggregate microbial communities from Iowa State University, Ames, United States - MC6-MC0910-MG | ecosystem: Environmental > Terrestrial > Soil > Unclassified | place: USA: Iowa... | reverse complement strand
TCGCGCTCACGGCGGCGCTCGCTGCAACCGGCGTGGCCGACGGCACACCAGCCACCGAGCGGATCCCAGTGGAAGCACCTTCGTTCATCGAGGAGCTGGCGCCGGTGGTCATGCCCGATGGCACACACCGCCTTTGGCTACCGGACCTGAAACCGTTCGCACACGACATCCTATTGCCTGCCGGCCTGCAGCCGGATGAATTGGGTGTCTATCACCATGAGGGAAGCACTTGGCTGGCACTCGATGGCAATACCTATTCGGTCACACAAGCCCCCGATAGCGGCGGATACCGCGTTGTACATCCAACCAAGCCACTGAGCTATGAACCACCCCTACGGCACAATGGTGCCGGCGCATGGCTACACCCAGCGGACAAGCCCGAGCAGTGGCAGGCACTGATGCTGCTGCGCCGTGCAGGCCACCTCAGCGGGCAATTCGACGATGAAACCGCCCTGCGCATTTTGCATGTCAGCGGCACCCAGGAGGACGTACTGCGCCAAGTGCTCAGAGCAAATCAGCAACTACCAGGGCCACTGCAAGACACCCTGTCGCGCTTCAGCCTCTACCAGGCGCTGCAAGCATTGCCTGAGCTGGCAGAGCCAGGCCAGCTCCACGCTGCATTCGAAAAACACTATCGCCAGCTGCCTGCGCCCCAGTCACCCGGTGCCGCTGCGGTCCAGTACCGCTATCCCCAGCTACCACCGCCCGTCACAGCAGAGCTGATACGCCACGCCAGCCCAGCCGAACTGGAAGCGCTGAGCAAAGGCAACGTGCCCCTACGCCTCGCTGAAGAAATTCGCCCGCTTCAGCAACAGGTGCGGCTAAACCGTGCTTATGAAGGGCTTTACCTTGAACGGGTACGCAACTGGGATACCGATGTTCTGGTCTTGCACACCCTTGAGCAACTCCCTGGCTGGTCGGCCGACACCCGCATCACCCTTGAGCAGCGTCAGCACTCACCCGCCCAGTTCGACAGCATCGGCCGCGACGACATGCCAGGCAAATCGATCATCAGCGCACGGGCAGGCTATGCGGTCCTGGACAGCCACAAGCCAGACGAACTGCTTTGCCTTCACGATTCGCTTTATGGGGCGCTGTTCGAGGTATTGACCCCGGCGCAAGGTATGGCGCTGGGGGTCGAGGATCAGCAGGTACTCAAGCGCTTGGTTCAACAAGCACCGCTCTTGCCTCGCGCAACATTGAGGCAGGCGCTGGGTATGCAGAGTGTGCGCCCAGGTTGGCGCTCGCCCATGCGACTGGCCGATGGCCGGCCGGGCTACCCTCTGGGCGGCACCCGCTCCCGCGCCACCAGTTTTTCAAGGCAGACCTTGCTCAACGTGATCCGGCAGATAGGCCAGGATGCCCCTGTCACGAGGCCTGCCGAACACATTCTTACCGCGCTGGAAAACAGAAACCTGACTCGCGCCCAGATCGATGAGATGCTCAGGCACCTGCTGGAGCAGCGCAATCAACTGCGAAGCACGCTGGCTGAGTGGCGACATAACGCGACACTGATGCCTGACCAGACGCCAGATGGTTTCGAGAGGCAGATGACTGCCATTTCGCAATACTGGTACGAGCGCGCATTTCTGCCGCCCGACACTGCCAGCGCGCCGCTTCGGCTTGAACACCTTTCCTTGGCTCAATTCCCCCTGCAACTGCCTGATTTTTTCACAGCCAGCGTCACGGACCTGCAGTTGATCGAAACATCGCCCGCAACCTATCAAGGCTGGAATCTGCACGCGCCGCAACTGCACAGCCTGCTTCGCCAATTCGCCAACTTGAGGTCGCTGGACATCAGCCGCCCCTACCAGCCAGAGGCTTTACCCTCTGCTTTCCAGTTCAGCTTGCCCGCTATTGCTCAGCACTTGCCAGCGCTCGAGTCGCTTGCCCTGACCCATCAGAACATCTCGCTTTCGGCAGTCGATATCGAGAGCTTGGGCCAGCTCACTCGGTTGCGACGGCTGGACCTGAGCGGCAACCGGATTTCCGGCCACTTCCCGCCCCTTTCCAGCGCACTGGGTCTCGATTACCTCGGCCTCGACAACATGGCGCTGGACCACTGGCCGCAATGGCTGGGTGAAGACACGGTGACCCATGTGCGTCACATTACCCTGCGCCACAACCAGATCAGAAACCTGCCGCGCTTTTTGCGGGATAACCGGATCAACATGGCGAACCACGCCCTGATCTCATTGCAGGGCAACCAGATCATCGACACCGATATGCTGAGTGTGTTGCTGGCCGAAGATGGCCGCGCGGCCCGCTTCGAAATGGACCTGACCGAAGACTTCAGAGCACGCCTGGCGCTTCAGCTCAACCAACGTCAGCAACTGCGCGACTTCATTGACAACTATGTAAACGCCTCCAGTTCAAGCGCCCCTGTCAGCCATGCAGCGATGGCCAGCAGGACCCGTGTTGCAACCGCTTTGAACGAGTTCTGGCACTTCCAGGAAATTGGCCTGACGCGGGCAGCTCTGCGCCTGAACGATATGGCGCTGGAGCATTTTCCAAGGCGCTTGCCGGCGTTCTTTACTTCACAGGTGCATAACCTTGTGCTTGAGAGCGTCAGCGGCTCAACCGCTCAACTCGATGCAGTGCTCAGCCAGTTTGGGCAGGTGACCCGCCTGACTGTCGACGACTACCAGCAGGCAGAACAGACACTGCCTTCTGCCGTGCTCCGCCTGCCGCGGCTTACCGACATGGCGTTGCGCCAATCGGGCCTGCTGATCGACCAGACGCTGATGAATACCCTTGGGCGTTTAACCACCCTCAACTCGCTGGACCTGACGGGTAACCAGATGGGTTCAATCACACAGGCCCCGGCATCCTTGCGCTCTCTACGACGGCTCGATCTGAACAACATGGCCCTGGATCACTGGCCGGCCTGGGTGGACAGCCTCTTCCCACTGGAAATGCTGGACCTCAGTGAAAACCGTCTTTCCGAGTTGCCCCCCCATATACTGGCCAACCTGGAGAACGACTTCCCCATCAGCTCCATCCTGTTGTTCAGCAATCCACTGAGCGACGCAACCATCATGCGGGCCCGGGCATCCTCAGACAGCCAACGCAGCTTTACCTTCGCGCTTGACCTGTCGGACAGCACGAGCGAAACGACCGAGTCTTCGGAAGAAGGCTTGATGGGCGGCCACTTCCACCTCCCCTTTCTGGACCCGGCTGCTGACGCACCCAATGTGAATGACTGGCTGCTCGCATCGGACGTCGAAAACCAAGCCTTGAAAGATTGCTGGGAGCAACTCCAGGCATCCGGTGGTGCCGAGAATCTCCTGGCGCTGGTAGGCCGTCTGCGTAACGCCGCCCCTTACCAGAATGGCAAAACCCGCGTGTCGTTCTGCGAACGGGTGCGCAAGGTGCTGGTGGGTGCAATCGTCAATCCGGACGACTTGGCGCTGTTCAATGAACAGGCCAGCGAAGCACTGCCACAGGATAACGGCGACCAGACCTGCCATGACGGCGCGTTGCTGGTGTTCCAGAATATCGAGCTGTTCATCGCCAACCAGCGCTTGCAGATCGATGCGGTAGATACCGAGGCCAACCTCTACCGGGAGCTGCGCCGCCTGTATCGCCTGCAGGCACTGGATGACGTGGCCAAAAGCGAAACTGGCAACAGGGATGAAGCCGAGGTTCGCCTGACCTATCGCCGTGAATTGAACGCCACGCTGGGGCTGGGCCAGCCAGACGACACCCTGCGTTACGCAATCAATGCCAGTATCGGCGAGCTGACATATGCGGAATTCCAGGTGCAGCGTGGTGAACTTGGCGAGGAATTCCTCAACTTTGCAGCCAGCAACACACGGTGGGTACAGCACTTGCGCCAGACCTACACTGAGCGTTTTGCAGAAATCGAGCAAACCTATCAACGGCAGGTGAATGAACTTCCGGATCGGTACCCGGACAGGTCCCTCGATAGCCTCGATGCGGAGTTCGAAGCATTGGAGCGAAGCAAGCAGGCGCGCGAGTTGCGGCTGATTCGTGAACTGACCTCCTTTGCCAACCCTGATCGCAGGCCACGCTCATCGACTGAGTAGGCATAAAAGCGCAACTGCCTGCGCGGCGTCTCATCAGCCGCCGCGCAGGTGTGTGTTTGGCCGCTAACAACCGTACCGCTCACGGCCCCATGCCAGCGCGGTCTCCAGCAGCTTGCGCAACACCCCTTGAGTCGGCTGCGCAAGGTCCTCGCGATAAGCAAAAGGCTCCACTTCCTCCATGTAGGTGCTCTGCGCCAGCTCCAGTTGCACGGCATGAATGTGCTGCGCCGGGTCGCCATAGTGGCGGGTGATATGGCCACCCTTGAAGCGCCCGTTCAGCACATGGCTGTAGGCCTGCGCTTCGGCACAAACGCCACGCAGCCGTTCGGCCAGTTCCGGATCGCAGCTGGCACCGTTGAATGTGCCCAGGTTGAAGTCCGGCAGTTTGCCGTCGAACAGGTGCGGGATCAGCGAGCGGATCGAGTGGGCATCCCACAGCAGCGCGTAGCCGAACGCGTCGCGCAGGCGTACCAGCTCACGTTTGATAGTTTCGTGATACGGCCGCCAGATCTGCTCCAGGTAGGCCTTGCGCTCATCGGCGGACGGCACCAGGCCTTCCTTGAACAGCGGCTCGCCCTCGAACAGCGTGGCCGGGTACAAACCTGTTGTAGCGCCAGCGTAAAGCGGCTTGTCGTCATCCGGCCGGTTAAGGTCGATGACGAAGCGCGAATACTCCGCCGCCACCACGCTGGCACCCAGCTCACGGGCGAAGTCGTAGAGGTGCGGGATATGCCAGTCGGTGTCGGGAAGGCTACGCGCCGGCTCGACCAGGCCATCGTGCACGGCCGGGGTGAGTTGCAGGCCCGCATGGGGCATGCTGATCAGCAGGGGCAAACGGCCCTGGTGGAAACTCAGTACCTTGTCCATCTTGCCTCGCTCAGTTGGAAATTTCGTGGCCCTTGCGCACCACGCGCTTGGGCAGGTCGCCGCCCAGCCAGTAGGCCAGGTCGGCAGGGCGCTCGATATTCCAGGCAACGAAGTCCGCCACCTTGCCGGCTTCCAGCGTACCGTGGCTGTGGCCCAGGCCCAGCGCCGCGGCAGCATGCGTGGTAACACCGGCCAGGGCTTCTTCCGGAGTCATGCGCAACAGTGTGCACCCCATGTTCAGCATCAACCGCAGCGACAGCCCGGGAGAGGTGCCGGGGTTGAGGTCGCTGGCCAGGGCGATCTTCACGCCGTGACGGCGCAGGGCGTCCATCGGAGGCAGCTGGGTTTCGCGCAGGAAATAAAAGGCGCCCGGCAGCAGCACGGCGACGGTACCGGCCTTGGCCATGGCAATGGCGTCTTCCTCGGCCATGAACTCCAGGTGGTCGGCCGACAGCGCCTGGTAGCGCGCCGCCAGGCTGGAGCCGTGCAGCGACGAGAGCTGTTCGGCGTGCAGCTTGACCGGCAGGCCCAACTCGCGGGCCTTGATGAACACTCGCTCGACCTGGGCCGGGGAAAACGCCAGGTGCTCGCAGAAGGCATCCACGGCGTCTACCAGCCCTTCCTTGGCCAGGGCCGGCAGCATTTCGTCGCAGATGTGCGCAATGTAGTCGTCCGCCCGGCCCGCGTACTCCGGCGGCAGGGCATGGGCAGCCAGGCATGTGGCGCGTACTGCCAGCGGCAGCTCGTCGGCCAGGCGCCGGGCCACGCGCAGCATCTTGCGCTCGTTGGCCAGGTCCAGGCCGTAGCCGGATTTGACCTCGATCGTGGTCACGCCATCGCGCATCAGCGCCTGCACGCGCTGGCGGGCGCTGGCGAACAGTTGGTCTTCACTGGCGGCGCGGGTAGCCCGCACCGTGCTGGCGATACCACCACCCTGCGCGGCAATCTCGGCATAGCTCACGCCCTGCAGCCGCTGTTCAAACTCGCCGCTGCGGTTGCCGCCGAATACCGCATGGGTGTGGCAGTCGATCAACCCGGGGGTGACCCAGGCGCCGCCGAGGTCTACCGTGCGGGTGATGTCCAGCGCCGGCACGTCGGCACGCGGGCCGATCCACTCGATCAACCCGGCATTGCTGACGATGGCCGCGTCCTCGATGATCGAGTAGCTGCCCTGGGCCATGGTTGCTGCATGGCAGTGCTGCCAGAGGGTTCTCATACACAGTCTCCGTTACTAGCGATGGAGCTCGGCGCGGTCCCTGGCCAGCTCGCCCTGCCCGGCCCGTGGCTTGCACCACAACCGGTAGGACGCCACCAGGAACGCTACCCAGACCACGCCGACGAGCACGGCCGCCTGGGTGTCGGGGAAGTAACCGAGCACTCCGAAGATGAACAACATGAAAGCAATGGCCAGGGCCGGCCCGTAGGGCCAGAACGGCACGGGAAATTGCAGGTTGGCGGCCTCCTCGCGGCTCATGCGCTTGCGCATGGCCACCTGTGTGACGAGGATCATCAGCCACACCCAAACAGTGGCAAAGGTGGCGATCGAGGCAATGAGCAAGAACACGTTTTCCGGGATCAGGTAGTTGAGCACCACGCCGATCAGCAGCGCAGCGCCCATCACCAAAACGGTCAGCCATGGCACACCTTGCCTGGACAGCCGGGCGAACCCACGCGGTGCCTGGCCTTGCTGGGCCAGGCCGTACATCATGCGCCCGGCGCCGAAGATGTCGCTGTTGATGGCCGAAACCGCCGCCGAGATCACCACCACGTTGAGCAGCGCGGCTGCCGAGCCGATGCCCAGGTGGCTGAAAATCTGCACGAACGGGCTGCCCTGGCTGCCGATCTGCGGCCAGGGGTACAAGCACATCAGTACGAACAGGGTGAGCACGTAGAACAGCAGGATGCGCAGCGGCACGGCGTTGATCGCCTTGGGGATGACCCGCCGCGGGTCCTTGGCCTCACCGGCGGTGATGCCGATGATCTCGATACCGCCAAAGGCAAACATGACCACCGCGAACGAGGCGATCAGCCCGCCGACACCATTGGGCAGGAAGCCGCCGTGCTCGAACAGGTTGCTGACCCCCACCACGTGATCACCGCCCACCTGGCCCAGGCCGAAGGCCATGATGCCCAGGCCCGCGAGGATCATCGCGACGATGGCGCCAACCTTGAGCAGCGACAGCCAGAACTCCATCTCGCCGAATACCTTGACGTTGCACAGGTTCAGCCCGCCGATCAGGAACACGATACCCAGCACCCAGATCCAGCGCGCAACCTCAGGGAACCAGAACCCCATGTAGATCCCGAATGCCGTGACGTCGGCAATGCAGACGATGATCATCTCGAAGGCGTAGGTCCAACCGAGGATGAACCCGGCCATGGGGCCGAGGTAGGTACTGGCGTATTGGCCGAAAGAGCCGGCCACCGGGTTGTGCACGGCCATCTCGCCCAGCGCGCGCATCACCATGAACACCGCGGCGCCGCCGATCAGGTAAGCCAGCAGCACGGCCGGGCCGGCCATCTGGATGGCCGAGGCAGAGCCGTAGAACAGGCCAGTGCCGATAGCCGAACCGAGGGCCATGAAGCGGATGTGGCGGGCCGTGAGGCCACGATGGAGTCCTTGTGCGGATTGCATGTCGCGTCCTTATTGTTGTTTTGCGGTGCACTCGGGGGCCGCGGTGCGGCCCCGGCTCTCTCACAGGCTCGGCAGTACCCCAGCCGGCAACAAGCCGGTCAGCTTGCCTTCTGCCAGCAATGCACTGGCCATCTCGATATCCGGCGAGAAGAAGCGGTCACGGTCATAGTGCGGCACTTCGCGGCGCAGCACCTGGCGCGCCGTCTCCAGCTTCACCGATGTTTTCAGCCCTTCACGCAGGTCCAGGCCCTGGCACGCGCCCAGCCATTCGATGGCCAACACCCCCCGGGTGTTCTCGGCCATCTCCCACAGCCGCTTGCCCGCTGCCGGGGCCATGGACACATGGTCATCCTGGTTGGCCGAGGTCGGCAGGCTGTCGACGCTGTGCGGGTGCGACAGGGCCTTGTTCTCGCTGGCCAGGGCCGCCGCCGTCACCTGGGCGATCATGAAGCCGGAGTTGACCCCGCCGTTTTCCACCAGGAACGGCGGCAGCTGCGACATGTGCTTGTCCATCATCAGCGAGATACGGCGCTCGCTCAGGGAGCCGATTTCAGCAATGGCCAGGGCCAGGTTGTCGGCAGCCATGGCCACGGGTTCTGCGTGGAAGTTGCCACCCGACACCACATCGCCTTCGGCGGCGAACACCAGCGGGTTGTCCGACACGGCGTTGGACTCGATCGCCAGCACTTCTGCAGCCTGGCGCAGCTGGGTCAGGCACGCGCCCATGACCTGTGGCTGGCAACGCAGCGAGTACGGGTCCTGAACCTTGCCGCAATGCTTGTGCGACTGCGACACCTCGCTGGACTCACCCAGCAGGTCGCGGAAGCACGCGGCGGTATCGATCTGGCCGCGCTGGCCGCGCGCGTCATGGATCCGTGCATCGAATGGCGAACGCGACCCCAGCACGGCCTCGACCGTCAGGCCACCGCAGGCGATTGCCGCGGCGTACAAGTCTTCAGCCTGGAACAAGCCACGCAGGGCGTAGGCCGTGGATGCCTGGGTGCCGTTGAGCAGCGCCAGGCCTTCCTTGGCGGCCAGGGTCAGCGGCTCCAGGCCAGCGACCGCCAGGGCCTCGCTGGCCGGCAGCCACTCACCTTTGTAACGCGCCTTGCCTTCGCCCAGCAGCACCAGCGACATGTGCGCCAGCGGCGCCAGGTCGCCGGAAGCCCCCACCGAGCCCTTGAGCGGGATGTGTGGGTAAACCTCGGCATTGACCAGGGCGATCAAGGCATCGATGACCTTGCGGCGGATGCCGGAGAACCCGCGGCCGAGGCTGTTGATCTTCAGCACCATGATCAACCGCACCATGGCGTCGTCCAGCGGCGCGCCGATACCGGCGGCATGTGACAGCACCAGCGAGCGCTGCAGGTTTTCCAGGTCATGGCTGGCGATGCGGGTGGAAGCCAACAGGCCGAAACCGGTGTTGATGCCGTAGGCGGTGCGGTCTTCGGCAATGATCCGTTCGACGACGGCCACGCTGGCATCGATGGCGCTACCCGCGCGGGCATCCAGGCTCAGACGCAGCGGTGAGTTATGGATGCGGCGCAGTTGGGCCAGTGTCAGTTGGCCAGGGATGAGGTTCAGGGCTTCCATGTGCATTCTCCTTTTAATTGTTCAATGCAGGGTCGGCAGCACAGGCTGCGGCCCTTGCGACGTTTTCAGCAGCGCAGCGGCGAGGGCGATGTCCGGAGCCAGCCAGCGGTCTTCCAGGTAGGCCGGCACCTGCTCGCGCAACAGCCGCCAGGCAGCATCGGTACCAGCGCCAAAACGCTGTGCCTTGAGGAACTCGAAGGCCTGGGCGGCCAGCAGGTATTCGATGGCCAGGATCTGGGTGCAGTTCTCCAGCACCTGGTGCAGCTTGAGTGCGGCATTGGTTCCCAGGCTCAGGTGGTCTTCCTGCAGGCCAGAGGTGACGTAGTTGTCGAGCACCGCCGGTTGCGCCAGCTGGCGGTTCTGCGCGCACAGCGAGGCGGCGACGTACTGGGCGATCATCATCCCCGAGTTGACCCCTGGGTTGCTGACCAGAAACGCCGGCAAGCCACTGACATGCGGGTTGACCAGGCGGTCCAGGCGGCGCTCGGCGATCGAGCCGATCTCGGCCATGGCAATCGCCAGCAGGTCGGCGGCCATCGCCACCGACTGGCCGTGGGGGTTGGCCTGGGAGACCACGCGGAAGGCATCCGGGGTGCCCAGCAAAAGCGGGTTGTCATTGGCGCCGTTGAGCTCCGCCTCGATCTGCTTCTCGGCGTGGGCGAACTGGTCGCGGGCCGCGCCGTGCACCTGTGGAATCGAGCGGATGCTCAGGGCGTCCTGGGTGCGAATGCCCTTGCTGGCGGCGATCACTTCGCTGTCCGCGAGCAAGGCGCGCAGGTTTTCGCCCACCCGCTGCATGCCTGGGTGAGGCTTGAGCGCGATGATCTCGGGGTCGAAGGCGGCGACCTGGCCGCGCAACGCCTCGAAGCTCATGGCGCCGATCACGTCGGCCCACTGCAACAGGCGGCAGGCGTCGTCCAACGCCAGGCTGGCCAGGCCGGTCATGCACGGCGTGCCATTGACCAGGCACAGGCCGTCCTTGGCACCCAGCTGTACGGGGGCCAACCCTTCGGCGGCCAGTGCTTCAGCGGCGTCGACGATCTGACCGTGATAGCTGACCTTGCCGATGCCCAGCAGGCACACGCCGACATGGGCCATGTGGGTCAGGTAGCCGACCGAACCCTGCGCCGGCACCTGCGGGGTGATGCCGTGATTGAGCAGCGCCAGCAGCGCCTCGACGACGCCGCGCTGGATACCCGACTTGCCGTGGCTGTAGTTGGCGATGGCGGCGCAGATGATCGCTCGGGTTTGCTCATCGGGCAGCGCCGGGCCAACGCCACAGGCGTGGCTGAGCAAGGTGTTGCGCGACAGCTGGCTGAGCTGCTCGCCCTGCAGCGACACATTGCACAGCGCGCCCAGGCCGGTGTTCACACCGTAGGCACGCTCACCGCTCTCGACGATATGGCGGACGATCGCCTGGGCATTGTCGATGCGCGACCAGACCTGCGGCGCCAGCGCCAGGCGCGCGCCCTGGCGGGCCACCGCAGCGATGTCTTGCCAGCGCAGCGCGGCGCCGGTGAAAGTGACGGTTTCAACGTGCGACATGCTGCCCCTCATACCGCGACCGCGCGGCGCTGGACGAAGCGGTCGACGTATTCGTCGGCCGGGTTGTGGAGGATCTGGTGCGGCGTGCCCACCTGGATCAGCCGGCCGTCCTTGAGGATGGCAATGCGGTTGCCGATGCGCACGGCTTCGTCCAGGTCATGGGTGATGAACACGATGGTCTTGTGCAGGGTCTTCTGCAGCTCCAGCAACTGGTCCTGCATTTCGGCGCGGATCAATGGGTCGAGGGCGCTGAAGGCCTCGTCCATGAGGATGATGTCGGTGTCCGCCGCCAGCGCCCGGGCCAGGCCGACGCGTTGGCGCATGCCTCCCGACAGCTGGTGGGGATACTTCTTCTCGTAGCCCTTCAGGCCCACGGTCTCGATCCAGTGCTGGGCGCGCTCGGCGCACAGTTGCTTGCTCTCGCCGCGCACCTTCAGGCCGTAGGCGACGTTGTCCAGCACATTGCGGTGCGGCAGCAGGCCGAAGCTCTGGAACACCATGCTGATCTTGCGCCGGCGAAACTCGCGCAGGGCCTCCATGTCGTACTGCAGGATGTCATCGCCATCGACCAGGATCTGCCCGCTGGTGGGGTCGATCAGCCGGTTGAAGTGGCGCACCAGGGTCGACTTGCCCGAGCCGGACAGGCCCATGATGACAAAGATCTCGCCGCTGCCGATGGACAGCGACAGGTCGTTGACCCCGACCACACAGCCGGTCTGCGCCAGCACCTGCTCTTTGCCCTGGTTGTTGCGGATCAACCGCAACGCCTCATCGGCACGGTCGCCGAAGATCTTGAAAACGTTCTTCACCTCGATCTTGCTGATCGGCTGCGTGCTCATTTGCTCACCTCATGGCGTGGCCGGCCATAGGCCTGGGTAATGCGGTCGATCACCACCGCGAGAATGACGATGGCCAGGCCCGCTTCGAGGCCGCGGCCGACGTTGAGGGTCTGGATGCCCACCAGCACGTCCTCGCCCAGGCCACGGGCGCCGATCATCGAGGCGATCACCACCATCGACAGGGCCATCATGGTGGTCTGGTTGATGCCGGCCATGATGCTTGGCAGGGCCAACGGCAGCTGCACCCCGAACAGTTGTTGCCAGCGGTTGGCGCCGAAGGCATTGATCGCTTCCATCACTTCGCCATCGACCTGGCGAATCCCCAGGTCGGTCAGGCGGATGAGTGGCGGCGCGGCGTAGATCACCGTGGCGAAGATCGCCGGCACCTTGCCCAGGCCGAACAGCATCAGCACCGGGATCAAGTACACGAAGCTGGGCATGGTCTGCATGATGTCCAGCAATGGCATCAGCACCGCGCGCAGGCGGTTGCTGCGCGCCGACAGGATGCCCAGCGGGATGCCCACCAGCACCGAGATCAGCGTGGCCACCAGCATCAGCGCCAGCGTCTGCATCAGCTTGTCCCACAGGCCGACGGCGCCGACCAGGAACAACAGGCCGGTAATCACCAGCGTGGGCAGGATGCGCCGGGTGGCGTGCCAGGCGATCACCGCCACCACGCCGAGCATCAGCCACCACGGTGTGGCGCGCAGCACGCCTTCGAGGCTGACGATGGCCCACAGCAGGGTGTCGGAGATGTGCCGGAACACATCGCCATAGTTGGTCACCAGGGCGTCAACCCAGCCGTTGACCCAGTCGGCGATGGAGAATGTCAGGTTGTCAGGAAACATAGGTTCCACTCATCAGCTGTGGACGCTCAAAGCGCCGCGTTGATCTTCTTGGCAGCCTCATCGCTGACCCAGGCCTGCCAGACTTCAGGATGTTCCTTGAGGAACACCTTGGCCAGTGCGGGCGACTCGATCCGATCCTTGGTCATGCGCGCCAGGTTCTGGTTCAGCAGGTCGATCGGCAGGTTGACCTTTTCCAGCACGGCGACCAGTTCTGGGGCTTGTTCGTGGAAGGTTTTCGACAGCCCGACCTTGATCGACACGGACTTGTCCACACCGTCTTTTTCCTGCAGCTTGACCAGGTCGACCTGGCCCATCAGCGGGGTCGGTGTCCAGTAGTAGAAGAGAATCGGCTCGCCGCGTTTGTAGCTGGACAACACGGCGGCATCCAGGGCCGGGCCGGTGCCGGGACGGAAGTTGGTGTAGCTGCTTTCCAGGCCGTAGTCCTTGAGCATCTTGCTGTTGTCCAGTTCGCAGGTCCAACCGGCCGGGCAGTTGTAGAAGCGGCCTTTGCTCGGCTCTTCCTGGTCCTTGAACACGCTGGCATATTTAGCCAGGTCCGCCACGTTCTTGAGGTCGGGCGCCTTGGCTTCGAGCTTGCGCTTGGCATCGCCCTCGATCACGTAGCGCGGCACGTACCAGCCTTCCTCCGCGCCCACCACCGGGGCGCCGACGCCTACCACCTTGCCGGCGGCCTCGGCCTTCTTCCAGACCTCGCTGCGGCCGACCCACTCTTCGGCGAACACTTGGATGTCATTGGTGCCCAGGGCGTTTTCCATGGTGATGGAGTTGCCGGGCAGGCTGTCGGTTTCGCAGCCGTAGCCGTTCTTCAGCACGAATTGCATCACGTCGGTCAGCAGCATGCCGCTTTCCCAGTTCAGCCCGGCGAACTTCACCGGCTTGCCAGACTCGCACCAGCCGGCGGCCTGGCTGCTGCCGGCAGC
>Ga0213820_1001119_pt1 | contig 13327 bp, 14 predicted proteins | sample MC6MC0910MG_FD_179889 | JGI IMG/M metagenome (GOLD analysis project Ga0213820, IMG submission 179889) | Enriched soil aggregate microbial communities from Iowa State University, Ames, United States - MC6-MC0910-MG | ecosystem: Environmental > Terrestrial > Soil > Unclassified | place: USA: Iowa... | reverse complement strand
AGCGATTTGGTGAGCCGCTTTACAGGCATGATGGTTCCTCCAAACAAAGCTGTTGTTGGAAAAAATGCCTTTGCCCATGAGTCAGGCATTCATCAGGATGGTGTATTAAAAAATACGTTAACCTATGAGATTATTACTCCTGAATTAGTTGGGGTCAAATCCAATGATTTGGTTCTGGGCAAACACTCAGGCCGTCATGCGTTTAAAGATAAAATTGAGCAAATGGGCTTTACGTTATCAATGGAAAAGCTTGGTGAAGCCTTCACTTCGTTTAAACAATTGACCGACCGGAAAAAGGAAGTAACAGACGAAGATTTATTTACGATTTTAACGGATATTCAAACAAACGCTGTCAATGTGAAAAAATATGAACTCGTCGCTTTTCAAGTCCATTACGGGTCAGCTAACCTCCCTACTGCAACTGTTGCACTTACCACTCCAGAAGGGATTCGGGTTGAAACGGCCCGCACTGGATCAGGTAGTGTTGAAGCACTAATGAACACTTTAGAGGCCTTGATTAAAGAGGAAATTCATCTCACTGATTTTAAATTAAGCTCTGTCGGACAGGGACGGGATGCTCTTGCTGAAGTCCATGTGAAAATGACGGTGAACGGAACAACTGTCAGCGGCCGCGGTTCAGCACAGGATGTGCTGGAAGCATCGGCAAAATCATTTTTGAACGCAGTCAATCGTGTATTTTTTAACCAAAAGGCAGCATTTAAGGAAGCTGCTATTCTATAAAAATGGGGCGCCTAACATTTAGGCGTCGGCATTATACAAAAAATGAGGAGGTTGCTTCTAATGAAAAAACGCATTGTCTTACTTCCCGGTGATGGTATTGGCAAGGAAGTTATGAATTCTGCAAAAGATGTGTTACATGCAATTGCTGAAGAATATAATCATAGTTTTAGCTTCGAAACCCATGAAATCGGAGGAGCAGCCATCGACCTTTATGGCACTCCCCTTCCAGAAACAACCGTTGATGCCTGTAAAGAAGCGGATGCTGTATTACTAGGTGCCGTCGGCGGGCCAAAATGGGATCAAAACCCCTCCCACTTACGTCCTGAAAAAGGTCTGCTCGGAATCCGTAAAGCGCTAGATTTATATGCAAACTTAAGGCCGATCAAAGGATTTAAGAACCTGCTTCATGCTTCTCCGTTAAAAGAAGAAGTGGTTTCCGGAAGCGACCTCCTTATTGTACGTGAATTAACGGGCGGGCTTTATTTTGGTACTCCGAGTGAACGCCGTGATAACGGTAATTCCGTAGTGGACACACTAGCATATACCCGTAAAGAGATTGAAAGAATTGTTGATAAAGGCTTTCAAGCAGCCCAGCAGCGCCGCGGTCACCTTACTTCAGTGGATAAGGCAAATGTCCTGGAATCCAGTAAGCTTTGGCGTGAAGTTGTTGAAGAGAAAAAGGCCAACTATCCAGATGTCGCAGTTGAACATGTTTTAGTAGATGCAGCGGCAATGAAATTGATTACAAACCCAACCCATTTTGACGTCATCGTGACTGAAAATCTTTTTGGCGATATTTTAAGTGACGAGGCTTCTGTATTGACGGGGTCACTCGGGATGCTCCCTTCTGCCAGCTTGCGTGAGGATGGGCTCGGTCTTTATGAACCGGTTCACGGCTCTGCTCCAGATATTGCCGGCAAAGGAATTGCCAATCCTGTCGCGATGATTTTGTCTGCTGCGCTTATGCTAAGATATTCCTTTCAATTAGAAGATGAAGCAAAAGTGATTGAAGATGCCGTTCAATCGATTCTTGACGCCGGCTTCCATACCGGGGATCTCCAGGTTGCAAATGGACGCCTTGTTGGAACAGCGGAAATGACCAAATTAATTGTCGATTATATTAAGTCACAAAATGCTTCTAAGTGTATCGCCAGCTGTTATTATTGATTCATTTTTTGGGTAAACCGTCCAGGTTTTTTAGCGGTTTACCCGTCAATTTTTCTAAAAGTAAAATATAAATCTATTAATGTGAGGAAGGAAGCTATGCAAACACCAAAAACGATTATCCAAAAAATTTGGGAACAGCATATTGTCCATCAAGAAGAAGGAAAGCCAGATTTACTGTATATTGATTTGCATCTCGTTCATGAAGTGACCTCTCCTCAAGCATTTGAGGGTTTACGAATGAACGGGCGACAGGTCCGCCGCCCGGATCTTACCTTCGCGACAATGGATCATAATGTTCCAACCCGCCAACGACTTGTTATCAACGATCCTATCTCAAAAAATCAAATCGATACATTACAACAAAATTGTCAGGAATTCGGGGTATCGCTAGCTGACATTCACCATCCGGATAACGGAATTGTCCATGTAATCGGTCCAGAGCTTGGTCTGACACAGCCAGGAAAAACGATTGTTTGCGGCGATAGCCATACATCCACACACGGTGCGTTTGGTGCTCTCGCATTTGGAATCGGTACGAGTGAAGTGGAACATGTCCTTGCAACGCAGACGCTTTGGCAGGCGCCACCAAAAACGCTTAATGTCAAAGTAAATGGAAAGCTTGGTACAGGAGTTACCGCGAAAGACTTAATCTTAGCGATTATCGGGAAATTCGGTGTCCAATTTGGAACTGGCTATGTGATGGAATACACAGGTGAAGCGATTCGCGCACTGTCTATGGAAGAACGGATGACTGTGTGTAACATGTCAATTGAAGCAGGCGCTAGAGCAGGACTCATCACACCAGATGAAACAACATTTGAATACTTAAGAGGAAGACGACATGTACCACAAGGTGAGGCATTCGAAGCAGCAGTTGCCAAATGGCGTATCCTTGCTACCGACGAAGGCGCCTCCTATGATGCAGTTGTTGAAATTGATGCCGCTGAAGTTGAGCCTCAGGTTACTTGGGGGACAAACCCAGGCATGTGTATCCCGGTCACAGCAAACGTTCCAAGTCCAGATGAAACGGATAAACCTACTGAAAAGGATGAAATTAATCGTGCACTTGAATACATGGGACTAGAAGCCGGACAACCAATATCACGTGTGAAAATTGATCATGTATTCATCGGTTCCTGTACGAACTCAAGGTTAAGCGACCTACAAAAAGCTGCCGAAGTTGTTCGCGGTCGGAAGGTGAATCCATCTGTAACCGCCATCGTCGTACCAGGATCCTTTAGCGTCAAGCTTGCTGCTGAAAAAGAAGGTCTTGACCAGGTCTTTAAAGAAGCAGGCTTTGAATGGCGCGAAGCCGGCTGCAGCATGTGCCTGGCGATGAATGATGATATTGTCCCAGCCGGAAAGCGCTGTGCTTCCACTTCAAACCGTAATTTTGAAGGCCGCCAAGGAAACGGGGCACGCACCCATCTTGTTAGTCCCGAAATGGCAGCCGCTGCCGCTGTCGCCGGCCATTTTGTTGATGTACGTCAGTTCACTGCACAGGAGGTTGGTTAATTTATGGAACCGTTACGTAGTCACCAAGGTCTTGTTTTTCCGTTGAACCGGACCAATGTCGACACAGACCAAATCATTCCGAAGCAATTCCTAAAGCGCATCGAGCGCAGCGGCTTTGGACAATTTTTATTTTATCACTGGCGTTTTGACGATGATGGAAATCCACGTCCGGATTTTCCTTTAAATGATTCAAAATATAAAGATGCGTCTATTTTAGTAGCAGGCGAAAACTTTGGCTGCGGCTCTTCTCGTGAGCATGCCCCCTGGGCTGTTCAAGATTTTGGCTTCAAAGTCATCATCGCTCCAAGCTATGCCGATATTTTTAAAAATAACTGTGTAAAAAACGGTATCCTTGCGATTCAAGCTACAGAAGAACAGGTTGAAACCATTATGAAAAAGGCAGAATCGGTGGAATACCAATTAACCGTGAACCTTGAAGATCAAGTAATTTATGATAATGAGGGCTTTGAAGTACATTTCGAAATTGCCCCGTATCCTAAAGAAATGCTGCTAAACGGCTGGGATGAGATTGGGGTTACCTTAACATATGAGGATAAAATTAAGCAATATGAAGTTACGCATAATTAGGCATGTAAAAATGAGCCTGGGAATCCAGGCTCATTTTTTGAATCTAAAGTTTTCTAATATATTTTTATTCTTAGGTTCTTCATTGAAGGTCAGAACCTCTTCAACCGGCTCGTAGGATTCACCGTAGAAATGGTGATCATTATAGGTATGAATCATATCATATGTTTTTTTCATGGCATTAAAAATCATTTCTTCGGATTCATCATTTGGTGCCCAATAGAGAATTTCCATCTTATTAATCTCATTAGTCTCTAAAGACTTTCTCTCATACCCAATAGCCCCGGCATGTTCGAATTTTTCACGTTTATAAAACTGGAGCCTCTTTTCGGTATCGCTGTCAGCATAGTTGACTGGTTCGACTTCCAGGATAATTGGCTTTCCTTTTCTCTTTAACTTTTCCAATAGTTTATGGCCTAGCCCCTGGCCGCGGGCGTTACTTGAAACAAAAAGATAATCAATAAAGACAAAATTGTCCAGTTCGGCATACATCAAAACATGGTTTGGCCCTTCATCTTTATGATAGATGTCTGAACGCTCTTTAAGTAAGGTCTCCATGTGCTCTCGAGACTTCATCTCTTCCACAGGAAAATACTGATTCAACTTTTCATACCAATGCATCAAATGACCCCTTTAACTGTTTTCTTGCGCTTATTTTGCTTACTATGGAAAAATCCTATGGTATGAGTATTGCTTAATTTCAACATACAATACCCTAATTACGCATTAAGGACGTGTTCTATCAGGTTGGTATATTTTTCGATCATTACATCATAAATGGTAAAGCCTGAAACTCATAAGGATAAATAGAAAAGACGCAGATAATTGTTTAATTTCGGCTCAAAGATTATATAACCCACAAATGAGTGAAAAAAAAAAATACCCAGTAGTAACGAGTAAATTGGTTGCTAAAAAAAGCTGAGTGGTATCGACTTACCACTCAGTACTCCATCATTAAAATTCCGGCAATTGATCAAGATTATTTTCCTTTATCCCGTCCGGTTCACTTCGGATAATGTCTCTCCCGTATTTGTGGAAAACATCGATATGGGCAATATTCCCTTCCTTCGCTTCCTCAAGGGCCGTTATATAATCCAGCTCCCGTCCGGTATTCGTTTTAAATGCAATAAGATCCCCGTCATCGTTTTTCCTGACAGCGACAAACTTCTCTTTTCCATCATAATCCGGTTGGCTTGCTTCCATTTGGTCCTGTTGCTCAGTTTGCTGCTTATATTGTTCATATATTTTTTCAAAATCTTGTTTCATCAATTCACCTCCGAACATTTGTTAGTATTTTTCTTTTTGAAAAATATATTCGGGTTTTGAAATTGTCAAAAACTTTTCAAAATTAAGCAAAACAGATAAAAAACTATCTTATTTCGACATGGTATAATTTACCTGATTGGGAGGCGATCAAAATGGAATCATCGGAAGGAAATGCTTGGTTTTATATCTATAAACATAAGCAACAAGGTCCTGTAGGATTATTTGAACTGAAAAAATTGTTTGAACAAGGAATACTGCCCGCTGAAACCTTTATTTGGTCGAAGGAGATGAACTGCTGGCAAATGGCGAAAAGTCTTGATCTATTTCCAGATTCAACCTTAAAGCCAATATTAATAGAACAACCAACAGAAAATATAGCAAAAAATTGGCATGAACTAGAAAAGGATACCTATCCAAATGGAAGACCGTTCGTTCGATACCTGGCCAGATTTTTTGACCTTTCCCTATTTTCACTAGTCCTGATCACCTTTGTATCAATCTTCTCCCCAAAATTCATCTTAGATTCTTCAAGAATCTTTATCTTTATGCTTACTCTTATACTCTATATTTTGATAGAGGCCTCTATCCTCTCAATATTCGGAAATACATTAGGAAAGTCCATCTTAAATGCACGACTACGAATGATTAATGGTGAACCGATTAATTTTCTTACGGCACTCAAGCGAAGTATTTTTGTAACAGCAGCTGGAATGGGTTTTGGCGTTCCGATTATTAATTTCATTTGTTTTTATTTTTCTTTTTTCGATCTTAAAAAGAACGGAAAGTCCACATGGGATGAACAAATTGGCACAGTTGTTTTATATGGGCAAGTAAGTATGACACGGATTCTGTTCGTGTGCTTGTTTCCGATTACACTATTAGTGGCTGGAATGCTTATTTAATCCCTTTTCTTGTGAATCACTGAACAAAGAATAAAAAATAAAAAGCTCTCCATTACTCTGTAAAATAAAGAAATGAAAATAGCTATTCTACTTAAGGCAATAGCTTGTCCTGTCCGAATAAGCCTCGTATTCGGAATAACAATAGGCAAATCCACATAATGATCAGCTACCATTATCGGCGGTTCTTTTCTTATTGCAAGATCGGGTGCTTTAGTTGGAATATAGAGAAACCTTAATTTGATTGTCATTTAGTCCATATGAATATTAAAAATGGCGTGCTAAAACTAAAAGCAGTTTACACGCCATTTTCTATGTCATTTAACTGTTGCACTTAAAAACGGAACCCTATTAAACAGTCCCGTCTTATACGATATAGAATTATCGCCCGCTATAAATACCAATCGCATTTCCATCTAGATCAAGGATTTGCGCAAATGTACCGCCGCTAGGAATCTCCGTCTCAGGAATGATAACTTTTCCGCCCATCTGGGTTACTTTTTCTAAATAAGCTGATATGTCCTCCACTTTAATATATAGCGTCAAATAAGGAGGTTCCTCATAGGTCCAATTGAAAAGGTGGCCAGCTATCCCCGCATCTTCCTCAGAGATACTCATGATCGGTCCATCATCGCTAATCCTCCAATTGAAAATAGCCTCATAAAACCTTTGTGAACGATGCCCTTCTCTTGCTGCAATTTCAAAAAATCCAATTTGATTAACATCAATCTCAGCTTTGCTTTGGGTCTCAGTATGGGTATTGTCATGGTAAACGCCAATGATAATTCCATCCGGGTCAACGAATTGGGCAATCGATCCGCCTGTTGGAACCGCCATTTCCGGAAGAATCACTGTCCCGCCCATTTCCTCGACTTTTGCCAAACATTCCTGAATGTTTTCAACATTTATGTACATGCTTACATGTGTTGGATGGTTTTTGTGCGGCCATTTCAGAATATGACCGTTTAAACCAGCACCAGAAATTTGCATTAATGGCCCTACATCAGTAATTTTCCAATTAAACAGACTCTCGTAAAATTTTTTCGCTAGACTTCCGTCTCTCGCAGCAATAACAAACATCTTAATCGTGGTTCCCATTTTTCCAACTCCACTTCCAAAGTACTTCTAGTCTCAACATACAGTATAAACATCTTTAACCATTACTTAAACTTCGACAAAAAGGGTACTTTTTCCTTTATACCATGAACAGGATATAATACTTGTAATAGGCCATTTTTTGGAGTGAATCAAAATGACTCTTTACGATAAAACCCATGACCCGGGAAAAAATAGAGAACTTCTGGCGCAAATTACTGGAAAACAGCTTGATTTGAAGGAGGCGATCCAAGAGTCGGAACACTTTTTTGAGCAATGTCGCAGGACACCAAATTCCCCAAATCCTGAAAAAGGGCATTCGCTTTCTTTTTCTGAAAAAATCCAGGAGAGTTTATTTCGGCTTTCGGCAAAACGATCACGGATCTTGAAACCAACACAGATACATGTGGATGATGAAGGAAATGTGATTCCTGATTGGAAGGACAAGCTGGATCAGGAATACGTCCGTTTGATTGAAAACATAAAAACGGAAGTCAATGTTGTTGATTATGGCGCGGTTGGGGACGGAAAAACAGATTGTACTGCTGCTTTTAAAAAGGCAATCGGCAAAGGGCGGGTAAAGGTTATTGTTCCACCAGGAGTGTTTATTACAAAAGAAATCCGCCTGCCGTCATGGACATGGCTAATGGGTTCAGGAAAAGGAACAACGACGATTAAGCTCCACGACCAAGCTTCAAAGGGCACCCGGCTAATCACAAACGCCAATCATTGGCGAGGCAATCATCATTTGCTCGTAAAAGGAATGAGTTTGGATTGGAATGTGGAAAGGCTCGGTGATGAGGCAAAAACCAGTACATGGGGTAATCATTCAAGCTGCCTAACATATGCAAATGTTACATATGGCTGGGTCAAGGATGTTGAAGGAATCAACCCGGGGCTCCATTGTTTCGACATTTCCTCGACCTTGTACAATTATGCCGGTGACGGGTACCGTGCCCGCGGCGGCAGTCAGTATGTCTGGCTCGACCATGTAACCGGCTTTGGCTTCGGTGATGACGGCATCACGACACACCATAGTGATTATGTCTTTATTTCCAATTCCCACATGTGCGATCCAAGCGGACGGGCACACAGGCAAGGTTTTTCTAATTCCAATGGGATTGAAGTGGATGATGGTTCGCGAAATGTTTTATTAGTTAATACTTCTTCAGCCAGGTGCTTTGGCGGGGTGGAAATTAAGGCCCATCAAAATTCTTCCGCTGCCTCAAATGTTCAAATTGTCGGGCATATTTCTGTGCATGATAATCGTGCCTTTAACTTCCGCCATATCGGGCACCACAAAATCACTGATACTGAATCTAAATCGGCCTTCAATATTATCGCTGTGAACCTCGCCGCGATTGCACCCATTTTTACAGAATTATATAATGATTCCACACCACGGGGGATGGTTGTTTCCGCCTACAAAAATGTGGTAGTTAACCATTTTACACTGGTTGGCGATGCCGATTATGATTACAAAGGGAATCCAGTTATCGCTCTCCAGCATCGTGCTAGAAATGTGATTCTCAATAACATTTCAGTCACAGATTTTAATAAAGCGGGAGCCGTTATCAAGGTTTTTGGGGGCGAGAATCGGGCGGATTCTATCAAAATTCGCAATTGCTCTTCTGAAAAAATCGAAATCGGGTCAGGGGTACAAGATTTTAGTATAGAAAACACGGAAAGCGCCAAAATTTACTTTTGACGCTTTCCTTCTTTTTCAATAACGATTTCGTCAACGAGCTTTTCAGCTACTCTTCGATATAAATTACTCATATGAACAAGTGATGAGATCATCAACACCTGCTCAAGGTATGCTGAACTCTCTTTTTGTGCTTCTGAAACTTCCTTTTTTACATCTTTTACCCTTTCATCAATGTCTACTTTAAAGTCGGCAGCATTTTGGCCAGTTAGGTGCAAATAGCTCGAATAAAAAGAATCTAAATCTAACTCTTCATTGACAATCTTTTTATTCAACCCATTAAGAGTTACCTTTATATCATTGATGGAAAGTGCCCCTTTAAGCTGATAAATCAAGCTGATTAAGATTAAGTGATCTTTTGAATATTTCTTATTTTGAATGGAAAAAATCAGCTTTCCCTTGGCATAGTTATTAATCATTGTTTTGGTAAGAACCTTTTCGTCTTCATTCCGCTTCGATTCATTGAATTTATTTTCGAATAATTGAATGACTTGATCCATATATAAATCTATTTTTGGAATTTCATCCAAGGTTAAGCTTGTCTCTAAGCCAAGAGAATCGATAATTTGATTAATATTTTTCATCGTAAAAAAACCCCGCTGTTTATAATAGATATTTTTATTATACATAATGAAATAAGCATTGACTAGGTTTCATTTTATCAGTATCATTATATGTAGTTATAAAAACTACATGATGTGTTAGGGGGAATTTCAAATGAACAATTACATTCGAGAACCGATTAACGGATTAACCCATTTAGCAGGAGCTATTTTAGCCTTTGTGGGGCTGCTTGCGATGGTCATTAAAGCAGCAATGACTACCCCAACCCCGCTCGTACTCTCGGCCGTCATCATTTTTGGAGTTAGTATGATATTGCTATACTCCGCATCAGCAACATACCACATGGTTATTGCACGTGATAAGGTTATTGCCTTTTTAAGACGACTCGACCATTCAATGATTTTTGTGCTGATTGCCGGTACGTATACGCCTTTTTGTTTTATTAGCCTGAACGGAAAGACGGGTGCCATTCTGTTTTCGATTATCTCAGGTGTTGCCATAAGTGGAGTTGTTTTTAAAATGGTATGGTTTAACTGCCCGCGCTGGATTTCTACCGCCTTGTATATCACCATGGGCTGGATGATTGTGTTTGTTTTTTCCCCGTTAGCAGGAAGCTTAAACCCCGTTGGTTTGTTTTTACTGATCCTTGGTGGAATCTTCTATACTATCGGCGGGGTCATTTACGGGGCAAAGCCAAAGTTTTTAGAAACTAAATATTTGGGCTTTCACGAGATTTTTCATATTTTTATTATGCTTGGAAGCTTGGCACACTTTTTTACTGTGTACCTGTACGTCATTTAAAACGCCTGATAAGAAGGCGTTTTTTTGTTTTATCATTAAAAAACGAGAGTAAAGATTTTTTAAACAATTTTGTGACATTAAACATTTTAAATTGACTCACAATAAAAAGAGGTGTTTAATAAAAAAGCACAAAATTGTATAGAGGTGTTTTGCTTGTTTCGATTACTTTTTCAAATGATCATCATTGGACTGTGCTCCATACTTTTTGGATTTGCCTTTAATACTTTTCTTATTCCACATCAACTAACGTCAGGTGGTGTAACAGGCATCGCCTTTTTTATACACCATTTTTCCCATATCAATACTGGGTGGATTATTTTAGCGATTAATATTCCATTATTTTTATTCGGAATGAAATACTTAGGAAAAAGATTTGTTTTGCTGACTGGTTTTGCTGTTATTGTTTTATCGTTTAGTATGAAGTTTATTCCTATTCATGCTATTAGTCCTGATATTCTTCTTTCATCGATCATAGGTGGTGCACTCTACGGGATTGCCGTTGGGATTATTATTCGCCTAGGAGGATCGACTGGCGGAACCGATATTATCAGTCTATCCCTATCGAAAAAAAAGAACATGCAGGTTGGCTTTTTAAATACGTGTATGAATCTTTTAGTGGTGGGTATTTCCGGACTGATTTTTGGATGGAATATTACACTCTATACCATTATCGCCATTTATGTTGCCGGCCGTGCCGTGGATATGGTGTACACCACTCAGAATAAATTGACTATAACGATTGTAACAGAGAAATATGAGGAGCTTAGTGAGGCACTAATTCGGCTGCATGCTAGGGGAGTCACAATCACAGATGCGGAAGGGGCATACACCCATAAACCTAAAAAAGTGTTAACTACCGTGATCACCAAATTTGAACTTAACGAAACGAAGCATACCATTAGAACAGTGGATCCAAAGGCATTTGTAAACATTACGCAAACTTTGGAAGTGATGGGGCGTTTCCGAAAGAACTAAAAAGCAGTTGGGGCGTTCGATCCCAACTGCTTTTTTAACATTCCACTTCCATTAATCTAGTAAGTTCATCCATTAAAACTTGAGCATGGTTATAGACCGGATCCTTTGCCCCATATAGAAGTGTTACCCTTTCACTTGATGCAATCTCAAAAATTTGCCTGATATACTCTAACTTTTGTTCATCGGTACGAAGTTCATCAAGATATTTGACTTTAAATTCCTCAAACAGCTCAGGTTTATGACAAAACCATTTCCGAAGCTCACTGCTCGGTGCAATCTCTTTAAACCAATACGTCAGTCTCGCTTCATCTTTAGATATCCCCCGCGGCCACAGCCGGTCAATCAAAATTCGACAGCCATCTATCTCCACATAAGGTTCATACACTCTCTTAAGAAATATATTAGACACTTAAGCACCCCACGCCTATTTAATCCTCATCCTTCACGTCGATACTTTCTGGAATTGGCTCATTCGCTAATTCCTCCACTAATTTTTTATATTTCTCAAGCTGTTCAAAATGTGTCTTAAACTGATCCTTGTAGATTAAAACGTCACCTTCACCGTCACGCAAAACTCGTATTTTTCCTTGTAAAATTAAACTCTCCACATATGGTACAGATACCGATAAATAATCAGCCGTCTCCTCTACTGTTAAATACATTTATTTCGTCACTCCTACTACTATCTTAATAGAACCTATTATAGCTTATTTTAGCAGAAGTTACTTATATCCTCTTTTCTCGTTCCTGTCATATTATCAAATTAAACCCATTTACTAATACAGACTCTGGTTAAACAAAAATTTAGAAATTTATATAAGAAACCAGAAAAGGACCCGTTAAGTCTCTCACCTTCGCCATTGCCACTTATTTTTGAACCACGAAGTTCTCCACATATCGATAAATCGCATAAGCGACCCCATTCTCATCATTTTTAAGGGTTGTGGTAGTACAAACAGCTTTTATGACATCTTTCGCATTTCCCATCGCTACGCTATGTCCGACTTTCTGGAACATGGATAAATCATTGTTGCTGTCCCCGATTGCCATCGAATACTCTAAGGAGCCATTCATCATGTAAGCCAATTTTTCAAGAGCATTTCCTTTTGAAGCACTTTTACTAGTAATTTCAATGTTATGATCAGCAGATGAAAAAACCATCAACTCATCAAACCTTTTGAATTGGTTCCATGCTTCCGCTAATTTCTTTTGATCAAAAGAGCAGGCTAGAATATTATAATATTCCTCCTCCTGTTTCAATATCTCATGATAGTTTTCAACGAGAACATAGCCAAACTGTTCAAATTGTCTTTCCGCTGCTGCCACTACTTCTTTTCGATCCGTATCCAAATCCGCTTCTTTCAAGCTCTGAATCTCTTGATAAAAATGTTCTCTCCTCTTTTTAAGCGTATAAATGGCTTTGTTCGTAAACACTTCGTAATAATAATCCTGTTCATCTAACCACTTTAGAATCGATTCGACACATATTTTCGAAATCGTAATAGAAGAAAGCACCTTTCCGTCCTTTGAATGAATGGTTGCTCCATTTGTCCCGATGATCAATGGAACAATCCCGGCTTTTTTACAAATGGTCTGAACATCAAAATAAGCCCGCCCTGTGGATATAACGACTTCAAAACCCCGATCTTGCGCAAATTGAATTGCTTTTATATTTTCTTCACTAATTTCATTCTGTTCATTTAATAATGTACCGTCTAAATCAATCGCAATGAAACTCATATGTGATAGCTCCTTACTCATTCATCTATTCTAGTTTTTTTGCTAAAAAAAGAGAGAACCCCCTCTTTTCGTAACTATATGTCCTGTTCTAGATCGACTATGCCTGAATCCAATTGAGTTTACCTAATTTTTGATGATTCCTCCATGCCTCTGGAATCGGCTGCTCAGAGACCACTACATCGAGTTTTTCGAGAGGACAAACTTTACAAAAGGTATCGACACCCATTTTAGAGGAATCCGTTAGCATGATCACTTGCTTTGAAACCTCGACCAT
>Ga0213820_1001105_pt1 | contig 13461 bp, 18 predicted proteins | sample MC6MC0910MG_FD_179889 | JGI IMG/M metagenome (GOLD analysis project Ga0213820, IMG submission 179889) | Enriched soil aggregate microbial communities from Iowa State University, Ames, United States - MC6-MC0910-MG | ecosystem: Environmental > Terrestrial > Soil > Unclassified | place: USA: Iowa... | reverse complement strand
TTCCTAGCACAACTGCAAAAATATCAGTATCTAATTTAATCTTTTCAGGAAAGAAAGATTTAACGTTTAAAGTTATTCCATTGCTTTCAGCAATAGATATTTTTTCATTCAGAAGATAATTTAGCACATAGTTATTTGTAAAATAATAATCAATGTGTTCGATTTTCTGTATCGAATTTTGAAGATATTTTTCAGCTCCAGCAGTATCTCCCTGACTTAACATACCCATTAGAACTACGTATTGATTTTTTAAGTCATGCTTCATTGAATATAGTTTAGATTGTGAATCCTTTAGTTGTTTGAAAAATTTCAATTCTGATTCAAATACTTTTTTTTGCGTTTTAGCTTTTTCAAGTTTTTCATAATAATTTCCGAGGGTTATATAAAGATATAGAATGCATAAATTCATATAAATAATACAAGTAGCAATCAATATAAAAAGAAAATTAGGTTGATTAATAATTTGATTTTCAGGTAATACGGCAGTACTTACCAGAAATAGCGATATCACTGGTATAGAAAATGTTATCATTAGGGTAAAAATATTTATAGGACCCTTTAATTTGTACATTTGAAGAACGATAATTATCAAAAAAGCTACAGCCTGTAGCATTAAAATTAAAGCCATACCTCTCCCCCCAGCCACAAAGAGAAAATTTGAATCATAAATTTTTAATCGTAATATATATAGAACGAATCAATAACTAAAAACATAAATAGAAAATAAGTTTTCCAAAAGAAATACTTTCAAATTGGATTTGAGTCTCTTTGCTAACCTTAAAAAAACTATAATGTAATGAAGATGATATTGATAAGAATAGATGGAAAATAGTTAAAGTTGAATAATTTAACGATAGTTTCCATTCATTATATTATGTCTCTTAACTTCATCAAAATTTGTTTTCTCGCATTATCCTTAAATTTGCGACTTATTGGTATGTCAACAGTTTGTTTATCATTTAAATTAACAATAATAGTATTATTTCTAATTTGTTTTACATATCTAACATTAACAATATACGAGGAGTGAACCTGTATAAAATTATCATTAACTTTGGATAAAAGGTCTCTTGTTGCAAGAATTGTTTCATATATATTAGAAGGTGTATGAATAAGTACTTTCCTTTTATTTTTTTCAAAGTAAACAATTTCACAAGAAGAAAGACTGTAAAAAGCTTTGTTATATGTAAACATAAATTTTGATTCATTTAAATCTAAATATTTGATCGCGCGATTCAAGGCAGGATATACTTTGTTTTTTGTTACTGGTTTTAGGATGTAATCAAACGTGTTAACCTTAAAAACTTTTTCCATATATTCTTTGAAACTAGTAATAAAGATAATCGGACAAGTATAATTATTCTCTCTAATGGTCTCGGCAATCTCTATTCCTGATAGATTGGGAAACTCAATATCTAAAAAATACATATCATATGTATTTTCTTTAAGTGATTCAATTAATCGAAATGGATTATAGTATATATCAATTTCAAATAATGAGGAGTCATATTCTAACATTAAATCTTCGATAGCTTTTGTAATAACAGGAACATCATCACAAATCGCAACTTTTATTACCATCGTTTCACTCCTCAATTCTAACTATATTTGTCCTAGACAGAAACCTGAGACATTCTGAAAATGCTTGTTATTTTTATAGTTTATCACCATTCAAGAAGAAGTAGTAAATTAGTTTAAATGCTTAGCCACTTCTACCATTCTACAACCATCTTTTATTAGAAAAAATCCTACCCTCTAAATCCAATCATTAGACTAGAATAGAAATAATGTCAAAAATTACATATAACTTGCAGTTTGTTACACGAAAGAAAAATAGTTTGAAAATAGATTATTATTAAAACAAATCTTTTTAGTTATCTGAAATCATTAACGATGTTAAGTTCCTATTTGTTTAATTCAGAAACTGAAATTCTGTTAATCAATACTAATTTATTTCAAAGGAGATATTTATATTGACGAATACTACAAACAATATTGTTATATCACAATTATGTAAGCGACATGGAGAAAAAGATATATTAAAAGATGTGTCTTTTGAAGCGAAACAAGGGAGAATCACAGCTTTCCTTGGACCAAATGGTGCAGGAAAAAGCTCAACTCTTCGTATTTTGTTAGGACTTGATCGTTCAACAGGAACGGCAACTTTTGGCGGAAGTAACTATATAACATTTGATACTCCATTGAAAGTGGTAGGAGCAGCATTTGACGGTATAGGAGGTACTCCTTCTAGGAGGGTAGAAACCCATCTGAAAATCATAGCAAAAAGCAACAACATTTCTTTCCGTCGTGTGTCCGAAGTATTGGAAATAGTCGGATTATCAGATAAAGGCAAAGCTAGGCTGGGAACTTTATCGTTGGGTGAAGGGCAACGGCTTGGACTTGCAGCCGCCATGCTGGGAGACCCACAATACCTCGTCCTGGATGAACCAACCAATGGACTTGATCCAACAGGTATTCGCTGGTTTAGGAAATTTATTCGTCAGCAAAGAGACTTAGGAAAAACAGTTCTGTTGTCCTCACATATTCTAACTGAAGTGGAAGCTGTGGCGGATGATGTAGTCATTATTAATCGTGGAAAAATAATAGCACAGGGTGAGCTTCGTTATGTTATGAAGAATCTGGAATCATTGGAAGATGTGTTTTTCTCTCTTACAGAAGAAGGTGAGTCAAATAAATGAAAATCTTTCATAGAACCATACAATCTGAACTGATAAAGATTTGTTCCAGAAGAGTGTGGTGGGTAATTGCTGCTTTAGTAGTCGTTCTTCAACCAATATTTTCAATAATTGTAGCCAAAAGCTATGTGCAGATTGGTTTAGACGCGACACCAGAAACTCACCCTGATATCTTAGTAGAAGCTATCCCCCCTTTGGATTATATTGGATTAGAAGTCGTATTATTTGGTTTACTACCGATGGTTGTCTTTGGAGGGATGATAGGGGCAAGTGAATATAAACATCACGAATTACGTACAACTTTACTATGTCAAAGTAGTCGTATGCAGGTGTTTTTAGCAAAAGTGCTTGCACTATTGATATGCAGTACATTTGTATCTTTTTTATCCATTTATGCTACCATTTCTACTATGCATTTCAGCTTGGGAGAACTAGGATTACATCCACTTTATTTAAGTTCAATAGCTTGGCAGTTTATTGGCTTTTCAGCACTCGATTGGATTTTACTGACTTTACTCTCTTTTGGCATCGGAGTGCTCTTTAGAAATGCCATTGTACCTTTAATTTTCTTAGTTCCTCAGGTTTTCAATCTTGGAACTTATTTAGCACGAAGGTGGGAATGGGGGGAGTATCTCCCGGTGGCAGCAGGTAATCTTCTCTTTGCAACACCAACAGACCCTCTTGAACATGAACCACTAAAAGGCGGTATCGTACTACTGATATGGGTGATGTTAGCTTTATTAACATCTTATTACACTTTTATTCGTAGAGATGTAGGAGGAAAATATTAATGTACGCTGTGCTCCGTAGTGAGAAAATAAAATTTTTTACTTTTGGTTGGTGTATTTTAGGTGTAATCGGAGCTATTATCGTTCCCTTACTCTTCTTATTAACATCAGATACACCAAAGATAGGGAGAGAGGAGGAGATACTTTCTCTTTGCTTGCAAGCCCTCTATTTAGGTCAACTAGGAATTATTGTTGCCAGTGCAGGTTATTTAGGACAAGAATATTCGCACTCTGCTCTAAGAACAACACTTCTCACACAGCCATCAAGATTAAAATTATTATATGCGAAATTTGTGAATATTACCATAATTGTAGTATTTACAGGAATAGTTTCAAGTGTACTTAGTTTACTTGTTCTTTTTTTTCAACATGATATGGAATGGACAGGTACTTTAATGATACAGTTCCTTGGAAGTATTTCTCTTGGCATACTTAGTTGGATTCAATTAGCTTGGATTACCTCTGCCTTATCTATTATGACAAAATCGCTTATAGCACCTATCGCTATCATGTTCCCGCTTATTTTGGGACTTAGCCAAATGTTGTTTACAATTTCTCAGTTGGCAAAATTTTTACCTACTCTTGCTACATTGAATCTTTTTTCAATACCAGCTTTAAATACCTTATTGGATAAATGGTCGGGGCTAGCGGTTCAATTTTCTTGGGTAGTATTATTTTTAATTATTTCTTCTTGGTTGTTTTCATATCGTAATGTTCGTTAATTTAGTATAGATTTGATTCTATTAATAAAGTGCAATTATACTGAAGATTTTGTTGCAAATTCTTCAGTATAATTACGTAATTTGTTTTTGGTATAAAAATTCATATAAATCAATCCCGCTCCAAATTGTTGTTTTCTAATGGAAAAGTAATACCTGAATATTGATGATGATTTCCAATAATTAAAAATAATCTTATTTATCGTTTTCTAATTGGAGGAAATAACATAGATTTATTTCAAAAACAAATAACTATATTTAGATCAATCGCATGAATAAGTTTACACGAAAAACATCAGAACCTACTTTAATTTCAATCGTATTAAAGATAAAACGTGAAAGAGGTGGGCATACTTGAGTGCCGCATTCAAAGAAAAAAATAATGATGTCAATATAATTATAGGCTTTTTAGTCTTTTTTTACTTAGCTTGGACCATTAAAGAATTATGGTTAATCGAATACATATATTCATTCGGTGAAATAATATCCCCTCTATTAGAGGCATTGGTTAAGAGTCTCATTTGGATTGTTCCAGTGTGGATTTATATAAAAATCCATTTACATTCAGATCCAATCAGCCATCTAAAAATGAATGTTAATGTGAAGGAAGGTGTGTTTTGGGGAATTCTTCTTTCGCTACTGTTAGGAGCCGGTTTAATTTTAGAAGCATTCCTCTTTAATGGTGTTTCTTTTCATTTTTCATTGTCTTTTGATGACTATCTAAATACTGTTCTAATGGCGGGGCTTGCTGAAGAGATTGTATTTAGAGGATTAATTTTACAAGAGTTCAATAAAAAATTAGCTTTTTGGAAGGCGAATATAATGACGGCTTTATTATTTTTAGTCATACATTATCCAATTTGGATATACAATGATATCATTTTTCGATTTGGTTCTCATATTTACGTTTTTCTTATTGGCTTACTATTTGGATTTGTTTTTAAAAAGACGGGTTCATTATGGACTGTCATCTTACTACATGCATTTCATAATTATGTTCTTAGCATCATTTAATCAAAAGGATTTATTAAGAGGAGTTATTCAATTAAAGGGCGCGGTTATTTAGGAACGAAAAGGTGGATATATGCAACTAAAAGAAATTATGGAAAAACATTATAATGGCTTTTCTATAACTCCGGATTTTTATCATCAATGGAATATAGGTATACATCTTGAGTTAGGAAATGACATTTATCAGTTTGATGATAATAATCGCCTTAACATGGAAATGTTTCACACGGTGTATAAACAGTTATCTGCTATTGTTCCTGTCCTGTTTAAGAAAACGGATGACGTTTTAGTGGTGATAAATTCATATCCTCATGGAACAAACAAATTAGCTTATCCTAACTTTTTTAAACGATATGTAAAAGAACAAAAATTAAAGTATTCCTTACACTTACATGAGTTCCAATGGCAATTCGATGAAGAAAATTTAATTGTTCAGCAAATGACATTGTTCTGTAAAGTATCGGATTTGAAGTTAGAACACCTTTTAAAAACATTAATTCATGAGGACTTCCATCCTCTACCTAAGTCCAGTCAAAATTTGAATTATATTAATCCGAATGTAATTGCTAGTAAATTAGCCAACGAAATATTAGTTGAAACTGGCCGTACAGTAAAATCATTTTTGTATGTAGGAAAAGAACCAGTGAAAAGTAAATCATGAAGGCACTCTCAGTTGAGGGTGCTTTTTATATTCCCAAACGCTTGGGATTTTGAAGGATGCGTTATTGACGTGTTCTTTTCATTTTGGAAAAAGGAAGTGTTCAGATGGAAAAATGGATTGCTGCAGTAAGCGGAGTAATTGGTACACTTGTGTCCTATTCAGTGGATGGACTTGGTATGGCGGTAACGGTTTTAATCGCTTTTATGGCTATTGATTACGCCACTGGTATTATGAGCGGAGTTATTAATCAAAACCTTAACAGTCGGATTGGTTTCAACGGTATTATCCGAAAAATTTATTACTTAATGCTAGTTGGGTCAGTGTATTTACTGGCACTAGTTATTCCAGGTATCGAGTACGCAGGGGATGGGGCAGCCATTGCATTCTGTGTACTCGAATTTATTTCTATCACGGAAAACGGTACGAAAATGGGCTTACCTACGCCTGACTTCATTAAAAATATTTTAGCAATCGTAAAGGATAAATCAGGGGAGGGGAGTGCGAAATGAGTGCCAACGTAACTACTACATGTCGAGATCTTGCCGAACTATTACCAACTGCGCAAACAGCTTGTCGATTATTATTCCAAGTGTTATAAAGCTGGCATTAAAAATATCTTTATTACGGAGACTTATCGCCCACAGGAAAGACAAAACTACTTATACGCTCAGGGTCGTACTAGACCTGGGCAAATTGTTACTTGGACATTGGACAGTAATCACAAATCACGCCTTGCTTGGGATATTGCTGTTGGTCCTCCTCATTCTTTATATGATGTAGCTACACTTACTCGAGTAGGGGCTATTGCACGCAAGATAGGTATTACGTGGGGTGGCGATTGGGTAGGTAGTATTGATCGTCCACATTTTGAGATTAAAGCAAACTGGAAGATACCTGTGGGTTATAAATTAGAAGGGTAATTAAATATTCCAAGTAACAGTAAAGGGCAAGTACAACTAATCGTAGAGGATAAAAAGGAGGAAATCAAAATGACTCAATCATGGAATCCAGGTTCACCAGCTATGAAAACTGAAACAGAGAACTTTATTGCACAGGCGGTTAAAGACGGCATTATTCAAGAATCGCATTTAAAGGATTTACAGAATGGTACAATGACCACTGATCGTTTAATTGGGTTGTATATTACGATTCAGCAACGACGTGGTAAATAATACATTTGTTCAGAAGTTGTATAGAGTGAAGTGGTATTTTATAAATGTTGATTCTCTTATTTTATAAAACCTAGGTACTCAATTAATTTTGAACCTGGGTTTTTTCTAATTATTGGGAAGAACGCTTTTCTTTAGCCCATTTTTTAGGAGTTTATTGACTTTGAATAACTTATTAGAGAAGTCGAATAATGACAGAAAATGTATAACTAAAAAATTACTTTTTTACCATTAGTTGGGTTATAATTGAGGTGGGTTATCCCCATAAAGTAAAATAAAGGAGGAAATAAATTATGTCAGCACGTGAAGTTCATATTGAAGTTATTAATGTTTCAAAAAATGAATTGCAGTTGGAAAGCAACACTAATCTCAAACATGGGGAATGGAAATCCACGCCTACCAATGTTTCTGCAGGCGGTGATGAGAAATTCCGAGCAGATTCAGATGGTTTTATGACAGGCGTTGAAGGTACGATTTTTTATAAAGTGCCTGATGGTGAAATAGCTCTGTATTTTGATAATCCTTTTGTAGGTTCTAACGATTTCAGTGCACATAGTTCGTCGCCAACTATTCAAGCTAAGGCTATTGGTGGTAGTGGAGATTCTTGCGAAGTGACTTATTTAATTACCAATAAATAAACGATTATTAAAAAAACCAGCAAAGCTATTTTTTAGCCGAGCTGGTCATTTATTATTGAAATCATAATACTAAATGTGACAGTTTAGTGAAGAAAATTATTTAAGTATAAGAACAAAATTAAATAAAAATTTCAAGTGTTTCAGTGGAAAGTTCATCCAAAATAATACTTACGTTATAAGAAGTTATTATAATAGCGTCAAAAAATGGCGGTACCCTTGGCGTAATTTGGCGCGTTTTATAAATAGTTAACAAAATACCGCCAATAAATGACGGTTATAACGCCAGATATTGGCGCAGGTTATGTATTGAATTTACTTTTATGGAAATAATAGTATATTGTTATCTCTAGTAATTAACCAATTGTTATAGCTATGACAAGTATAAAAAAATTATATTAAACTTAAATTTGGAGGTTTTATATCAATGAAAAAACATAAAGCTTTTACTAGTCTTACTTTAGCCGGGGCTTTATTGCTATAGCCCCTTTCGGAAATGTTATTCATGCTCAAGAAGTTAAAGAAGAGTTATTAGAACAATATGCAGAGAATAATGTATCTAATTTTCAAATTGAAGATCCGACATATGGTATTTTAGATATAAAAACTATTGAGGAAGAAGATAAGGTTATTACAGAAGTTTACGGCGGAGCTGAATTAGTATCTAAAACCATTCTTTATAAAACAGATGGTAAAATTGAGGAATTTGACAATTTGGGGAATAAACAGGTATCTTATATTGAAGATTATATAGAAAATATACATAGTATAAAAGATATTGGAGATCCTGAAATTGTTTCAGATATGTCTGCAATCACGGAAGTAGCAGAAGAAGTACACAATAATTCATTAAAAGCTGCAAGTTATACAGTTCCTTCGGGTTATAATTTTTTTAAAAGTGAATACAGTTCAGCTTGGAAAGCAACTGGAAATCTGTATAAGAAAACTGATGTTTCATTCGGTAAAGAATATATATTTGAATTTTCAAAAGGAACTAAATTTTCAACCATCGTTTCGATATTTACAACAATTGGCAATTTTAATGTAGCTGCAACTCTTGTATCGTTGGGAATAACAGTAGTCGGAGCAGCGATTGATGCTTATGCTGCAGGGCAATATAAAGTTCGATATACTACAGATAATTTTATTGTTGTATGTAACGGTGTGCATGGCTTGAGTACATATCAAACAGGAGTTGATGCATACATTTATAGTTCTACAACTGGAAAACTATCTATTGAAAGAATAAGAGTTGATGGAGATACTCGTTCACATTCTGATATAATACATGCAGGAATCTATAACGTAATGATTTTTAATAACTAAATTAAGTGTAGGTGAGGATTTATTAAATTTAAAAGTATTATTTTAATTATTATAGTGATTATTTGTTTGGGATATATTGCCATAGAAAAATATAATTTATTTCAACCAAAGACTAGTATTGATTTAGTGAAAAAATTAGATAGTACTAATTTTGAAAATTATAATAAATACTCTATTAATTTAAGTGAAGATAACTATAAAGATATTAAGGAATTTGTTTCAAAATTAGATCAGACTATTTTACAATTTACTGTGATTGAGTCCGGAGAAGATATATTAATATTAGAGACAACTCCTCAAACAGTAGATAATCGACTTAAAATTAAAAGTGTAAAAAAAATGTCTAAAGAAGATTTTGAGAAAGTTTTTAAGGAATAAAATTACTCACATAAAAAAGTGACCAGGACCCATTTTAAATGAGTGCCTGGTCTTTGTGTCTAATATTCTCTTACTTCAAATGAAGCAATTTTATCATGTACGACATACTCAGTTACCTTTTTATAAGGAGAAATTGTTTTTGAAAATTTAAATGTTGAAGTACCTTGTGCATTATCAAACCAATTCAAGTAATTGTTTAATACAGCATTCGTTACATCGTATTCTTTTGTTATACCATTCACCAAAGTAATGCTTAGAATAGCACTCGATGATTCACTGATCGGTTTCTTAACAACAACCGTACTTATAGCTGAAATATCTGTGTTTTCTATTGTTGCTGTAATGATTGCTGTACCTTCACGAATAGCAGTTACATTCCCATTCTGATCTACAGTAGCAATAGATTCATCACTGGAAGACCATATTACTTTTGCTGTATCTGGAGTAACTGTAGCCGTTAATTTATCTTGGCTACCTTCCAAAAGTTCTAATGTATTTCTATCTAATGAAATTGATTTTTCAACTTCGACATGAGCTATTAATATACCATCAACATCAATTGCATCAAAAGCTAAATAAGAATTATCATTGGATTTTTCTATTAAAACAGTGTGTTTTGTATTTGTTAAACCATCTTTTTCATATACTAAAGTTTGCCATGGGATAGTAGAACTAGTTGTATAAGCTGAATAATAATCCACTAACTCGCCATCAATTGTAACTTTTGTATTTTTATCGCGATTTAGGTGCGGTGCATCTATTATACGAAATTTTGTGCCTATAAAATCAAATTTAAAAAAGGTTCCTATGGAATTATCTTGAGATTGACCATTTTTATATGCTCTATTTGGTTGAGATTGAAAGACCATTTTATTTTTTATAATTAATGGGTTGGTATCATCATATCTTTTCCAACCGATTTCTGGTTTTTTAAGAACATTACCAATTACAGCGCTATTTTCAGGCGTATTATTTAAATTAGTTACCCCTTCTTCATAATCCACAGCTTCTGAAGCTGAAGCACTTTCCATACTAAAGTTAAATAGTACTAACAGCATTAACGCTAAATAAATAAAACCTTTTTTAAACATATTAACCACTTATGTATCCTCCTTAAAAATTGTCTAGGGTTATTTCTTTAAATAACCTTCAAAAACAACTTTAACCATTTAGGTACTTATTTACCATAATAAAAAACAGACAACTTTGTTAGTTATCTGTTCCACGTTCCGTATTGGATTGTTTAGCTTGTTCAATGACTTCCTCAAAAGCTGTTTTAATTTCCTCAATCGTATAACCAGCTTCCAGTAATTCTTGGGTTGTTTGTTCTAGTCAGTTCATTTTGAAATCCTCATCTGTGTTTTTTATCTCCATCATTAATAATATTGAAATTTGCTAGAAATATCAAAAGAGCTGTATTTGTAGGGTCGTATAGTAAGGCTGTAGAACGTTTAAGTAAAAAGTCTACTAGAAAAGAAACATCACATATAGAAGAAACACCGTATAAAAAACGTCCAGTACCTTTCTATAACTGGCTAAAGGAAAGAGATAGTTTCTCAGAAATATGTAGTGGACCCAATTTAGAAAACTGGCTTAATTGGTGAAAGGGGAAACAGAAGATGACTCATTTTGAATATATGGAGCAGCAAGGGCAATTATCGATCTTTGATTTAGTGGATCAATACGAAGAAATGGAATTTAAAAAAGCATCCACAAATGTTAGTAAACATGTTGATAAAAAGACTTTGGTTGTGCCTCGTAAGGTTGGGTATATCGTGTGTAGGTAAATAAAAAATAGACCGCCATATTTTGGCGGTCACATGGTAACAAATGTTTTAAATCTGTCAATACAGTACTATTCAATATACATTATGAAAGGGGAATTTTATCTTGTATATTTTATTGTGAGTGAAGAAAAATCTCTTCTAGGTATTATACTTAATGTATTAGGGCCATCTGCATACATATGTGCCCATCCCATTCCTTTTCCTGCAAAAGCCTGTTCCTTAACAATATCAAAGTTTGCTGCACCTCCAGCAAATTGCATTAAAACTGCTGGTGCTATTGCGACTGGATTTAAAGTTAAGAATCCAGAAATAAGAAAATTCCATCCTAAAATATTTGATTGTTGGTCTACATATTTCACATAATCTCTTAATTGTTTATTTGTTAGGTAACCTTGTTCTTTTATGTAATATCCGGTTTGTATAGTCATAGAAGCGCGTGATTGCACACTAAAGTTTTGTAAATTATTATCATGAATATACGTTTCTAACGGCAAGTAAGTTGAATTTTCTTCTTGAGAGAAGTTTTCAGTTAATGGTATCTCATTCGTTAAATCATTATTATTCTCTGCAGCCTGTGCTGTAAATGTTGAAGTGAATGGACTTAAAGAAAGTACTAGTGCAGAAGATAGAAAAAATGGTTTTTTTAACATATAAATTACTCCTTTTGTTAATATAGTATTATACTGGTTAAATACAAGTAATATATTGACATAATATATAAATTTTGTAAAATAATTCGATGCTAAATCAAAAACAGTTGGAGGTTATTGTGAATTGAAAAAATTTATTATTACTAATTTTTTATTTTTATTTTTAATTGGATCTGTAATTAGTTATTACGGGGTTTATGTTTCTAGAGACGATTGGAGCTTCCATATTAGCTCAATAGGTGGGGCATTAATGGGATATAGTATATATGTAAGTTTAAAATTATATTTTCACGTTTATAAAAGAAATGCAAAAGAGAGTATTAAAAATTAATGATTTTCAATGAAACATGTACTTAACAACAATTTGAAGACCACTCCGTGAAGGGTGGTCTTAATTGTGTTCATTAACAAATTTATGAAGAGACAAGATAAATAGAAACTCTTCCACAACTGTTAATAAAACTGTTGATAAGAAAAAATATAAAGGAGCGAGTAAGAGGGGTTTTATTATACAAAGATGAATATGTAATAGACCATCGTTAGATAATTGGCTGGAATGGTAATAGAAAAGACCACCCATAATTGAGTGGTCTGTGCTATTATTTATCATTAATTATCGTGAATTTTAACACCAATTTAACACCAAGTGAGATTTTTGCAATATTGTTAAATGGTTATTGAACTTTCATAAGTAGCTCTAAACCCTTGGTACATCTATGTTAGAGAAAAAGCCGCGTATGCCGTAGTTATTATAGAAAGTTTTAAACCACCACTCCTCAAAGTGGGTGTTCGCAGAAGCTTTCCTGCATATCCTCATGCACCTTGGTGTGAGGCCCGTCATTCCAACTTCAATAATAAAACTCCCTTTTACAGCTTAAAGGTTAAAACTTAATATTATACGAACAATGCAGCCTTTAAAGATATAATAAGGCATGATAAACAAACTTGCAAGTAAGATGGTTTATGTAAAAAAGTCAATGGGCAAGCATCCCAATTCATATTACTTTAAATAAATATTAGCCCTATCTCCATCTTATAGCTTCATACATTTTTCACAAATGCGAACAAAAAAGGCGAACAACCTTTGATTAATAGGGCAGATTATGTAAAGATAGGAGAATATATAGGATTAACCTAGTAAAAAAGTAAAGGAGGAAGCGGAAATGGCAGCTTATCCAAATTGTCCGAAATGTAATTCTGAATATACGTATGAGGATGGTGCAAATTTTGTATGTCCAGAATGTGCACATGAATGGAGTGCAGATGTAACTGAGCAAGAAGCAGATACACTTATTGTAAAGGATGCAAACGGCAACCTACTTGCGGACGGTGATGCTGTTACAATCATTAAGGATTTAAAGGTCAAGGGCAGTTCTTCAACATTAAAAATTGGTACAAAGGTGAAAAGTATTCGTTTAGTTGAAGGCGATCATAATATTGACTGTAAAATTGATGGCTTTGGTGCCATGAAATTAAAGTCAGAGTTTGTTAAAAAAGCATAGGTATTAAAAAGAGTCGAATAAAGAAGAGCTCCATTGTAAGATAATGGGATGCACTTCATAATCGACTCTTTTTTATTTTTAAATAAAATTAGTAATGACTGTAACATTTAGAAATGACAGACGTTTTACTTGTGAAAAC
>Ga0213820_1001097_pt1 | contig 13585 bp, 13 predicted proteins | sample MC6MC0910MG_FD_179889 | JGI IMG/M metagenome (GOLD analysis project Ga0213820, IMG submission 179889) | Enriched soil aggregate microbial communities from Iowa State University, Ames, United States - MC6-MC0910-MG | ecosystem: Environmental > Terrestrial > Soil > Unclassified | place: USA: Iowa... | reverse complement strand
CATCGCCGCCGCCGAAGCCGGACGCATCCTGATCGTGCCCCCGGGCAACGCCGCTGAAGCCGCCCTCGCCCAGCACGCCGATGTGCGTGTGGCGCGCACCCTGCTGGAATGCTGCGCCGGGCTGGGCAATCCACGCCTGCTGCCACAGGTGGAACGCGTAGACACAACGCCGCTGCCGCTGCCGGATCTGGCCGATGTACGCGGGCAGGCGCTCGCACGCCGCGCGTTAGAGGTTGCCGCGGCCGGTGGTCACCATCTGTTGCTGATCGGCAGCCCCGGCTGCGGCAAGACGCTGCTCGCCTCGCGCCTGCCCAGCCTGTTGCCGGATTCCGAGGAGATCGATGCCCTGCAGTTGGCGGCCATCACCTCGGTCAGCGGCGAAGGGCTGGACCCGAAGCGTTGGCGACAGCGGCCGTTCCGGGCGCCGCACCACAGTGCGAGCGCTGCGGCTTTGGTGGGGGGCGGCAATCCACCTTGCCCAGGCGAGATCTCGCTGGCGCATCACGGCGTGCTGTTCCTGGATGAACTGCCGGAGTGGAATCGCAGCGCATTGGAAACCCTGCGCGAACCTCTGGAGTCGGGTCACATCCGCATCTCCCGCGCGGCGCGCAGCGTGGTCTACCCGGCACGTTTTCAACTGGTGGCGGCGATGAACCCGTGCCCCTGTACCTATGACATGAAGTTGCTGCTTGCTACACCTGACGTGACACAGTGTCGTGACATTGGGGGCCTATCCAAGAGACATTCAGATCACTTGGTTGGGAACTTGGTCTAGGACCACGCTCTGGTTGTATACGCAGCTGGCGCCGAGAGGTAGCCCAGGCTTGAATGAGCGACGTCATCAGGCCGCGTACCAGTAGGCTCACACGATAGACACCGGACAGCTAAGACGACAACGTGGGACGACCGATGGCAGGGATAGCATCCAACGCTTTATTGGAGGAGGTCCCTCTAAGCGGGTAGACCCATTGGACAGGACACTTCGAGTTCCAATACGCGTCTGAGCTCGTGTTCTGACGCGTCGATGATCGTAACTACTTCCAACGGACGGCTTCTCATAGCGGAGACTACTAGCGATGCGCATCCTGCCGAACCTCATAGTTGAAGTTGGTGGCTCCAACGCCGCTGAGCGGGTCCTGCAAGACTCCGCTACCGTGCGCGAGGCGCTGGCGTCCGAGTGGCTGAGTGCGTTCCAGGTCGGCGTAGAGTTGGGTGCCCAACCCTGGGAGGCAATCACGCCGCTAGCCAACTACGCCGTGAGGACAAGCTGCTAGGGGTTATGTAACGCAGCCAGTGCCTAGCTACCGCTATCCGACTTGGCAGTTCCAGCCCGCTGGACGACCCGTAGACCACTTGGCAAAGATACTGGAACTGATGCCCGAGTTAGGTCCATTTCAGCGTCAACTTCTTCGTCGCACCACTGGTTGGGGTAAGGTCGAGTGTTTCCTGTCACCGCACACGCTGCTCGATGACGCGCCCCCGGCGGGGCTGCTGATTGCTGATCCGCTCCGGGTCCTGCATACGGCTCACTTAGAGTTGCAGGAATATCAAGGGAAGCGCCAACTGTCCGGATCACAGAGGGGCCGGCGTCCTAAGCGCAAGCCACTTCAACCGTGCTCAAGCGGCCTTCTCTTCAGCTGAGGTGATTTGGTGCCGGCGGCTCACTCCGCGAGCTCGAAAGCAAGGACAATCTCTGCTCGATACGTCTCTGCGAGATCCGCATACCTGCGTCTTCAGCAGGATACGGCGACGCGAACAGCGGGGCCTCGACCCACAGGGCGTGTTGGCCAGGATGGACATACGGCTCATGGTCGTCTAGCAGGAGAACCTCGCCCAGTTGCGGCGATACTAGTAGCAGATTTTTTGTAGATCCTGTCCAGTCGATGTAGCGGACCTCTGCGAACCACCGCGGCACGTGCCCTTCGTTTGCCAAGAGCGACGCGATTTTCAGCGCACTGGGTTTCGGTACCGTTGTGAAGAGGACAACTTCCTTGAAGGCGTCGCGAGCAAATTGAAGGAAGCTAAGCAACTCGGGCCGAGGGATCTGGCTGACCGCGTTAGATATCAGTGTCCCCTCCAAATCGAGTGCAAGGATAGTCGGGCGCATATGTTGGGTGCCTCCAGGATAGAGTAGGTTGCCAGGCTGATGCTCTAGCTCGGAGCTTCGCTCACTTACTGCCGAGGACAGGTGGGGCAAGCCAGTACTTGTCGCCGATCGGCAATAGGCACTCGAGAGCGACATCGACCATTAGCGGGCGCCGCCACGTGGGATCTGGCAGGAAGCAGTACTCAGCATTTCCAAGCGAACCTGACGCTTGCTTAAGAGAAAGCCAATGAGTCCGCCGTCGAATCTCGCGGCCCAATACGGCCAGTGTCGCCGCCTCGTCACCGCCAGTGCTCAGGAACTCACTTGCGGCGCCACGAACGGATGACCAGAGTACGTACCGCTTGCGCCCCAAGCTCAACTCATTCCAGTCGTCCTCCTCAAACCTTAGAAGCTCTTCAGCGTTTCGAACGCCAATTCGGTGTCTGCGGAGTAGTGCTCCGAGGTAGGCACCAGCTTCACGGTCAGATAGCTGACGCCAGAGCCACTCTTGGTCATCTGAATCAAGCAGGGGGCGCCAAGCACTCAGTGCTTGGGTGAGCAAGGCGCCTAGATTGCCTGATAACTCGGTGCCGTCCTTGTAGCTCCAACTAATGGGATCGTAAAGGGAGCGCCTTATTGCGCCATTCGATGACTCGCCCTCGGCAACGACGCCAGCTGCCTTAAGGAACAACAGCAAGTGCTGCGCAATCGCTGGATTAGCCGCCACGGGAGCAGAGACTGAGATCGAGCGCTCAAGAGCGCACCACGCACATGCGTAGAACGGGCCAAGTGACACGAGCAGCGCGTCGAGGGCTGGCCACGAGGGGATGAGGGTCTGTTGGTCACGCCCATAGATCACTCGATCCCCGGCAGTTCAACCAAAGCTGATGCTAGCAAGCGACTGAAGTGCCGTCTACACAATTTTCATGTAGACCCGGACTCCGCCATAGATTTCGTTCCGCTCCTACAGGCGGGTCCGATGGCTACGAAAACGATCTACCAAAGTGTGTACCTGCGGTTGGTCGGCCAACTCCGTGAGCGACGTGAATCACTGGACATTAGTCAAACCAAGCTGGCCTCACATCTGGGATGGCCCCAGCAAAGGATTTCAGCCGTCGAGTCTGGAGCCAGACGCTTGGACGTGCTGGAATTTTGCCTCGTTGCATCAGCACTAGGGTTCTCCTCTACTGAAATATCGGATCACGTCCTGAAGATGGTGCAGAGCCTACGCATGAGCCAGATCAAAGAGAGGCAGTAGTGCGAAGTCACCAAGCGGTGCCAGGTTGCGATTGAAATGCTCTCAGTGTCGCCTCTCAGCACGCATCCAGGCCACGGCATTTGCGTGGTAAAGGCAAAGGTAGAAATCCATCCGGCCCCGCCGATCAATACCGGACGGATCAGATCGGTGGCAGTTTCGCCGGCAGGTCATTGCCGCGCCCTTGCCTCAGTGCCTACCGGGCCATGAGGTTGGTCTGGTCTGGATCAACTCCTCCGCGTGAGATGAACCTCTCCGTCGCCATACAATCGGCGGTCCGGCTGGCTCAAAAAATAGAAGAGAAGTCCTGGTACACGCATCAGTGGGCCGCGAGCTAGTACCCCAGCCACCGAGCAAGTACGGCGCCCACCGATCCGAACCAACCCGGCGGAAACTTCCAGGCGATGAGCGCCGTTCCGATGCACGGAGGTATCCACGCAAGCACATGGAACGTTGCTACAGCCCTCCTGGCGAAAGTGAGCCTGTCGAGAAAAGTCGTCTCCAACTGTTTGATAGTCCCGGCAACCTCGCCAACTTCGTTGGCGCGCATCCGAAGACTTTGCAGTACACCGTCGAAGGCACTGGCGGTCGAGTCGAGCTGGTAACCAACGGCTCTGGCCACGCCCCCAACCACTAGGCTCACTAGCAGGGCACCCAGGCACACCACTACGTCGCTTGAGATTGAATCACTGGAGAGAACCGCCGCCAAGGCAACCAACGAAAGTGGAATGCCAAGGAACTTCGTTGCGTTGTCGACCACCGAGGTACTCACGCGCCCCACAAACGTCAGCTCTGCATCAAGGATCTCCCTCTTCAGGCCCTCAAAGGACAACCTATCTACAAGGCACTCAACGTCGTAGCTGAAGCGGGCTAAAACTCGATCCCACTTCTGGACTAGCCAAGCGAAGCGCGAAGAAGCAGCCACCTCTTCTGCTCCGACCGTCGCAATGGCTAAGCGAAACACCGCGCGATACTCCTCGTTGCGCACCCTTCCAGATTCACCTTTCCCAAGAAGATCTGTCAGCACCTTGAGATTAGGTGTGTTGTAGGAAAGCATGCTGGGCTCGATCCAGGTCACGATCTCTACCGTAGTAGGTGCGACCCCAGCAGACGCTGGCTTTACAAAGACCAAGTGGGACGCCCGTCCAGCCTCGGCCACGAGGCTGCCTGCCAAGCTTAGGTTGCCCAAAAGACGGATGAGGCGACAAAGTGAGTGGATCTTCTGGATCTCACTAGGAGAATGCAAAAAATGATCCGGATCGTCGTTCGTCGAATCGTCCGACAAGCTTTGCGCCGTGAAGAGGTAATCAAGGCTGGCGACGTAGAAGTTGTCAGGGACTACACCGCGATGAAGAGACTCACAGCGGCTAATGAAGTCCTCGACGGATAGATAGAACGCCCCGAAGTCATTGCTTCCCAGAACCCAAGAAAAATCAACATGACCGTTGACCCAATGGGGGTCGTCCTCAAAGCGCCCGAACCTAGCGTCCAGCTGCTCGCATGAGGCGAGCGCGCCGCGGAGGCGATCACTACCATCGCCCTCGTAAGAGAAGCGGTTGTCGATAACTTCGGGGCGCTCCGCAGCCCGATACAGCTCAATGACGGAGGGGAATCCGTTCACATCTGACCACGCGCTCGCAGCGTTTGCTCAATGCTTTCGATCGCTCCTGGGGGAAGCGAGGTCAAGGTAAGCGTTTTTCTATCCACATTGTAGAGAAGCTCAGAATTGGCGATGCCTACAGCGGAAGTCTCGAACCAAAGTCCCCAGTTCGACTTCTTGGCGTTGATGCGAACGTGCGCCTTCAGGGCAGTTCTGCTAAGAACGAACTCGTCCTGAATGCCATGAGCCTCGCTGTTGAGAAAGCTCTTGAGGTCATCGAACTCGGCGTGAAGCTGCGGAGCAACCTTTGACTTCGCGGCCTGAACCACTTCGTCAAGGCGAACGACGCCATTTTCTTCAGGCAAAGATTGCATGTAGTCAACGACGCCCTGCTTGATCTCGGTCTGCGCTGACGCGATGGTGGGCTTGGACCGTACAAACTCACGAAGGCTCCGAAGGAGCCCGGTTGTCATCTGCGAAGAGGATGTGCCTTTCTGGCAACCAAGCGCGTCGATGAAATAGTCCGCAACTTCTTCGCGCCCTTTCCTGTTCACAAAGCATAGGTAGCTCTTTTCAATCGAGCCATCCATCGCTGCTCCAGAACCGGTATCTTCAGACGCGTTCTCAACCGCTTCCGTTTCGGGCGCCTGTGGAGAGACATCAGCATCAGCTTCACTCGACAAGGCAAGTGCAGTCGAATCTTCCGCTTCCGCCTTCGCTGCAGCTGTCGCTGCTGCTGCAGCAAGGTGTTCCTGATAGCGAACCAGATTTATCCGAGCTGCCTGATGCAGCTTCGACATATCAATTTCTTTGATCGCTGTCGGACGCATGTCGCGCGTAAGCGTAATTGCGCCCTTCTGCTTGATCATTGCAACGAGCAGATACTCTGTTCCTCGGCTCTCGAAATGGCCAAAAAAGATATGGCCACCAGTTGCGCCCGGCTTCACCTTGGCTTGGTCCCGAAGTTCGACCATCGTCACCTTAGACAAGCCCATCAACGTTGTGCTGTCGGATGGATCAATCAGGCCTGAGACCGCGCCTGGAAAATCACCTTGGCGACTGGCCCGCTGGAACTGACCCCAAAGCACGGAATTGCCATCCTTGCCGACAAGATCGGCAAGCTGCCCGGCAAGCTTTAGGACCATATCATCAGCTGGATTAAGCACCTTTCTGGCCCACCTAATCGATGCTGAGCTGACGTGCGCCTTCTTATCAAGGCTGTGGATAACAGCCCCTTTCAAAACGTCCATGTTGCCCCCTGTTTTGGCAATTACCTTTCTTTAACCTTACAGGAAGGAGCCCACCGATAGGCAATGTAGCCCCCCCCTTTCTCATAGGGTGAGAACCCAAATGGAAGGAGCTCCGGTTGACCTATTTCATGAAAGACGGGGTGTGCAGCTTTACCAATCAGATGGTTACGGCGCCGCAATCCCTTGGCTATCCAGGTAAGCCAGCACCTCAGCTAGATCACTGAGGCGACCACTACAGATGACCTTGACCGCAGGCTCCCCCCTGAACAGCGCAGCCGCGTTGGGGCGCCGAATCCACTCGTTGGCATGCTGCGGGTTGGGGAAGAGCGTATGAAGAGCTCGGTAAATACTGATGACATAGCTCACCCGTTCCAGAACCTCGGCCCAGCGGCCATCTACGATTCCAGCCCTATGTAAAGCGAAGGCATCATCCACAGACTGCCCCAGAAGTACTGATTGCTCGAGCTTGGTCAGAGACCAAGCCTTTGCAACGTTCGTGAAGATCCGGAATGCTGGCTCTGCAAGGTTAGGGTCGGCCCCCACGAACTGCTGGCTCATCAGTTTGGGCTATCAATCGGGAGTCTTCATGCTACCGCCAGCCGAGGCGGTCTGCCCGGGCCTGCCGGCCATCGATGTACCGTCCTGCAACTAGTCTAGTGAACCAACCAGTCCCAGTCGGACGGGTATGGTGGCGATGAGAAGCCTCGACTGACCAAAGGCCGCACCCTAACGCGCTATCGGCCAGAAGAGGACGTGGAACTTTCTCCCTTTGCCAAACTGCATTGTGAGGAGCTGCGTGCCCTCGGTGGGCGGCTCGGGGCCTCTGCACTGCGTCCCCTGCCGGCCCTTGAAAGCCGGATATGCACCCCAAGCTTGGACTTGGGGTCGCATGCTAAAACCGGTTCGAGCTTGTTTCGGTCGCGATAGTTGCGACAGACAAGCGGCAGGCCATTCCATATGGGGCGCCAAGTCTGAACACGTTCAGGTCAACTGGGTCGATACGCTAAAGGGACAATGCATGGCACGGGAACACGTGGGACATAAGGATATCGTCAACTTCGCCGAGGACCGCGTGAACCTTCCGCGCGATACTGCAAACGAGTTCCGCGCTCAAGCGCGCAGGTTGCGCGAGAGATTGGAAACCTATCTTGCCGAACACCCCGATTTCACCTTGAAGAGGATGTTACTGTCCGGCAGCCTCGCCAAGGGCACCGCGTTACGCTCACTCAACGACATCGATGTCGCCTGTTACATCAGCGGCGCTGATGCGCCGCAAGATGTCACCAAGCTGCTGGACTACCTAGCCGAGCGGCTGCGCAAAGCGTTTCCAAACTTCAAGCCGGAGCAGGTGAAGCCGCAAACCTACTCGGTTACGGTTTCCTTCGCGGGATCGGGGCTGGATGTCGATGTTGTGCCGATCCTCTACGACGGCGATCCGGATTGGTATGGCAACCTAGTCAGCCAGGAAGACGGGTCTTTCCTGCGTACCAGCATTCCTAGGCACTTGGAATTCGCGAAGAAGCGCAAGGTCGCCCAGCAGACGCATTTCGTCCAGGTGGTGCGACTCGCCAAGTTCTGGGCGAAGCGCCAGAAGGCGGAGAACTCCGGTTTCCGATTCAAGTCCTTCATGATCGAGATGGTGATGGCGAAGCTATGCGACGACGGCCTGGACTTCTCAGACTATCCCGAAGCAATGCAAAATTTTTTCACCTATCTGGCGCGCAGCGATCTCCGCGAACAGATCGCCTTCAACGACTACTACCCGCTTTCGAGCATCGGTACTTTTGCCGAGCCGGTGAAGATTATCGATCCGGTCAATCAAGCCAATAACGTATCGATGCTTTACACCCGGCAGCAAGCCGACGCGATCGTGGACGCTGCGCTGGATGCCGGTGATGCGATCGATGCCGCACTTGCTGCACCCAACAAGCAGGAGACCGTTCGCTACTGGCAGAAGGTCTTCGGCCCCTCATTCCAGGCCTGAGGATCCCATGAACAGCTACACCGTCTCGCAAACCAACACCTTCACCGTCACCCACGCCCGACACATGGCGGCCAAGGTCGCCGCCGACTTGAAGCGCATGCAGCGCTTGTATGGCCAGCCCAGCGACGCCGACATCGCAACCTACGAGACCGAGGTCGTTGAGCTTTTAAAGGCGGGCTATCTCGGCACGGTGACCTACGGCTACAAGCGTGACGGCCAATGGATCGAACCCACGCTGCGGTACTCGGCCAAGGATCTGGCTGGCGCCGATGGATATGGCGACGATCCTGGAAAGGTTCGGCCCGGTAAAAATGTTGAGGATGCGACGTTTTATAGCTACCTGACCTACTCAACGACTTGGTCCAACCTCAGTTCGACGCAGCAGGACACATTCAAAAAGTCCCTGCCGTTCCAACGTGGTGGCGCACCCGAGCCCACCGTTAATGGGTTCTTTTCGCCTGATCTGACCTACACTGCCGGTGGCAAGGCGCTTGATCGTTCCAGCGTCAGGAGCAACTGATGAAGCCCACTCTCGACGAACTGTTCGATCAGCGCCAGACCTATCCTGACACCGATGCTCGGACGCGGCTAAATCGCCTGATCGGGCTAGACGAACAGAAGTCACGCCTGGCCAAGATCCTCGGCCTACTAGTCCATCCAGCAGGACTGGAAGCTTGGTCGAATAAGCATCACCCGGGTGCGACCGCTTTGCTCGACACCGTCCTGCGCCGTCCGCCGTTGGTCATCCTTGCAGGCGACGTGGGCTCTGGGAAGACCGAGTTGGCGGAAACGATCGGCGATTCCGTGGCGCGCCTGGAAAAGATTGATATCACCCTGTTTCCGCTCAGCCTAGCCACCCGCGGCAAGGGTCAAGTGGGCGAGATGACGCAGTTGCTGACGACAGCGATTGATCACACACTGGCTGAAGCCAAGAAACTGCAGACCGCTCGCGGTGCCAAAAGCAATGGCGGCATTATCCTTTTCGTCGATGAAGCTGATGCGCTTGCGCAGTCGCGGGAGTCCTCGCAGATGCATCATGAGGATCGCGCCGGCGTCAACGCCTTCATCCGCGGTATCGATCGTCTGGCACAAGCGAAGGTACCGGCTGCCGTCATAATGTGCACTAACCGGTTGAGCGCACTGGATCCGGCGGTGCGACGTCGTGCGGCGGACATTCTCACCTTCACCCGCCCCGATGAGGTTCAGCGCCGCCATGTGCTTCACGAACGACTTGAGCCGCTTGGCCTGTCGAAGGCCCAGTTGGATGGCCTCGTCGCTGCTACTGGCGCGCGCAACCGCCACGATGTCGGGTTCACCTTCTCCGACCTCACCCAGCGCCTGATCCCGTCGATCGTGCTCGATGCCTACCCCGAGCGCGCCATCGATGGCAAACGGGCGATCGAGATCGCGGAACAGATGACGCCGACGCCGGCGTTTCGCGATCAGGCCTAAGGCTATCCCATGACCCAGGCAAACACCGCACGGCGAGAGGGCGACGATTTCCAAGCGAGGCAATTCTGGCTGCGAGCCAGTCGTTTGCTCGATAGTGAGAGCCCGATCGTGCGCGTCGGGTTCGAATCCGGTCCTCGAAGCTACGACGACATCTGGGTTGAGTATGACCGCGGTCGCGGCCCCCGAACGCTAAATGGAAAAGTGTTACTGCGCGAGCACATCCAGTGCAAGTGGCACCTGACGCCTGGAAGCTACGGCTACCGGCAGCTCATCGATCCGGATTTTATCAATGCCGAAAAGACGTCGTTATTGCAACGCGCACACAGTGCCCATCTCACGCATGGCGCTTCCGGAGATCCCGTCCAATTCACACTGCTAACGAACTGGCAGCCGGACCGGAACGATCCACTTCGGGCCATCATGGGCACCCGGTCCGGCGCCATTCGCGTGGAGCGGTTGTTCGACACAAAGACCGATAACAGCAAGACGGGTGCCGTCCGCAAGGAATGGCGGGAGCATCTATCGCTTGACGACGAGGCCTTGCGACAGTTCGCGGGGATGCTGGCGTTCCGCGCGGCTAATGATTCCCTAGATGACTATCGTGACCAGTTGGACACATTGTTCGGTCTCGTGGGCTTGCGTCGCATTGCTACTCACGAAAGTGCGTTTCCCTATGACGACGTCGTCTACAAGTGGCTGGGCCAAGGTCGATTGGAGTTCGACAGGGCCAGTTTTCGGCGCGTGTGCGAAGACGAGGGCTTGATTACCCATGGAGGGACGCCTCGCCCCATCCTCTACGGCGTCAAATCGTTCAACCATCCGGTTGATCGCCTCGAAGATCGATGCACCCGCGTCCTGGACTTCGTGCCCGACTTCGATGAAAGATACATTCGCGACGAAGCAGAGTGGTCGAGAACGCTATATCCTTCGCTCAAACGATTCCTGCTCCAAGCCGCCCAAGAGAGCGACAGGCCGCGCTTGGTGCTGGATGCGCACTCAACCTTGGCGTTTGCGGCCGGCTCCGTTCTCAATACAAAAATTGGCCGTGTCATCGAGCTTGAGCAACGCTCGCCGGCGCGTCAAATATGGGCGGCGGATGACGCCAATTGGGATCCAGCTTGGCCGAAATTCGAACTGACTGAGATCGTAATCGATGCGACGCGACCAGAAATCGCCGTTGCCGTCTCCGCGACGCATGACATCGCCGCTGATGCGAAGTCTTACATCGAGGACTCGCTTCCCATCGTCGGTCGACTGTTGGTGTTCAGGCCTTCGGGAGGCTCAGGGCCGACTTCCGTAGTCAATGGGCGACACGCCTTCGAGCTGGCGATTTCACTTGCTTCGCAGGTCAAAGCCAACGGAAGCGCCGCATCAGGGCAGACCACGCACCTGTTTGTCGCTGCGCCTAATGCGCTCACCTTCTACCTTGGACAACATCAACTGCTAATGGGGCGGGTGTGTTTCTACGAGTTCGACTTCGATGGAGCCCACGGTCGCTCCTACAAGTCTTCCCTGACCCTGCCGATGGCTCGGACCAGTCTCTTGTAAGGACCTGGTCGCGCCGACCGTGCAGTTTTCTTGGCAGCGGGTGGCGATGCCAGCGAGACGCCGAGACGACCGACGGCGTTAGCGTAGCCATCCGGATGCCATTGTTGACGTGCACTCTTTTAGCTGTATCGAGATGAAGTTTCTCAAGAAGCGTCGCGACCGCGATGCCGTGTCAGCAAAGGTAATGTGCCTCTTTCTGCGTGTTGGTCAAAGCTTTTCTCTCTGCCGTTTCGACCGAGGAACTTTCATCGCAATGTAACGTTCAACATGAGCAGCGGCGCAAAGGCCCCTCTCTGTGCAGTCGGCCCGATGGAGCGGTGAGCTTCGCCTGCGCGAGACTCCCGCTAGCGATTGCTCGACGCATTGCCAGGCAAGTTCTTCCGGCAGTTAAGTATAAGCTCGACGGCGCGATCTACAGCCAAAAGGTAGTCCTGGGCTGCTTCTGTCGTTGGCTTCACCCTGACATGCGCTACCTGGTTCCGTAGGTCACGTAGTTCTCTCACCAAGTACATTGTCTGGGCTGGAAGCACTCCGGAGGACATGACAGCGTTGTATACCTTCCCTGTGTTTTCCAGTGGATCAACGACCACGCCCACTTGGAGGCCAAGCCGGAACAACTCACCGTCGAGCTTAGCCCACCCCTCTAGGATCGCCCCGGCCGGATCTCCGCGTGCCTCACGTAGTCTGGCTATGACCTGCCCACTGTGCGCTTCGGTTTTGACAGCGGATACTGAAGCCTCATCCACTCCTTGAATCTTCGTCTCTTCGGCGTTCGCGAGCGCCTGTTTGGCTGCCAGCTCGAACTCTGCCTCGACCGGACCCGCTTTCAGCTTCCGCAACGTGGGAATAATTTCAAGGAGTTTGAGGCGGAACATCAATCCAAGGACCAGCACGACGATTGGCCAAGCGAGAGCCTCGGCGAGTTTCGCAACGAACGTAAGCCAATCCATGGAATTCTCCCGAGTACCTCAAACTGTGATGCGGGACCAAGCTACTGATTGGGAAAACCCAAGGGTCTGGCTACGCGCCGTACCCGCAGACCACAGGATGACTGCGCGTACTATTGACGCGGCTCGATCTTAGTGCGGGCGGGATCAGCTAACAAGCTGACGCACAACCGCGCCGAGCGGTGGGTTTGGCGCCTGATGCAGACCTCACCCCATAGGCATGCAAATGTCCGGCTTGAGTCGGAACCAGGCACTCCCCCTGACGCAACGACCCCGCCCCGGTAGAGCGAAAGGCTCCGGTCGACAGAGGCGGTGGCGTTGTCGGTAGCGTTCTATGGTTCTCAGGGCGTCCGGTTCCGGGCAGACGTCAAAGTTCAGTCGCCGCCGCAGGCGGTCGGCTGGAAGGTAGCGCTAGCCTTATTTACCTGGAACCTCAACCATTTCCACAGGGTTTCCACCGTGATCTTTAAAGAACTGCAGAGCCTCCTCCTTGGTTTCAAAACTAACATCCTTCAAAGATGTTCCATCTGGCGCTTTTTCCAGTGGCTTACCTGTGAATGGGTTGGTAATGGTAAAGCTCATCCTTTAACTCCTTGATATGTGGTGCAAATGCCTAGCGCCATAACTAAGCCGCACTGGAAGAAACTTCAACTTAATTGACTTGTTAGGTGGGGTTGGCCAGCCAACTACCGCTTTGGTCATTGCCGCCGAGTGAGCCGCACGACCAAGCTCGATGATGCCACAGTCCGCAAGACTGGGGCTTGCCCAGAAAGCCCTGCACGTTGCCTGGCCGATGGCGAAAACAGGGATGACCGCTATCCGGAGCCGACCGCCAAACGGCCATCGCCGCGCCAGAAGGAAGAGCCGCTGTCAAGTTTCCGTAGACACCCGGATAGGGCGTTTCAAGCTGCGCCCCGTTTGTAGCCAGCGGGCGAGCCATAGCCCAGCGTGGAATGGAGCCGGTGGTTGTTGTCCGCTTTCGGTCTTGGATTCAACGGATCGACGCAACAGTTTGTCGATATCGCTCAGCCGGTGTTTCGTAACCTAGCGTCTTGCGTGGCCGTTCGTTGAGCTGACGCGCTACGGCATCCAGCTTGGCCTGCGAGACATCGGCCAGATTGATCCCTTTTGGAAAGTACTGCCTCAGCAGGCCATTGGTGTTCTCGTTGGTACCACGTTGCCAGGGATGATGCGGATCGCAGAAGTAGACTTGGATGTCGGTGGCCAAGGTGAAGCGGCGGTGTGCTGCCATTTCCTTGCCCCGATCCCAGGTCAGTGATCGGTACAGCTGCTTCGGCAGGCGGCGTGCGTTCTTGATCAGCGCGTTGACCACGGTTTCGGTGTCCTTGCCTGCCACCTTCACCAGCATTAGGTAGCGGGTCTGCCGCTCCACCAGCGTGGCGATCTGACTATTACGGTCACCGAATAGCAGGTCGCCTTCCCAGTGTCCCGGCATGGCCCGA
>Ga0213820_1001096_pt1 | contig 13591 bp, 7 predicted proteins | sample MC6MC0910MG_FD_179889 | JGI IMG/M metagenome (GOLD analysis project Ga0213820, IMG submission 179889) | Enriched soil aggregate microbial communities from Iowa State University, Ames, United States - MC6-MC0910-MG | ecosystem: Environmental > Terrestrial > Soil > Unclassified | place: USA: Iowa... | reverse complement strand
CCAATAAGCAGCTGCTTCTGCATCAACTTGAATCTTAGCTGTTTTAAACTCAATAGAAGGAACAAAGTTTGCATTTACTTGTATTCCACCTTGTGGGGCGTTATCTTTTACAATTTTAGCAGCACACTGGAATGCTTTTTGAATTAAGATATCATTTTCAGAAAGAATGGGTACTTCTGTTTTTGAATAAGAGTAGGATGTTCTACGTGCACTTTGTGTTTTTGCTTCTGCTGTTACCATATCAATTTCTTGATCACCTTCACGTGCTTCATAAATTGTTTTCGTACCCATTAGCTTACTAAACAATTTAGCGTCTTCATTAGTAACATCACCATAAACAAGTTTGTTACGAAATGTACCTAACAGGATATCCATGAATCTTGGGCCATGTTCAATTGCTAATTGACTAATTGTTTGTGCAATAACAATTAAAGGGGCTTTATATTTACGTGATTGAGCAGGAAAACTTTTAAATGCTTTATAAATGTAATCCGCAAACTCATCGACTAAAACAGGATGGTAAGGAGATACGTTAGGCTTACGACGGAAAACTGCATTCTGCACGGCATACAAACATAATTTACCGAATACATCAGATAGATCAGAAAGTTCTCCTTTCGCTGTATTGATTAAAAGGATGCCTCCAAATTCCAAATGCTTTTCAAAGTCAAAATCTGATGGGCCACATAATACACGACGGAGCAGAGGTTGAGCTGAAATATCATTTAATGTGTTTCGTAAACCACGAACGAAGGTTTCTTGTTTATCGATAATCTTTGGCTGCCCATAGTATTTCCCTTCAGTATGATAAACAACTTCCCCTCCCCCACGACCGCCAGAAATTTCAGGCACATAATTTAAATCAAACCATTCATCAACTTGCTTCATTATGCGCCAATGATTTCTCTCATCTCTATCAGGTATAGATTCAATATCATTTGGAAGTCGCCCTTTTAACTTGAGATGCATCTCAAAAACGAGATTAGCATCATTATACATATCAATTAAATGTTCAAATCTAGCTTCAAATTTTAAATCATGGAGTTTTAACAAGTAAATATGTTGTTTAAGATGGGAACGCTCAGATTGAACGAAGAAAGGATTTCCTGCTCCATTATCAGAGAGCCCCGTTAATACTGAACATAACATCTCAGCAACTTTATCAACTGGACCACGTACGAAATTTATTGAAGGGGTATCAGGATTTGTTGGATCTAAATAGAAAATAACACTATCGGGAATCTTGTGTGCCAATACCAAGTTATATACCTTTTCGCAGAAGTCATTAGATGGCTCGATAACTGTAAGACCATTTACCTGCGTTCCTTTTACATCCTCTGAATGATAATCTTTTCTTGCATATAAGGTTTTAAAGTTATTAATCATTGAAGCCATATAGTCAAGAATTTGATTAGCAATTGGTAAACCTAGTGCAGCTGATTTACCTGTACCAATGTTACCGATGATCATTATATTAAGTGTTAAAGACTTGCCTTGTATTACTGCCATTTCCCGTGTAGCACTGTTAGGTCCAAGAAAGATATCGGGTTCTGGCAATTTTGATGGATTTTTTTCAGTGAAAAATCTGTGTAATGAAGTAGCAAGTTTTCGTTGACGATCATCATTCAAAAAGGAAAGCATCCAACCAGGTATTTTAAATACGTATTCCCATTTACCGAATTCATCTAAAAGCTCTTTTTTATGTTCATAAAAAATCTTAAAGAGCCATAAGAGTACGAGAATAATAATAATTACAGGTATAGCAAATACAAGGTGCATGATATTACTAAAATTTGAAAGTATATTATCCTCTAATCCTTTGTCATTTAGTGAAACTTCTCCAGCTTTCGAATTTAAGAATGGAATAAATATCTTAGCTAATGGAACACTAAACGCCCATAAGTACTGGGCAACTATACCAATTAACATCATCGAGAAAATAAACCATCTACGCTTTATCTCCTGATAGGTCTTAACCTTGGTTGATAGTTGCCAAGTATAAATTAAAATCCAAAAGCTAAAAAAGGTTTCAATGTAATAATTAGTTTCAAACGGATTACCGAAGATACTTAAAATAGGTAATGGAGCTCCCATTTGTATTGACCAGAAAGAAGCGTATTTATATATTCCTCTAAAAGCAAAATACCAAGCTAGCAGAAGTAGTAATGTCACAACATAGTAAGATGAGCGGGCTGCTAAACGATATTTCCAACTTTTTGTAATGTCGATTGTAACTGTATAGGAATTTTTTTTGCTCTTTCCGGTTTTAGGATCCTCCCCATTACCTGGTGCATTATTGAGTTCAGCATTCTTTTGAACTGCATTCTCCAAATTCATGTTTCACCCTCTCTTTTAACGAATAAAAAGCAGCGGTGAAATTAAGCAATTCAGCAGAAGTAGCCAATAATATATTCTCTTGTGCTATGGAATTGTGATACAAATCAGTAAATATGGCTTGCTGCCCATGCTCTAATTCACCCGCTTCATATATCCCCAAGATCTTAATTGGGTTTAGTGTTCGGTGTTGATTTTGCATGGCCAACAATCCTGATAATTGTTGTAATTTAAAGTGTGTGTTAACCTCCCCTACCTTAAGTATTGTTAATATACATAATATTTCTAAGTAATCTAAAGATTTTTTTTCTTCACCAGATGCTTTTTTTCGTAATACCAAAATGTCATCCGTTAGCTCAAGTAGTTTAGAGTGCTGAATCCCTTTCGCTTGCATTTCATTTTTATTAGATATCCACTCTACTGAATAAGGGAAAGAAGAATTTATGTTTAAACGTTCAGTGATTTTTTTGAGCAGATGACTTTCGCTTAAACTATTAATTTCGCGAACTTCTTGAAGAATATTATTTATTATAAGTGCCGATCCACCCATATTGCATACGTAAACATGTAGGTTATTCACTACACTTAAACGTGGTATATTGCTGAAGGATTTTTTTAAATTTGTTACACGTGTAGTTCTTTTTTTGTAAGTAGAAATTGTGTGATAGGAGTCATCAATCACTGAAAATAACACGTAAAACTGCTTAGATGGGTTAGCATCAGCGATATCGAGATATTTTTTTAGTTTATTTTCTAGAAATGGAATGTTTTCTGATCCTGTATCAACTTCAATATTGATAATAGAATCGTTACAAGTAAGAATCCAATCGGGAATGATTAATGGGTTTCCCTTTGAGTCTGGATAAAACTCTTTAGATGGACGAAATGAATAAACGAGTTGAGGTAAATCTGGTAGGAAAGAAACGGGTTGAAGTTCTGGTTGAAACACTTCACGGTATTCTTCATCTTCATATAAAAAGTATACATCTTTTGAATCGGAATACATCAGGTTGGGCAACTGTAAGTTTTGTTTTACAATTTGGCTTAACGGAAAGAGATAATCTCCATTACCGCCTACAATTGCACCGGCATGTTCATTGTTTGATTCTGCTTCAAGTAAATTTAAAACAAATTGCGTAATTGCTATATTGTGTTCATATTGTCTTTTAGTAACAAATGACATACTACAACCAGAAATCAATTTTAATCGATATAATATTTCAGCTCCTTTTGAAGAGATAGAAACGAAATTCAATGTGAAGCCTCGCTTTTTTCTCACACTTATATTTTCCTTTTTTACTAATTTCATTTTTGACCACTTAGTTAACTTTGACGAGAAAGTAGTTCGACTTATAGCCTCCCCACTTATCAATTCATAAAATTTACGTAATTGAATTTGAGATACTGTTCGTTGTTCATATAAAAATAAAACTGTAAAAATGTCAGAACGATTAAAATAAACTCCACGATCATTCTCTCCAACGATATATTTAACGGCATGATCAAATGATTTTTTCAATTTTAAACACTCCCTTGGTATGGAAATAATATACGGAAACCTGCATGAAATCGAGTGTAATTGTCATGAAATGAAAGCAACTAATGTTGGATAAATTAAGCAGTTAGTACATAAAAATGATTAGTGTACATTTTAACTGAATTTTGCAAAAAAGTAACCCATTATCCCCTATGGACTCTTGATTTAAAAATACATATTATTTCGTCAGGTGTGAGTAATAAAATTCAATGTTATCAAGTGGAAATTTGCTATTAGAGTTCGTCATATGTACTTCGACATAGATAAGAGAACAAATGACGAACTCTAATGATGAAAAAAGGGTTCGTTATGTGTATTCCGTCATATATGTGTAGAGTATCAAAAATAGATAAAATGTATAGTGAATATACTTTTGCATAGATGAAATTAAATATTAAACGGAATTGTATTTAATTCTGTAGAGGTTTTTAATTATCAGAAGGAAAAATTACTTCATAAAAGAAATAAGTAAATAAACATAATAAAGTAAATGAAAATTGTGTATATTTCATATTTTGCATGTTACAATCTGATTTAAGGGGTGAAAAAATGCGGAATTGGAACACAGAATATGGGTTAATAACAAAGATAATACAAAGTGAATTTGAAGCAGACTTTCTTTATAACAAGGTAACCAACACATTAAATAATGAATATGAGATAATTCCATTACGGTTTGCAGTTCTAGATCCTTATAAAATTTACAATACTTCACAAGTTAGTAGAATATTAAGGATAAAATCTAACAAATTAAGATATTTAATTAACAGATACGGTGAATACATCCAATTAAGAAAAAAAAGAACTAAATATATTATTTCATTTAAAGCTGTATATAGGATATATTTAGTGCATATATGCGTAACAAAGAAATTAATTAGTTCATCTGAGTTTAATCGCTTCATGACCTTACATGTTAGTTATAGTGATTATATTGATATGAAATTGACAAGTTATACTGACAAGTTTGTAGAACTTAATTTCAAAGAGAATCAAATGAATGAAAATGAATCACAATTTTATGTGCTATTCCTACAAATCTCAGAAATAACTTCCGAATTAATAAAAGAAATAACTACATATAACATGACATTGACATCCCCTTTCCTTTCTGTAGACAACCAACAGAAAAATGAGTTGTTAAAAAAGAAGCGGGATCATAAAGATCTGTTTAATAAACTAAGTGTTTTATATAAAACTATATAGTTAAAAGAGTAATACTCAAGAAGTATTACTCTTTTTTTAGGGTTATATACACGTCTTATTTATAAGTCTTTTATATAAGTCTTTCAAATAGGACGTGCGAAATTTCTTAGTAATATTTTATTGACATGAAATTAATATGAAAGTATATAAAACCTTTAATGATAAGAGTTTATATATACGTCTTATATGTAGTTTGTATATATAAGACGTATAAATATAATGACCATGATAATAGAATGTTATTTTAGAAGTATTATATATCAGAATTATAATTCTAGATAAAAATATACATAAATACTGCACTCATATTTATAATTTAATAGTTATTGTTAGTTATATGAAACCTGATATTAACATGTTTTGTTCACTGCTTATATGAACGACTTTCATGTACGTCTTATATATTTTCCGTTGATATATGGGACATTGTTTCAAATTTACATTTTGTAAATATTATATACGTCTTGTATATAACAACTTAATATAAGGCTTATATATAATGACTTGATATACGTCTTACAATGATGTAATATATTTTTAGGAATAATTAACCAACGTTTTAAGGGGGGGACAACTTGAACGAGGTATTAAGTGAAAAATATAAACAAAACAAATTCACTGAAGAAGTTGTGGAAATGTTTGCAGACATTATTGAAGGAGACGAAATACTCTACAATGTATTTCATTACATAGGATCTCAAGTAAACAAACAATACCAAGAGACAAAATATATGAGAGGTATTTCAATAAATGAGATAGTAGAAAGTGTTGTTATTGATAGGAGAGTAAAGAAACCTAAGGGTAAATCCTATTCATTAGAACTTGAAAGAACTAACATTTCAAGAAGATCAGCGGAAGGTAGTGTTGCTACTTTAGCTTCCATGTCATTAATAACAGAAAAAATTATGCATCCGTATAAGTTTTTAATTTCAACTATTAGGGGACAACAAGTATTAATTGAATTAGGGAAACGTAAAAAAAGTAATGAGAATAAGGGAGAGATAAAATAATGGCAAAAAACTTTCTGAAAAACGAAGTAGCAGTGAAAATGACTATGGTTGGTTTTGGTCAAGCTGGAACTAGAATGGTAGATAAGTTTGCTGAGTATAAGCATACAGACGGTACAGCAGTTTATAATTGCCTAGCATTGAATAGTAATGACGGGGATTTAGCTGAACTGAAACATGTGCCGAAAAGTAACCAAGTTTCACTAAAATTAGGTGGTTTAGGTAAGAATCCTGAGCGAGCTGTAAAGGTTTTAGAATCTAATGAAGAAGCTAAAGATAAACTAAAAGAATTTATAACGGAACGCGTTAGACCAACTGATGAATTAGTACTATTTTTTGCAGGTTTAGGTGGTGGTACAGGTACATCTACAATTATTCAAGCAATTGAAGAATTCTCTGCTTTTCATAATAAACCTGTAATTGCTGAAGAACTTAAAAGTATGGCAATGAAAATTCCTAGAGAAGAATTAATAAAAAATCAACAAAAATATGCAAGAATTGCTTTCAATAATGCTATTGAGCGTAAAGATTTCATTAAAATGGGTATTGTAGTTACACTTCCAGTTAGAGCAGATGGGCCTGATGTACTAAGACAGGTGAATAAATTTTCACAAGAAATTTGGAAGTTAGCTAATGATCCAGCAAAAGGCGTTGCATTTGTTGTATTTGCAGATAATCAACACTTCTATGATGAGTTTAAGGGATTAAACGAAAATGAGAAAAAAGGTATTGGAAACTCACGAGACTATGCAAATCAGCGTATTGGAGATATTATTCATGAGTTAAATACAGCTGCAAACGGTTCAGGAACATCAGTAATTCTAGATTCTCAGGACTTTAAACGAATTTTACTAGAAAGAACAGGCTGTTTAGTAATTAATAAGGTTTCACGTAATATGAATCAAATTGAAAACAGTAAAGAAATTGTAGATATGTTCTCAGAATCATTGAAAGGAAGCTCATTCCATCACCCTATTGACCTGATGAAGACAAATGAAAATGGAGATTTAGAGGCATCAAAGGTACATCATTTTGGGATGTTAGCAATTTTAGATGAACAGAAGAACATTGATGATTCATTTATGGATGATGCAAAAGTAGAAGTGACAAATAAACTACCAATCAATGGAACTGTTTTTAATGGTTATTTAGTTAGTAAAAATGACTTTATGGGTAGCGTGTATACTTTCTATAAGACAGATGCACTACCATCTCGATTATCTAAAGGATTAGTAGAAGAATATAATGAATTCAAGGAAAAACAAAGTCAAATTCAATATACAAAGTCTCAAATTACTACTATTGAAGCGCAAGACGCGGACGATGATTTCAATATTAACTTTGGTGATTACTTTGAATTAGAACCAGAGAAAGATGAAGAACCACAAACGCTAAATGATGAAGAATTAGCGGCATTTATGGATCCTGATAAGATGTTCGGAACAAAATAAAAAATAAGCCTGGAATTTTCCAGGCTTATTTTTCTGTTTTCATTACATTTTGCATGTATTCAATCATGTTCTCATCAATATAGTTTTCTATGAAAAGTTGTTTTCTCGCAAGATCTTCCTCTTTTTTAAACCAACCAACTTTTTTAATACGAGTTTCTTCTGGCTGTGTATTCCACTCTTTTTCAGCTTGTTTTCTTAACTCTGTACGCGCTCTATGTTGAATAATTATATTATCTAGTCTTTCTTGTCTTTGGCGCTCTTTTAACCTCTCAGGGTCTTCTGGTTCAGGTAGCAACGCACGTATAGCATCTTCAAACTTTCCTTGATACTCTAATTCAATGTTTTGTAAATGCATTTGAATTTTTTGCTCTACTATTTTTTCAATAGTCGCTGCAGCTTCCTGCATGTTTAATTGGGGTGAGACTTCACTGGTTTGATTTTCTGGAGAAACTGGTCTTAGTTCAAATTGATGTGGTAAAAGCTCAATAATTGCATCTAGCGACCACTTTTCATCCCTCTTTAATTTGATAAATAAAGCTATGTCTAAATCCAGTGTGTTATATAATTTTTCATTTGTATTATTAGTTCTTAATGTTCCATGTAACCCCTTTTCCTCTAGGATATTGAACCAATTGTATACAGTGTTATGATGTCGGCCTACTAATTTAGAAAACTCTGTTATTCGCCAAGCTTTTTCAAAAGTATCTTCATGACTAGAGTTTGTATTATTGGACTCCATATGTTCAGTTGTGTTCTTGTTATCTTGTTCAATCATCGTTATACCTCCTTGAAATATAATGGCCATAGCAAAATGTAATTAACATATAAAGTGAGATTAACATGTTAAGTGTCTTTCGACGATATAAACCTCGATACCTTTACTGATTGACATTCACATGAAATGTGTCATTGATATATAAAGCATCACTTCTTAACATGAAGTTGATAAATTAGGGTTTTGAATTAACTATTGTTAATGTCCTGTTAATAATCCGTTAGTTATTAATGATTATTGTTGCTATGAAATTAACAAATTAGTCTACAATATATTAATGATAAGAAAATATTAGTGATTTGTAAATAAATTATAAGGATATAGCATTAAACTTAAAGATTTAAAAGCTAAAAAGTATGTATAAATGCAGAACGAAAAGCCCATACTAATAATGAATAAAGGGCTATATTTATAATAATTTATGATACTCGGTAGTAGAAAGCTAAGAAATGTATGGTTTATTGGCTCCAGTAGGTCTTTAGAATGCACATGAAGGTTATTATAGGTTATTGAATTACTTTTAATATAAACTCATTTTTATAGGAGGCACCGCCCTTTACAAGGGACCTCTATATAATCAAAATTGATTCATACAATTGCTGCTGTTAGATCGGAAGTAATAAAAAGCGATTTATTATTTTTGGCTACTATCAAAATGCCTGCAAGAATGATATCTTCCCCGACTTATCCAGGGGATTACGCTATAAAAAAGGCCTCTTAATAGATATAGAATTAAAACTCTATTTGTATGTATATTCTCAACGTTAGAATCAACAATTGTTAATGTTATGTCAATACGCGTTAATGATAATTGATATGAAACTATTATTAACGGACCACAAACTCTATTAACATGTCGATTTCAGGTTATATGTCAATGATAAATAAAGAGAAAACTGTTATTTTTTTGATGTTAATAAGAAACTATCGATTGTATGAAGTTCTTGCTAGTTTCTAACCATAACTATAGTTCTTTTAGAGTGATTTTTAACTAATGCGGATTTTGAAATCCCCAAATCTGCTTCTATGCGCTTTTTAATTGTTAATGTCATATTGATGTTAAACGAAAATTGTTGATATAACATTAACAATTTAGATAGAATTTCTCTCTACGCTCTACTTTTAGACTATATGTCAATGATAAACAAAGGGTGAAAAAACATTGAATTGCTGTCGTCATTTATTGTTACGATCAAATTTTAACTATTTTTTGATAGTGTGAAAACATTTTCGAGGATAGATCATCACTAGATTCGCTTCGAGCAAACCACCACAGAAGAAAATTTTCACCAATATAGATTTTGAAATCTTAAAGACCATAAACACTTCTTCTTTTTTGGCGCCTTATTGTTAATGTCATATCAATATCAATTAAAACAATATTGATAACAAAAGAAAATAAGCACTTAACATGTCAATCTCAGGTTACATATTAATGATAAATAAAGGGAAAATTATTGATTTTTTGTTAGTTCCTAATCACGATTAGTGTACTTTTAGAGTGTTCTTTGATATTTCGATAGAAATCTGTTGTGGTAGATAAATTTTTAACCAATACAGATCTTGGGTCTTCGAGATCTGTATTTTTGCGTATTTCAACTACTTAATTGTTGATGTTATATTAATGTTAAATACGAATTGTTGATATAAGATTAACAATACAGATAGTATTCCTTTCTATGTGTTATTTTTTAACTATATGTCAATGATAAATAAAGGGTGAAAATCATTGAATTGCTGTCATCATTTATTACTCGATTGAATTTTTAGCTATGTTTTGATAGTATCGAAACATTTTCTAGGATGAATTGACACTAGATTCACTTAGAGAAAACTACCACAGAAGACAAAATCTAGCCGATATAGACTTTGAAATTTTGAAATTAATAAACATTTCTTCTTTTTAACACCAGGTTGTCAATGTCATGTTAATCTTAATCGGAATGATATTGATATCAAAAGAAAATAAGTGCTTAACATGTCAATCTCAGTTAATATGTTAATAACAAATGAGAGGTTAAAAATCAGGTATCTTTTCATCGGTATCGACATGAGATTGATAGTTTCATGTTGTTTCTTTTTTATATCTTGCTAGCATTAAAATATTTTCAAGGCTAGTTTATTAATTAACATACTACCGTACAATCTGCTGCAATAGACTAATGTTCAACTAATATAGATCTTGCAGTTTAGATAGGTATAAATATTTTTGATAAGTGTCCGCTTGCTAATGTTAATCGGTGAATACTAGTGATAAAGTTGGCGCGCTTCATTTAACATGTTAATCTCATTTGATATGTCAATGTCAAATGTGGGGAAGATGTATTGATTTTTTGTGGATATTGACATGAGATTGATAATTATATGATTGTTTTATCATTTTAGCCAAGAAAACTCCTTCCTCAAGGAACGCGAAGTGAGTAGGTGGGAGATGAATTGGCTTCGAACAAGGGATGGCAGGAAGCCATCTTAATTGTTCGACATACAGAAGGTGTTACTTTACTATCCATCGAATATATGTTCTGTGTATAATAGTTATATACCGAAATGGAGGTGAATGAAATGATGATCAATAAAGCCTATAAGTTTCGTATCTATCCAAATCAAGCACAAGCGATTCTAATAAACAAAACGATTGGTTGTTCCCGCTTTGTATTCAATCATTTTCTATCCTTATGGGATCACGCATACAAAGAGACAGGAAAAGGCTTGACCTATGGTACATGCTCTGCCAAACTTCCTGCCATGAAGAAAGAGTTTGTTTGGCTGAAAGAAGTGGATAGTATTGCGATTCAGTCGTCTGTTCGCAACCTTGCCGATGCTTATACACGCTTTTTCAAAAAACAAAACAGCGCACCGCGCTTTAAATCTAAGAAAAACAACGTACAATCTTACACCACAAAACAAACAAATGAAAACATTTCTGTTGTAGGAAACAAGATAAAGTTGCCGAAACTAGGTCTTGTTCGATTTGCCAAAAGTCGCGAAGTAAAGGGACGTATTGTAAATGCGACTGTTAGACGGAACCCTTCTGGCAGATATTTTGTGTCACTATTAGTTGAAACAGAAGTACAAGAACTTCCGAAAACACATTCTTACATTGGGATAGATGTAGGACTAAAAGATTTCGCTATTTTGTCAGATGGAACACCCTATGAAAATCCGAAGTTTTTCCGATCATTAGAAGATAAGTTGGCGAAAGTACAGCGTGTTCTTTCTAGAAGAATGAAAGGATCTTCTCGTTGGAATAAACAACGAGTAAAAGTAGCTAGAATTCATGAATATATATCAAATGCTAGAAAAGATTACTTAGACAAAATCTCAACTGAAATCATCAAAAACCACGATGTTATTGGTATAGAGGATTTGCAAGTATCGAATATGTTAAAAAATCGTAAGTTAGCAAAAGCAATTAGTGAAGTATCTTGGTCACAGTTTCGAACCATGTTGGAGTATAAAGCAAAATGGTATGGCAAACAAGTCATTGTCGTATCGAAAACATTTGCTTCCAGCCAATTATGTTCTTGTTGTGGATATCAAAACAAAGACGTTAAAAATCTAAACCTACGTAAATGGGACTGTCCTTCTTGTCGTACACACCATGATAGGGATATTAACGCAAGTATCAATATAAAGAATGAAGCAATAAGGCTTCTAACCGCAAGGACTGCGGGGTTAGCCTAATCAATTAGAGTTCGATAGAACTCTTTACTTAGGAATCCCCCACTTCTAAACGAAGTGAAAGTGGGGGTAGTTCAAAGTCATTGGTCTAAATTGTTTTTAAGTAGGACTAATTAATTTTGGACAAAATATAAAGTTATGATGATTGTTTACAAAGGACATATTATGGTAAACAGTAATGCGTTTAATAGCGCAATTAATTGGTTAGTAGGGAATATACTGTATCAAAAAAATTCAGCAGAGAAACATTAATGAACTGTTAATAACGGGGATCCTTATAGCTTGGTAAATATAGATTGCTAAAATAGCATCTGATTCTGAAGAAGTTCTCATTTCAAAGAGTCCAAAAGGGGTTAAGGAGTGAGATGCTCATGTATAATTTTGGTGTGGAGTTTAATAAAATCTGGAGATTATTTGATTAAATTAAGAATTTTTAGTATATTCTTGTTATAACTTGTAAATTTTTTATTTTCTAGTGATTACATAAAGCCCTTCGGGTTACGGATTAAATTACACGTTTGTGTGGTATTTAACCTCCGTATTCCAAAGGGCTTTTTTATTTGATTAAGGGAAAAGGGGATATGTGATGTCAATTGAAAAGTTAGCAGCAAGTAGAATATTAAGACCAGTGAGAAGCATGAATAAGGGGAGTAATGAGAGATGGTTTGAATATTATAGAACAACGTGCCCTATATGTGGTAAGCAAGGATGGTGCATGGTTAATGATTCTGAAACCAAAATAATATGCGGACGAATTTCATCAGAAACAAAATTCGGGGAAGCAGGCTATTTACATATAGTAGCTGAGGATCAAAAAAGGGGATATGACTTTTCTCAAAATCAAATGATTAAGGAACATAGGAAGAAAAATGATTACACTCTTGATATTATTTACACTTTATTCCTAGAATTTCTAGACGTGCGAGATGAACATATTAAAATGTTAAGGGGATCAAAACGCAGGATTACAAGAGAAGTAATAAATGTTAGAAATTACAAAAGTTTTCCTCTTAAACCTTGGGATACTACGAAAGAGCTAATAAACAAAGTAGGGGGGAAAACAAGCTATATTGTTGGAATTCCAGGGTTTTATGCAAAAGAAACAAAGGATGGAAGATATTTCACGTTTGCAGGAAGGAGAGATTCTTTATTAATACCGCAGAGAAATATATATAATCAGATATGCGGTTTTCAATGTAGAATTGATAATCCTGAATATATGACAGTTGTAAAAAATCATAAACCAAGCTTTAAGGCAGAAGTTATTGAGCAACCCAATACTATAGAGGTGACCTATGAAATTAATGGGAAGATAGAGTCTATATTTAAAGGTGAAATCGATGTTAAAGAATGGTATGAAATTAATTATGAAGGTGAAAAATTAGGTGAAGTACAATTAAAGTTAGAAAGTAAATATATTTGGATCAGCTCAGGTGGGAAATTCCATGGAACAGGAGCTGGGAACCCATTGCCAATACATGTAGCAGTACCTAGTCGAGAGTTGAAAAGTTTGGAACGTGGAGAACTAATAAAAAAGGATAATGTATGGATTTCAGAAGGGAGTCTAAAGTCTGATATTTCTGCTGAAAACTTAGACGAG
>Ga0213820_1001092_pt1 | contig 13655 bp, 1 predicted proteins | sample MC6MC0910MG_FD_179889 | JGI IMG/M metagenome (GOLD analysis project Ga0213820, IMG submission 179889) | Enriched soil aggregate microbial communities from Iowa State University, Ames, United States - MC6-MC0910-MG | ecosystem: Environmental > Terrestrial > Soil > Unclassified | place: USA: Iowa... | reverse complement strand
GTCTGCAGCGGTGAAGCGCTGCAGGTGGATGCCCAGCAGCAGGTGTTCGCCAAGCTGCCGAACGCCGGTCTGTACAACCTGTATGGCCCGACCGAGGCGGCCATCGACGTCACCCACTGGACCTGCCGCGACGAAGGCCTCGACAGCGTGCCGATCGGCCGGCCGATCGCCAACCTGTCGACCTTTGTGCTCGACGGCAACCTCGAACTGTTGCCAGTCGGCGTGGTGGGCGAGCTGTACCTGGGCGGTGAAGGCCTGGCGCGGGGTTACCACCGTCGGCCGGGGCTGACCGCCGAGCGTTTCGTCACCAGCCCGTTCGGCAACGGCGAGCGCCTGTACCGCACCGGCGACCTGGCGCGCCAGCGCGCCGACGGGGTGATCGAATACATGGGGCGCATCGACCACCAGGTGAAGATCCGTGGCCTGCGTATCGAGCTGGGCGAGATCGAAGCGCGCCTGCTGGAACAGGAGGAGGTGCAGGAAGCGGCGGTATTGGCTGTCGAGATCGCTGGCGGACTGCAGCTGGTTGCCTACCTGGTCCCTGCCGAGCGGTCACTGGTCGATGCCGAGGCGCACGCCCAGCAAGCCCTGCGTGACACCTTGCAAGCGCGGTTGAAGGCATACCTGCCGGATTACATGGTGCCCAACTGCATCATGCTGCTGGCGTTGCTGCCGCTGAGCCCCAACGGCAAGCTTGAGCGCAAGGCATTGCCGAAACCGGATGCCAGCGCCACCCAGCGCACCTTCATCGCCCCGCGCACTGCGCTGGAAACGCAACTGGCGAGCATCTGGCAAGACGTGCTGGGCGTGCCCCAGGTGGGCGCCACCGACAGCTTCTTCGAGCTCGGTGGCCACTCGTTGCTCGCCACGCAGGTGATGTCGCGGGTTCGTCAGCTCAAGGGGGCCGACGTGCCGCTGAGTACCCTGTTCGAACATCCCAGCCTGGGCGCCTTCGCCCAGGCGCTGGAAGCGGCATCGGCCTGCGGCGTACAAGCGCCGCCATTGCTGCCGGTTGGCCGCGACCAACCGTTGCCTCTGTCGTTTGCCCAGGAGCGCCAGTGGTTCCTCTGGCAACTGGAGCCGCAGAGCACCGCCTACCACCTGGCCAGCGCCCTGCGCCTGCGTGGTCGCCTCGATGCCGTTGCGCTGCAACGCAGCTTCGATGTGCTGGTCGCTCGCCACGAAAGCCTGCGCACCCTGTTCATTCAGGGTGAGGGGCAAACGCACCAGTTGATCCTGCCCCAGGGCCAGGTCACCGTCGAACTGGAGCAACTGGACCTGGCCCAGCTCGATCTTGCTGACCAGGACGCTGCCTTGAAGCAGGCCGTGCAACGCCAAACCCAGCGGCTGTTCGACCTTACCCAAGGGCCCTTGCTGCGGGCACGGTTGATCCGCTTGGGTGCCGATGACCACGCCTTGGTGGTGACGCAGCATCACATCATCTCCGATGGCTGGTCGCTGCAACGCATGGTCGAAGAGCTGATCGGCCTGTATGACGCCCTGAGCCAGGGCCGCACCCTCGATGCCACGCCGGCGCCGCTGCAATACGCCGACTACGCCGTCTGGCAGCGCCAGTGGATGGACGCCGGTGAGCGTGAGCGCCAATTGGCCTATTGGACCGGGCAACTGGCGGGCGAGCAGACGGTGCTGGAGTTGCCCTGCGACCATCCGCGCCCGGCGCTGCAAAGCTTCCGTGGCGCCAGCCATGACTTCACCCTGGACCCCACGCTGTTCGCCGCACTCAAGCGGCTGGCTCAGGCCAGCCAAGCCAGCCTGTTCATGCTCTTGCTGGCAGCGTTCCAGGTGCTGTTGCACCGCTACAGCGGGCAGCGCGAAATCCGCGTCGGGGTGCCGGTGGCCAACCGCAACCGTCTGGAAACCGAAGGCCTGCTGGGCTTTTTCGTCAACACCCAGGTGCTCAAGGCCGACCTGCACGGCGAAACACCTTTCGCCGAGGTGCTGGCCCAGGTACGTCAGGCGGCGCTGGACGCGCAGGCCTACCAGGACCTCCCCTTCGAGCAACTGGTCGAGGCTCTGCACCCGCAGCGCAGCCTCAGCCACACGCCGCTGTTCCAGGTGATGTACAACCACCACGATGAAACCCGTGCAGCGCTGGCAGTGCACAGCCTGGCCGCGCTGCAGGTCGAGCCGCTGAACTGGGGCAACGTCACTGCCCAGTTCGACCTGACCCTGGATACCTATCAGCTGGAAGCCGGCATGGGCGCCAGGCTGACATACGCCTGCGACCTGTTCGAAGCTGCGACCATCGCCCGCTTGGCCGAGCACTGGCAGTGCCTGTTGCAGGCTATCGTCGATCAGCCGCAGCAGTGCGTGGCCGAGTTGCCCATGCTGTCAGCCGCCGAGCACACCCGCTTGCACCAGTGGAATGCGCCGCCGCGGGCGCATTCGGGCGAGCCCGCCGTGCATCGCCGGGTTCAGGCCTGGGCCGAACGTACGCCCCAGGCGGTGGCGCTGCTGTGTGGTGAACATTCCCTGAGCTACGCCGAGCTGGAAACACGGGCCAACCGTCTGGCCCATTACCTGCTCACCCAGGGGGTAGGCCCTGAAGTACGCGTAGGCATCGCCCTGGAGCGCGGTTTCGACATGATTGTCGGCTTGCTCGCCGTGCTCAAGGCCGGCGCCGCGTACGTGCCGCTCGACCCGCAATACCCGCAGGAGCGCCTCGCCTACCTGATGCAGGATTCGGCCATGGCCCTGCTGTTGAGCCATTCCCAGCTGTTGCCTCAGCTGCCGGCCCCTGCCGGCTTGCGTTGCCTGGCCATCGACCAGCTCGACCTGGCCGCGCAACCGACCAGTGCACCGGCCAGCGACCCCGCGCCGCAGAACCTCGCCTACGTGATCTACACCTCCGGCTCGACCGGCCAGCCCAAGGGTGTCGCCGTGCCCCATGGGCCGTTGGCCATGCACTGCCGGGCGATTGGTGAACGCTACGAGATGAGCGAACGCGATTGCGAGCTGCACTTCATGTCGTTCGCGTTCGACGGTGCCCACGAGCGCTGGCTGACGACCCTTAGCCACGGCGGGCGCCTGCTGATACGTGATGCCAGCCTGTGGACGGCGGAGCAGACCTACCAGGCCATGCACCGCCATGGTGTGACAGTGGCGGCTTTCCCGCCCGCGTACCTGCAGCAGTTGGCCGAGCACGCCGAACGCGACGGCAACCCGCCGCCGGTGCGCATTTACTGCTTTGGTGGCGACGCTGTACCGCAGGCGAGCTTCGAGCTGGCCAAGCGCGCCTTGCGTGCGCAGTTCATCATCAACGGTTACGGCCCGACCGAAACCGTGGTCACTCCGCTGATCTGGAAGGCCGGCGCGCAGGATGAATGCGGCGCGGCCTATGCGCCCATCGGCAGCCGCATTGGCGAACGCAGCGCGTATGTGTGCGACAGCGCCATGAGCCTGCTGCCGGTCGGCCTGGAGGGCGAACTGTACCTGGGCGGGGAGGGCGTTGCCCGAGGTTACCTGAACCGTCCTTCACTGACCGCCGAGCGCTTTGTGCCCGATGCCGTGGGGCAACAGGGCGGGCGCCTGTACCGCAGCGGTGACCGCGTGCGCCAGCGTACTGACGGTACCTTCGACTACCTCGGCCGGGTCGACCACCAGGTCAAGGTGCGCGGCTTCCGTATCGAACTGGGCGAAATCGAAGCCTGCCTGCAGGCCCACCCGGCCGTGCGTGAAGCGGTGGTGCTGGCGCAGCCGGGGCCGGCGGGTGCGCAACTGGTCGGCTACCTGGTCACCGGCAGTACCGATGCTCAGGCCCAGGGCGCATTGCGCGACGCCTTGCAGACCCAACTGCGTGATGCCCTGCCAGCCTACATGGTGCCCAGCTACCTGCTGTTCATCGAGCAGATGCCGCTGACCCCCAATGGCAAGCTCGACCGCAAGGCACTGCCCCAGGCTGACGCCAGCCAGCTTCAGCAGCTGTATGTGGCACCTCAGGGCGAGCTGGAACTGCAGCTGGCGCAGATCTGGGCGCAGGTGCTCAAGCTCGAGCAGGTTGGGCGCAACGACAATTTCTTCGAACTGGGCGGGCACTCGCTGCTCGCCACCCAGGTAACGGCCATGGCCCAGCAACAGCTGCAGGCCAACATCCCCCTCGACCTGCTCTTCAAAGCCGGCACCTTGCATGAATATGCCAGTGCGGTCGGCGGTTGCCGGAACGGCAACCTCACCCAGGACCTTAGCGACATGCACGACTTCCTTACCGAGCTGGAGACCCTCTGAAATGGCTGAATTGGACAATCTGGCACTGGTTCAGCGTTTCATCCGCCTGCCGCTCGCCCAGCGCCAGGCGTTCCTCGACAAACTGGCAGGCCGCGGCATGAGCCTGAGCCAGTTCCCGATCCCGGCGATGCGCGGCGAGTTCGCGCAGCTGCCGTTGTCGTACGCGCAACAGCGGCAGTGGTTTCTCTGGCAGCTGGACCCGCAAAGCCGTGCTTATCACATCCCCAGTGCCCTGCGTCTGCGCGGGGCGCTGGACATCCAGGCGCTGCAGGCGGCGTTCAACGACCTGATCGCACGCCATGAAACGCTGCGCACGCGGTTTCGCATCGGCGACGATGACCAGGCCTGGCAGGTGATCGACACGCCCGTCGAGCTGCAGTTGCACGTCGATCATGTGCCGACAGGGCTGGACAGCGCGGCCCGAGAGCAGGCCGTGCAGGCGTTCATCAGCAGCCAGACCCAGGCGCTGTTCGACCTGCAGCGCGCGCCGCTGCTACGGGTGGGCCTGCTGCGGTTGGCCGTGGACGAGCATGTGCTGGTGTTGACCCTGCACCACATCGTTGCCGATGGCGTGTCGATGGGCATCCTGATCGACGAAATGGTCGCCTGCTACGCTGCCCGCAGCCAAGGGCAGGTGCCGCAGCTTGCGGCGCTGGCGATCCAGTACCCCGACTACGCCATCTGGCAGCGGCAGTGGATGGAGGCGGGGGAGCGCGAACGCCAGCTCAAGTACTGGGTCGAGCAGCTGGGTGACGACCACTCGCTGCTGGAGTTGCCCAGCGACTTCGCGCGCCCGGCGCAGCAAAGTTATCGCGGCGGGCGCCTTGCGCTCAGCCTGCCGACGGCGCTGGCGCAGGGCCTCAAGCGCCTGGCGCAGGCTGAAGGCACCACCCTGTTTGTGGTGCTGCTGGCGTCGTTCCAACTGTTGCTGCACCGCTACAGCGGCCAGGCGCGCATCCGCGTCGGCGTGCCCATTGCCAACCGCCACCGGGTCGAGACCGAAGGCCTGATCGGCTTTTTCATCAATACCCAGGTGCTCAGTGCCACCCTGGATGGCCAGCAGCGTTTCGTCGAGCTGATTGCCCAGGTCAAGGACGCCGCGATGGGCGCCCAGGCCCATCAGGACCTGCCGTTCGAGCAGTTGGTAGAAGCCCTGCAGCCGCAGCGCAGCCTCAGCCACAGCCCGCTGTTCCAGGTGCTGCACAACCACCAGAGCGATGAACAGCGTAGCGTGAGCGGGCAGCTGCCAGGCCTGCAGGTCGAGCAACTGGCGCTGGGGGAGCAGACCAGCAAGTTCGACCTGACCCTGGAAACGGTGGAGCAGGGCGGCGTGCTGAGTGCCACGTTCATCTACGCCACCGACCTGTTCCGCGCCGAGCGCATCGAGGGCATGGCCGCGCAGTGGTTGGGCTTGCTCGATCACTTGCTGGCCAACCCGCACGCTTGCCTGGGTGAGGTCGCGATCCCTGCGGCGTCGCCTGCACTGGCGGGCCCGGCGTTGCCGCAGCTGCCGGTCGCCGGTGTGCATGAGCTGATCAGTGCCCAAGCCAAGGCCAACCCGCAGGGCCTGGCCGTGGTCGCTGGCGAGCGCAGCCTGACCTACGCCGAACTGGAGAGGTGGGCCGCCGGCCTGGCCGGCTGCCTGCGCGAGCACGGCGTCGGCCCTGAAACCCGCGTAGCGATTGCGACCGGGCGCACAGTAGAATGGGTGGTGGCGATGCTGGCCGTGCTCAAGGCCGGTGCCGCCTACCTGGCGCTCGACCCGGCACTGCCACAGGAGCGTCAGGCGCAGTTGCTGCGCAGCAGTGCGGCGAGCCTGGTGCTGGTGGACGACCTGGCCGCCTTGCCTGCGCTGCAGGCCCCGCGCCTGGCCATTGCAGCTGGCAAGGAGGGTGCTCAAGCCGCAGTGGCGCGGGTCGAGCCTGGCCACCTCGCGTACCTGGTCTACACCTCGGGCTCCACGGGCCAGCCAAAAGGCGTGATGGTCGAACACGGCGCGCTGCTCAACTACGTTCAGGGCGTGCTGCAGCGTATCGAGTGGCAAGGTGTGCAGCACATGGCACTGGCCTCCACCTTGTCGGCCGACCTGGGGTACACCCAGTTGTTCGGTGCACTCTGTGCGGGCCGTACCCTGCATCTGCTGGATGCCGACCTGGCGATGGATGCCGATGGCTTTGCCGGGTACATGCAGCAGCATGCCATCGATGCCCTGAAAATTGTCCCGTCGCACCTGGATGCCTTGCTCAAGGCTGCGCGGCCTGATCAGGTGTTGCCGCGTCGCTACCTGGTGCTGGGCGGCGAAGCCTGCGCGCCGACGCTGCTGGCCCAGGTGCATGCGCTGGCGCCGCAGTGCCGGGTGTTCAACCACTATGGGCCAACCGAGACCACGGTGGGGGTGCTGGCGGGCGAGCTCGACCTGAGCGTGGCGCCACCTTGCGCCAGCCTGGGCCTGCCGCTGGGTAACAGCCAGGTGCAGGTGCTCGACGCCAACCTGCTGCCCGTGCTCGACGCCGTTGCCGGTGAGCTGCACATTGCTGGCGCAGGGCTGGCCCGCGGTTATGTCGGCCAGCCGGGCCTGACCGCCGAGCGCTTTGTCCCTGACCCGCACGGCGCCCCAGGGGCGCGCATGTACCGCAGTGGTGACCGGGTGCGCCTGGGCACGGAGGGCGTTGAGTACCTGGGGCGGGTAGACGACCAGGTGAAGATCCGCGGTTACCGCATCGAACCGGGCGAAGTGGTCAATGCACTGCGTGCGCTGGGCCCGGTGCGTGATGCAGCAGTTCTGGCCGTGCCGGCCGCCAGCGGCCGCCAGTTGGTAGGTTACGTGGTGGCCGAGGGCGGCTGTGACGTGGCCGGGCTGCTTGCGCAGTTGCGCCTGGCATTGCCCGAACACATGGTCCCCAGCCAGCTGATGCTGCTGCCCAGCCTGCCGCTCAACGCCAACGGCAAGCTCGACCGCAAGGCCTTGCCTGCACCCGATGCCCTGGCCTGCGGCTCGGCCTACGTGGCCCCGCGCAATGGGCTGGAGCAGCGCCTGGCAGGCATCTGGCAAGACGTGCTCAAGCGCGAGCGCATCGGCGTCAGCGACAACTTCTTCGAGCTCGGTGGCGACTCGATCATCTCTATCCAGGTGGTCAGCCGCGCCCGCCAGGCCGGCATCCATTTCACCCCCAAGCAGTTGTTCCAGTACCAGACCGTGCAGGGCCTGGCCAGCGTCGCCCATGAAGGCGAGGCCAAGGCCGGCGAACAAGGGCCGGCACAGGGCGAGCTGGCGCTATTGCCGATCCAGCAAGCATTCCTTGCCCGGCCCATGAGCCAACGCGCGCACTGGAACCAGTCGTTCCTGCTGCACTGCCAGGCGAACGTTACAGCGGCGCAACTGGACGCAGCATTGCAGGCACTGGTGCTGCACCACGATGCCTTGCGCCAGGTGTTCCGCCAGGCGCAGGGGCAATGGCGGGCCGAGTACCGCAGCACTGCCCGGCAACACGCCGTGTGGCAGCAGCAGCCGCTTCTGGAGCACGCTCGATGCGCCGACGCTGCCGCGCTGGAGGCCTTGTGCGAGTCGGTGCAGGCGGGCCTGGACCTGGAGCAGCGGCTGCTGCGCGCCGTCTGCATCGAGATGGCCGATGGCAGCCAGCGCCTGTTGCTGGTGATCCACCACCTGGTGGTCGATGGCGTGTCCTGGCGTGTGCTGTTCGAAGACCTGCAGCAGGCCTGCAGCCAGTTGCAGGCTGGCCAGGCGGTGCGGCTACCGGCGCGTACCAGCTCGGTGCAACGCTGGGCCGAGCGGTTGCATGCACTGGCCGGCCAGCCGCAGCTGCTTGAGCAGGTAGGCTTCTGGCAGGCCAGCCTGCAAGGCGCGCCGCACACGTTGCCGGGGGCCGACGCCCAGGCGCCGGCGCGCCACTGCGACAGCCACAGCGTCTACAGCCGGCTGGATGCCAAGCTAACCCGGCAGTTGTTGCAACAGGCACCGGCCGCCTACCGCACCCAGGTCAACGACCTGCTGCTCAGCGCCCTGGCACGGGTGGTCGCACGCTGGAGCGGTAGCGGCTCGGTGCTGGTGCAACTGGAGGGCCATGGCCGTGAAGAACTGTTCGAGGACATCGACCTCAGCCGCACGGTCGGCTGGTTCACCAGCAAGTACCCGGTCCAGCTAACGCCCGCGGCAGACCTTGGGCAAACCATCAAGACCGTCAAGGAACAGCTGCGCGCCGCACCCGACAAAGGCATCGGCTTCGGCATCCTGCGCTACCTGGCGGATGCTCCTGTCCAGGCGCTGATGGCGGCCCTGCCGGAACCGCGCATCACCTTCAACTACCTTGGCCAACTCGACGGCCAGTTCGATGCTGGCGGCGCTTCGCTGTGGGTGCCGGCCAGCGAGTCGGCCGGCACCGAGCAGGACGCGCAAGCGCCGCTGGGCAACTGGCTGACCCTCAACGGCCAGGTCTATGAAGGCGTGCTGACCCTGGAGTGGACCTTCTCGGCGCAGATGTTCGCGCCGCAGGTGATCGAACGCCTGGCGGCCGAGTACAGCGAGGAACTGGCAAGCCTGATCGGCCATTGCTGCAATGGGCAGGCCCGTGGCTTCACACCGTCCGACTTCCCGCTGGCGCGGCTGACCCAGGCGCAGCTCGATGGCCTGCCGGTGACTGCCGAGGCCATCGAGGACATCCTGCCGCTGGCGCCGATGCAGCAGGGCATGCTGTTCCATACCTTGTACGAGCAAGGCTCGGGCGACTACGTCAACCAGCTGCGGGTGGATATCGACGGGCTCGACCCGGAGCGATTCCGCCAGGCCTGGCAGCGCGTGGTCGAGCGCCACGAGGTGCTGCGCAGCAGTTTCCACTGGCAGGGTGATCTGGCCCAGCCGCTGCAACTGGTGCAGCGTGCGCTGACGGTGCCCTTCGAGGTGCATGACGCCGCGCAGAACAGCGACAGCCTCGCCGCCCAAGCCCTTGCCCAAGGGTTCGACCTGGGCCAGGCGCCGCTGTTGCGCCTGCAGCTGGTCGCCAATGGCGCCGGGCGTTATCACCTGATTTACACCCACCACCATATCCTCATGGATGGCTGGAGCAGCTCGCGCTTGATCGGCGAGGTGATGCAGCATTACGCAGGCCTGGCGCTCGAGGCGCCACGGGTGCGCTACCGCGATTACATCACCTGGCTGCAGGGCCAGGATGCCGAGGCCAGCCGCGCCTTCTGGCAGCAGCAGCTGGCCGGCCTGGATGAGCCGACCCGCCTTGCCAGCAGCCTGCCGCGCCCGGTTGCCGGCGCGCAGGGCCAGGCCGAGCATCGCCGCCGGGTAGCGCGCTCGGCCACCCAGGCCCTGGCCGATTTCGCCCGGGCACAGAAGGTCACTGTCAACACCCTGGTGCAGGCAGCCTGGCTGCTGTTGCTGCAGCGCTATACCGGGCAATCTGTGGTTACCTTCGGTGCCACCGTGGCTGGGCGGCCGACCGACCTGCCAGGGGTGGAAGAACAGATCGGTCTGTTCATCAACACCTTGCCAGTGATTGCCAACCCAAGCCCGCAACTGACCGTGGCCCAGTGGCTGCAAGCGGTACAGGCGCAGAACCTGAGCGTGCGCGAGTTCGAGCACACGCCGCTGTTCGAGATCCAGCGCTGGAGCGGGCAGGGCGGCGAGGCCCTGTTCGACAACATCCTGGTGTTCGAAAACTACCCGGTCTCCGAAGCCTTGCAGCGGGGGGCGCCGGGCGGCCTGGGCTTCGGCCCGGTGGCCAGCCATGAGCAGACCAACTACCCGCTGACCCTGGCGGTGAGCCTGGGTGACACCCTGGAGCTGCGTTACAGCTTCGACCAGTCGCGCTTCGATGCAGCGCAGATTCGCCAGCTCGATCGCCACCTGCTGACCTTGCTGGAGGCATTGGCCGTGCAGGCCGAACGGCACCTTGGCGAACTGCCGATGCTCGATAGCGATGAGCAGCAACGGATCGTTGAACACTGGAATGCCACCGCAACCGACGCCTACCCGCTGCACAGCGCCGTGCACACGCTGATCGAAGCACAGGCGGCAAAAACCCCTGATGCCGTGGCGCTGGTGTTTGGCGAACGCCAGCTGAGCTACCGCGAACTCGACCAGCAGGCCAACCAGCTGGCGCACCAGCTGATCGAGCAGGGCGTTGGCCCTGACGTGCTGGTCGGCATTGCGGTGGAGCGCAGCGTGGAGATGGTGCTCGGCCTGCTGGCGGTGCTCAAGGCCGGCGGTGCCTACGTGCCGCTGGACCCGGACTACCCGCGTGACCGCCTGGCGTACATGTTCGAGGACAGCGGCATCGCCTTGCTGCTGAGCCAGAGCCACCTGCAGCTGCCGGTGCCGGCGGCGGTGCGCACGTTGAACCTGGACCAGCAAGGCCACCTGGGCTATTCGAGCGCGCCGACCGGCGTGCTGCCAGCGCCGGAAAACCTGGCCTACGTGATCTACACCTCGGGCTCGACCGGCAAGCCCAAAGGCGCCGGCAACCGCCACAGCGCCCTGACCAACCGCCTGTGCTGGATGCAGCAGGCCTATGGCCTGGACAGCAGCGACACGGTGTTGCAGAAGACCCCGTTCAGCTTCGACGTGTCGGTGTGGGAGTTCTTCTGGCCGCTGATGTTCGGTGCGCGGCTGGTGGTGGCCGCCCCGGGCGATCACCGCGACCCGGCGCGCCTGGTGGCACTGATCAACCAGCACCAGGTCAGCACGCTGCACTTCGTGCCGTCGATGCTGCAGGTGTTCCTGCAGGACGAGCAGGTGGCCAGTTGCAGCAGCCTCAAGCGCATCGTCTGCAGCGGTGAAGCGCTGCAGGTGGATGCCCAGCAGCAGGTGTTCGCCAAGCTGCCGAACGCCGGTCTTTACAACCTGTATGGCCCGACCGAGGCGGCCATCGACGTCACCCACTGGACCTGCCGCGACGAAGGCCTCGACAGCGTGCCGATCGGCCGGCCGATCGCCAACCTGGGCACCTACGTGCTGAGCAACGACCTGGCGCCGGTACCGGCGGGGGTGGTGGGCGAGCTGTACCTGGGCGGTGAAGGCCTGGCGCGCGGTTACCACCGCCGGCCGGGGCTGACCGCCGAGCGCTTTGTCGCCAGCCCGTTCGGTGGCGGTCAGCGCCTGTACCGCACCGGTGACCTGGCGCGCCAGCGCGCCGACGGGGTGATCGAATACATGGGCCGCATCGACCACCAGGTGAAGATCCGTGGCCTGCGTATCGAGCTGGGCGAGATCGAAGCGCGCCTGCTGGAGCAGGACGAGGTCCGGGAAGCGGCGGTGGTGGCCCACACCACCAGCAAGGGTGCGCAACTGGTGGCCTATGTAGTGCCAGCGGAACCCACTGGGAGCCTGATCGAAACGCTCAAGGCGGCGCTCAAGGCGACGCTGCCGGACTACATGGTGCCCGCGTATTTCGTGGTGCTCGACGCACTGCCACTGTCAGCCAACGGCAAACTCGAGCGCCGCGCCTTGCCCGCCCCGCAGGCCAGTGCAGGTGCGGCCTACCTGGCGCCGCAAAGCGAGCTGGAGTGCCTGCTCGCGACTACCTGGCAGGCGCTGCTCAAGGTTGAGCGGGTTGGCCTGGACGACGACTTCTTCGAACTCGGCGGCCATTCGCTGCAACTGATCATGCTGCAAGCCCGGTTGCGCAGCGACCTGGGCATCGAACTGACCATCAACGATTTCTATGCGCTGCGCACGCTGCGGCAACTGGCCGAGCATGTGCAGGCGATCACGGCCGACAACGATCCGGGCGACGAACTGGACTTGATCTTCGGTGCGCTCGACGAATTGGAGGAACACAATGTCTAAACCCCAAACCGCACGCTCGCAGGAGCTGGCCACGCGCATCGGCGGGCTGGACAGCGACAAGCGCCAACAGCTGTTTCGCAAGCTGGGCGAGGCTGGGGTGAACGTGGCACGCCTGCCGATCGTCCCGGCCATCGAGCAAGGCCCGTTGCCGTTGTCCTATGCCCAGCAGCGTCAGTGGTTTCTCTGGCAGCTCGACCCGCAAGGCACTGCCTATAACCTGTGCCAGGCCCTGCGCCTGCGCGGCGCGCTGGACCAGGCCAGGCTGCGGGGTGCCTTCGAACAGCTGCAGGCACGCCACGCCAGCTTGCGCACACGCTTTGTCGAGGTTGACGGCCAGCCCCTGCAGGAGGTCGGCAGCCAAGGCGAGCTGGACTGGCAGGTGCTGCCCGCGCAGCCTGCAATCGCCATCGAACAGCTGATCGAGACGCGCCTGCGGTACGAGGCCGAGACACCCTTCGATCTTGCCCGCGCCGCGCCGATGCGGGTGCGCGTGCAGCCGCTGGGCTCGGATGATTGCCTGCTGCAGGTGAGCCTGCACCATATCGTCACCGACGGCTGGTCCATGGGGGTGATGATCGAGGAGCTGCTCGAATGCTACCGCGCCGCCTGCAGCGGCGAAGCGGCGCAGTTGCCAACGCTGGCAATCCAGTACGCCGATTACGCCATGTGGCAGCGCCAGTGGTTGCAGGCCGGCGAGCGTGAACGCCAGCTGGCCTACTGGCGCCAGTGCCTGGGCAGCAGCCACGATGTGCTGGCTCTGCCGCTTGATCACCCACGCCCGGCGCGCCCAAGCGGGCGTGGTGCCAGCCTGGCAGTGCAGTTGCCGGCGTCGCTGGCAGGCGCCCTGAAGCACCTGGCGCAGCAGCAGGATGTGAGCCTGTTCACGGTGTTGCTCGGCAGTTTCCAGTTGCTGCTGCGCCGCTACAGTGGCCAGCAGCGCGTGCGTATCGGTGTGCCGCTGGCCAACCGCAACCGTGCCGAGACCGAGCGCCTGATCGGTTTCTTCGTCAACACGCTGGTGATCAGCGACAGCGCCGACCAGCAGCGCAGCTTCGGCCAGCACCTGCAAGACCTTCGCGAGACCGTGCAGCAAGCCCAGGCCCACCAGGACCTGCCGTTCGAGCAACTGGTCGAGGCCCTGCAGCCGCAGCGCAATGCCAGCCACAGCCCGTTGTTCCAGGTGATGTTCAATCACCAGGTGCAGCCGGCCGTGACCCAAGGCCTGGCCATCGCCGGCCTTTCGGTGGCGCTGCTTGAACAACAGCAGCGTAGCGCGCAATTCGACCTGACCCTGGACACCACTGAAAACGCTCACGGGCTGCATGCCTGCTTCACCTATGCCAGCGATGTGCTGGAGCCGGCTACTGTCGAGCGCCTGGCGCGGCATTGGCAGAACCTGCTCGAGGCGCTGGTGGCCGAGCCGCAGCGCCCGATGCTGGCACTGCAGCTGCTCGACGATGCCGAGCGTGAGCAACTGGTCGAAGGCTTCAATGCCACCGCTACCCAGTACCCGCTGGACACCCCGGTGCATCGCCTGATCGAAGCGCAAATGGACCGTACGCCGAACGCCGAGGCCGTGCGTTTCGGTGAACACGGCATG
>Ga0213820_1001080_pt1 | contig 13753 bp, 12 predicted proteins | sample MC6MC0910MG_FD_179889 | JGI IMG/M metagenome (GOLD analysis project Ga0213820, IMG submission 179889) | Enriched soil aggregate microbial communities from Iowa State University, Ames, United States - MC6-MC0910-MG | ecosystem: Environmental > Terrestrial > Soil > Unclassified | place: USA: Iowa... | reverse complement strand
GACTACCTGAAGTTCATCGCTAACCGTCGTCTGTCGCAGATCGGTTTGAAGGAAGAGTACCCAGGGACGACTAACCCGTTCCCTTGGATGAGCGAGATCATGGACTTGAAGAAAGAGAAGAATTTCTTTGAGACTCGGGTTATTGAGTATCAGACTGGTGGGGCGCTTAGCTGGGATTGATTTCTGAGTGCGCAGCCTGAAACATCGACGAGACTGTTAGCCCTTCGTGTTTTTTGTGAATTTGAATTAGGTCAGAACGAAGCCGCTGTCATTACGATTAGCGGCTTCAGTTTGACGTATCGGACAGCTGCTAACCGCTCAGCATTCAGCATTCAGCATTCAGCACAGAAATAGCTACAAGTAGCCTCTCCGTCTGCTTTCGAGAGATTGCGGAAAAAATGAGGGGTAAAAACAAGGAACCCACAGCAACCGTTGGCGCGGATGCTGTGAGTCTTGACCGTACTGGTGAACAAAGCCCACTTGTACGGGCCGTAATCGGGGGAACCCACAATCACGAAAGCATTTGGGAAATGCGGGGCGTGATTATGGACGACCTTTGAGCGGTGTCAACGGCTGATCGTCGGAGATTGGGTTTCGTAAGAAATCTTATTTTCATAGTAAATCGGCAAGCTAGGCAATTTAGCCAAAGCTCAGACATCCACATTTATAGGATTCTTATCATGTCCAAGAAAAATCAGCATGTAGTACCACATGGAGACGACTGGGCCGTGAAAGGCGCGGGCAACTCGAAGGCTACAAAAGTTGTGAACACGCAAGCAGAGGCTATTCAGCTCGCGCGCGAGATCGCAAAGAACCAAGGCAGCGAAATGTTCATTCACGGACAGAATGGGCAAATTCGAGAGCGCAACACCTACGGAGATGATCCGTTTCCTCCCAAGGGCTAATTGTATCGGCTCAAGGAAGAGCCAATTCCTTGTCTGTTGAACGTACACTGTTTCTCGAATTACCCCGCCTACCTAGAACAGCGCTGTTCGCGCCCACTATCAGCGTTGGGCTCGGCTCCAACATTTGAATATGCCTTGGCCGCTCCATCAACACATCTATTGGCCAGAGGCAATAAGGCGTAACTTCTCCGCTAACCTCTCCAAAGTATCGGGATCATTTTTAAGATGGCATTCCCAGACAATCAAAACACTCCAGCCAGCAGTTTCAAGAGCGTCGATGTTGGCTAAATCTCTTTTTACATTCTTCTGAAATTTTTCGCTCCAGAACTCGGGTCGTGTCTTCGGAGTTGTTGCATAGACACAACCCGGATGGCGATGCCAGAAGCAACCATGGACAAAAATACAAACTTTCAGTCTAGGAAGTACAAGATCAGGTTTACCTGGAAGATCTCTCCGATGGACTCGGTACCGATATCCTCGAGCATGCAGGAATCTTCTGACGAGCATTTCAGGGACAGTATTCTTTCCACGAATGCCGGACATCATCCTGGCACGAGTTCCCGAGTCAACTATGTCCATATCAGTACCGCCTGAAAAGCCCCATTGCCCACAAAAGTCAAGCTACCCACCTCATCAGTTTAAGCTAGCGAAATAGTAGACTCACCTTGGATTTGGATCGAGGAGCAATGTCGGATGGCAGCAAGCCTCCAAGCAAAAAATCGTCGGCGCCCGAGTCGTTCGACAGTTGAAAGCACTGTTGCGGCATGGTGCTTGAAGGCGTTTAAGATGTTGTCAGCGCCACTCTCAGGGCGCCGCTAGCGAACCTCTATGGCTCAAAATCGTTAGCCCTCCACACTGGCTCCGCTCCGCTTCTTCGCAAGGCCCTCAAACCTTGCTCCTGTAAAATTCTCTAAGCAGCCATCATCCAGCCGAGGCCCTACTGTGTCTGGACTTTCTCGACCGGGGCCGAAGCAAATGCAGGGTGAATACTCACTAACGGAAGCTAGATGAGAACGGCAAACGTCAAGCTGTGCTTCGTCATAGCCACTGACATGTGGAAGTAAGCGCTACAACGCCCTTGATGTTACGGTGCTACCAGTCGATGATTGGGTGCAGATCGGTTCCCTAAGTACAGGCATAACGCCTGCTCAGTCAGCACAGAAATCGTGCACGACAGCGAACTAACCATGGCAGGGATCAGCCGGACGACACACAGGATGTCTGGAGCTCTCCCTTGCTGGTATCGGCCGTCGGCCTAATAGGAAGCTCTATGACAGATCCCCAGATCGACACCTTCGAAAAACAGATTCGCGAAAAACTCCCCACCCACGAAAACCCCGCTATGGCGGCTGAAGCGATTAAACGCGATGCCGCTGTTTTTGGAATGACGTTTTCATCTGATATGGACCGTAATCTATCCGTAGCGCTGGAGCGTGTGACTGCGTCGCTGGGAAATGTTGAAATCCTGCGTAACAACTCAATTATCAAGCCTAGAGACGACTGGTATACCGGCCCGAGTGCTAGGGACATCCATTGGTCTGCATTGGAAGGCTACCTTGCTAACGTCAAAAGGTGGGACGAGGACGCCGTCAAATCAATCGACAAAAGCTCGTCCGAGGTGGTTTCCTTGCTGGCCAATCCCGCAGCTGCGGAGTTCCGTCTCCGTGGTTTGGTTGTGGGCTATGTGCAGTCTGGTAAGACAGCCAACATGACGGCCGTCATCGCAAAGGCGGTCGATGCTGGATATAACCTGATCGTACTTCTCGCCGGCGTCACGAATAAACTCAGGGCTCAGACTCAGAGCCGAATAGAAAGTGACGTCGTGAACCGCCATAGGCACCTGTGGCAGCTGTACACCAAGGTAGATGAGGATGGGGATTTCATAATCCCGGCAAACCGACATTTCACTCTACCGGTACCGGGTCGCGCACAACTCGTCGTTATGAAAAAAGTTGTCTCTCGCCTAGAGGCCTTTCGCAAAACCATCATCGACGACAAAGGGCGAAGCACTTCGACTAGTGTGTTAGCTCAACTCAAGGTTCTTATCATTGACGATGAATGCGATCAGGCGTCAGTCAATTCTGCCAACAATGATGAGGACATGACCCGAATCAACGAAGAGATCCGAAAAATCATCCGGGCCCTTCCGGCGGTGTCCTATGTGGGTTACACAGCCACCCCCTTCGCGAACGTATTCATCGACCCGTATCCACGCAATAAAGGTGAGCTGGATGACCTTTACCCGGAGGACTTCATTACGGCACTGCCCCGCTCCAAAAACTATTTCGGCGCGAGAGAAGTGTTCGGTTTCGATCCGAAGGACGCTGACAACGAGAGCGCAGCGGAAGCCGGCCGAGACATGATCCGGACCATTCCTGTGGAAAAACTGAAGGTATTGCGTCCGGCAAGGGCGACGGACAAAACCTTCAAACCGCAGATGACCGAAGAACTAGAACAGGCACTTCTCTGGTTTCTTATTTCGTGTGCAATACGCCGGGCTCGAGGCCAGGCAGGAGACCACATGTCGATGCTAATTCATACGTCTCCGCTGATTGCTCAGCATGATGGAATGGATGAAGTCATTTCCGGCTGGCTGGATACACACCGCGCCGATCTGGGTAACGGAACCGGGGCAATTTCTGCAAGGCTGATCAAGACTTTTAAGGATGAAACCACAGCAGTGCCTTTGGAAGGAGATACTACCTCCCTCACCGTTGGTGGATTAATGCCGCATCTTCAGCAAGCTCTGATCTCTCTGGAAATCGCCATCGAAAATGGCGTCAGCGATAAGAGACTGGACTTCACCAAGGGTCCGAAAACCTATGTGGTCATCGGGGGTACTGTATTGGCCCGCGGCCTGACGATTGAAGGCCTTTGCGTTTCGTTCTTCCTTCGCCCCTCTGTGCAGTACGACACATTGCTACAGATGGGGCGCTGGTTTGGCTATCGCGGCGGTTACGAAGATCTCCCGCGGCTATGGACTACGGACGAGCTAATTTCCAGCTTCAGAGCATTAGCACGCATTGAAGAAGAAATTCGCGATGACATCGGGATGTACCGCGAAGATAAATCGACACCTGCAGAATTCGCAGTAAAAGTGCGAGCCATTCCAGGGATGGCCATTACTTCAGCATCGAAAATGCGCCACGCGTTCCGCACCAGCATTAGCTTCGAAGGCCGACATGTACAAACCATTCGCTTCGATCATCAAAGTGAACGCATCGTCAGCACCAACTGGGCAGCCGCAGTGCAACTTGTCGACGATATCGGAGCCGACAACATAAACAACCTGGGCAACAGGAAGCTCGCACAAGGCGTGCAGTTGGGGGTGATCCGCAAGTTTCTAAAAACTTACGAAATCTGCGACCAGCACATGGATCTCAAGAGAGCAATGCTGTTGGCATACATAGATAAAGTGGAACAACAGTTGCCGGAATGGAACGTCGGTTTCATCACTCCAGGTTCGAACCTATCGCGAAAAGCGCTTGGGGCGCTGGGCAAAGTCCCGACCAACCGCCGCGCCAGACTTGCTGCTTCGGAAAAGAGCTATGCCGACATTAAGGCATTGATGTCGAAAAATGACATTCTCATTGATGCGGTGAACCCCGCCGATGAAGACGATAGCGACTCTTGGTCGTCGTTCAAGCAACGCCGACCTGATCTTCCATTACTCCTCCTCTACGTAATTGACCGAGAGTCGCCCTCAAAAGCTGGCTCGGACAATCGCGTAGCACTGGACGCTACAGACGACCTCATTGGCATTGGCATCGTATTTCCTGGAGTACGGGATCGTGCTGGTTCGTACTATGCAGTTGAGCTGGACGTCGCCGTCGCCGAGACAGTCGACGAAGAGATTGAAGAGCTCATTGCAACGGAAGAGGCAGAGACGAGAGATGCATAAGTCTCTGGAACGCTGGTCGCAGCTCCGGGCCAGCGCAATGGGAGACGGTGTAATCGACATCCCGACTATCGATTCCGGCATCAATACCGGCTTTGGTGGGGCGCGCTACGCCATCACCCTTAACGGGGAGCCTCGCCTTTTGGTCCCTACCGGTGGACGATATCCCGGCCGGCTTCCTTCTACCGACAAATTATCAGTTGCAATCACCAGTCTCGCGGTTGCTGGCAAAAACGTGTTGTTCATTGACATTATGTGCTTGGAGCGAACACTGGAGCCGGTATTCGCGGAACTAGCAGAAGCCATCCTACGGCGTGTGGAAAATGGTGACTCCCCCAATGTTGCGGTCGCCAGCGCCATTCATGACTTTCAAGAGTTACTTAAAGCGGCTTCAGAACCGAAAATCACTGAGAGTGCCATTTTGGGCCTGATCGGTGAATTGTTCGTACTCCATGAACTGGCGAGCATCAATTGCAATGCAATCGAAACCTGGGTGGGCCCTCTTGAGCAACGCCATGATTTTCGTCGCCACGTCTATGCTCTCGAAGTTAAAACATCCCGCCGCTTGGACGCGACCCGTGTATCCATTCATGGCATTGACCAGTTGGAACCGCCCGCCGACGGATCACTGACTCTGGCTCACATCAAAATCGAGCGAGCGGAAGACGGCGAGCTTTCTGTGGCGACACTAGTTAAGCAACTGCATGACATTTTCGTGGATAAATCGACACTTAAACAGCGCCTCGCTGCAATCGGCTGCCAGAACCCGAATGCCCCAGAGTGGAATCGCATTACCTATTCCAGCCCGGTAATAACTGCTTTTCAGGTAATGCCGGGGTTCCCGGGAATTACCCGACCCAGCTTTGCTTCAGGTTCGCTCCCATCCGGTGTAGGCGACCTGGAATATTCCATCGACCTTACACACGCAACCGCATACGAGCTTTCAGAAAGCGAAAGACGCAATGCCTTTGAGAGGATCGCGAGATGACACATCTGGAACTGTTCAGCGAACCTTTTGCCCGGACTGGCAATATTGCCGCCGACGGCTTCAGAAAGTTACTTGGCTGCCCCGCGCAGGACCTTTTACAGACGGTGCTTCGCGAGTCTATCCAGAACAGTATCGATGCAGGCCGCCTCGGTAACGGCCCATGCATTCATGTCCGCTATCGCACACTGACGCCAGAGCAACAGGCTTTTCTCCTTCAGCGTGTCCTATCCGACCGCATCCTGTGTGATCAGACGGAGGAAACCGTTCTGAACTCGATCGCGAAACCTCACCTGAAAGTATTCGAAATCTGCGACTTCAATACGACAGGCTTGGGCGGTCCAACCTCAGGAGACGCAGCCGCCGAAGGTGAAGAGACGCTGGATTTCGTGAACTTTCTGCGCAACGTTGGGGTTACACGGGATACTCATCATGGTGGCGGCACTTACGGTTACGGAAAAACATCGTTGTATGCCATGAGTGCCTGCTCGAGCATTCTGGTGGATACCCTGACAACTGATAGCAATTTACCAGTGAGGCGGTTTATGGGCTGCCATCTTGGGAGTGCCTTTGATGCAGTTGCGCGTGACGGCAAACGAAAACGCTTTACCGGACGCCACTGGTGGGGCCTTAAAGACGGTGAAGGTGGTATCGATCCGGCTACCGGCGAAATGGCTGCCACATTGTCATCCTCACTTGGCATGCCGTCACGCGAGGGTGGGCAAACTGGAACGACTGTGATGATTCTCGATCCTCAGGTGGAGGATGAGAGTCGACTGCTCGAGCATAAAATCATAGAAACCATTCTGTGGAATTTTTGGCCGCGATTGACGGCGACCACACCTGGTAATCGAAAGCTCGACATCCGCCTGTTCATCGAAGAAGAGGAGGTGGCGCTTCCTACTCCAGAACAGTTTCCTCCACTGGACCTTTTTGCATCTGCCATTGCGGAGCACCGGAAGGTCAACGGTGAAGTGATCCGGATACAACGCGACAAACCTCACAAGCTTCTAGGCGCGCTGGCATTCAAAAGAGGGATGCGCGCAACTCGCAGTGGTGCAGCACTTGATGAACATACCAATGTGCCCCAACAGGCGAGTCATATAGCAGTGATGCGGCCCGTGGAACTCGTCGTAAAGTACATTTATGGCGACCCATTCCCTGACGCACGCTATGAATGGGCAGGAGTCTTTATATGCTCCGATGAGGAGGCAGTAGAAGAAGCGTTCGCGAAGGCAGAACCGCCCGCCCATGATGATTGGGTACCGGACATGCTCCCGAGCGGGGACTCAAAATCATTCGTAAGAGTCGCACTCAAGCGCCTTGAACACTATGCCAAGTACTACGCGGCGCCTGCCCTGTCAGCTGTCGCAGCTACTAGTGCCAAAGGTCCATCGTTGGCGAAGACAGCAGCGAAACTAGGAAACCTTCTCGATGCTGCCTCAGGTAAAGGACCTGGGAACCCATCCACCCAGGGTGGCATCCAATCTCGTAAGCGTAACGACCTTTCCATATCAACCCCTTGGTTCATCCGGCTCGAAGCTGGCGAAAATAGCCAACCATGCGCGGTTTTTCAGGCCGACTTACGCAATGACGAGACGGATACAAGGCTGAAGATCATTGCCGAATCCCGGTTGATTGCCGACGGAGGAATGACCGACAACACCGATCTGCCACCCGGCTTTGAATCTAGGGTATTGAAGATGGAGTTGAACGCCAAAAAGCAAACTGCACAGGGAGGCGTGCTTGATGTAGGCACAGAGAGCGGGACCGTGACCGTTTGGGTACTTTGTCCGACTGAGGCAGCTGTCGGTGTACGCTTGGCGTTTGTCAGCGGGAGTGAGCAATGAAACGGATAGCTCTACCATTTCTCACTCTTTCAGAAAATACAATTGAACTCAGTGAGTGGACAATAGGCGAACCAGGACAGCCTCGTTACCCTATCGAGGACATTCAAGAGAATTGGGACTATGAGAGGGACTTGGAGATCGGAGTGGACGTCAACGTCAACTTCGAACAAGCCGCAACTGATCTAGCCCTCGATCAATCTACGCTCCAGATGGCAGCAGTCTTGATGGTCGGAACCGGGGCAGGCACCATGCCACGCGTGGTCCATCGAGCCTGCACCAAGATACTCAACCATACAAACAAGAACATTCGCTTGGCTACAACACTTGTTGGCCACACTCTCTCATCACAGCTGCATCTCGAAGTGCGGATACTATTTGAAGGTCCCATTGGGTCAAGCAAGCCTTTATCCCCGGCTCTTAAAGGTGCGAAGCTGTGGCAATCCGACCGCCGCATACTTCTTGAAGACGGGGGCAGCTCGCGCTTCCCGATCGAGCTCACCAGTTTTACAGATACCTTTCAGGGCATGCCTGAGCAAAATGCCCCGTGGTATGTGGTTTGGGACCCATCGAACTTTCACGCGGACTTCGGCGGCAATGTGCGTTTATACGTCAACTCCGACATTGAGGAGGTTTCGCAGCGCTTTGTAGATGGCGACCGTCTACTTCTTCAGGCCATTGTCGCTGACGTCATGACCCAGATGATTTCGGCTGCGCTCGAACACGATAACGAAGAAGACTTTCTCTCAGGCTTCGAGGAAGGGTCCATCGGACAACAAACGCGTGTCTGGATCGAAACCGCCTTTCGTGGACAGACTCGGGAGATTATCAGAACAATCCGTAGCAGATATCCGGGACGTTTTCACGCGTCCATTCTGGCAGCCGCAGAATTAGGGAACGAAGAATAATGGCCGTCGCACTACTACCCCGCCTTAAACCAATCGGAGTGGACACCGCATTGGCGCGCTCCCTCCAAACTGGCGTGACTACTAGCACTACCCTCAGTGTGCTGTCGGAATATTCGGATGTACTGTCGTTTGCTCCCAGCGGAGGATACAAAGCAGGAGCTACCGCGATAGAGATTGGCCGTGAGTTAAAGGCAATCGCGGTGAGAGCAGGCTTCCCTGCCGCCACGAGCCAGAGCGCCAAAGCCGAATTCGACCAAGAAGCCGCAGTTTATTTGGCTCAAATCTCTGAACTGCAGAGTGGAGAAGCGCTTAGGAACGATGTTTGGGCTTTTCTCACGACAGTCATTGCCCCTGAGCTTGTCAGCTGGCGCTTTCCCGGGGAGAGTCGCAATCGATTCATCGGTGGAAACCGCAATACGTTCCAGCGACTCTGGATACGCGGCACAGGCTTAGACCGGGGCAACGATCACCCAGACCGTTGGGGCCTAGTCAAAGCACTGCCCGAAGATGCGATGGTCCAGATTTTCGAACGATCCGCTATTGCCAGCAGTCGGCGCCTTACAACTGCAATAGCCGAAGGCTGGATGGGGGCATCTATCTAGACAGGGAAAGGTACGATGGAAAGCATTATGCGAAAGGCCATCAAGATACTTCGCATCCGAAACGAAATCATCGACCTGTCTTATCTTAGTGACGATCATCTGGAAATGACCATTGCTAAAGTGTTCGAAAGTGCAATGCCCGTCGCATCCCGCTGATCGCAGAAGACTGGGCCTGAAGCCGGGTAGCGTCGGGTAGATCAAACTGACGCCAGTTGGTTTATCCCCTACTCACGTGCATCTAAACGAGGAAGCTCAGAAATCCTGGCGACGGGATTTCTGATCACTGTGATTGGTCGATCGGCACTATTTACGAGCCAAGACCTTCGGGCAGACAACGGCGCCTGCGACCCATTCGGTACCGGACTCAGCCGGCTAAGAACGCCCCCACCTCTAGGCTCCCCCGAAAACGTCAAAATCTAGATACCTCAGCGTAGATCTTTGGTTTCCATAATAAAATCGTTCAGGGTCATAAGCTTGTCACGGACTTCATCTGGGTATTTTGTATGCAGTGGCTTGGGCACCACCAATCTGACGTTCGCGGCCTTCATCTCGGCAAATTGGTGAGGAGAAACTCCCTCTTGAAGGGTAAACAGATGAATCCGGTCCACTCTGTTGGCTTCATTTAGAACTTGGCGCCAGCGGTCCTTGCAAGTTGTCTTGACTGCTAGCATGCGTAAACTCTGATCAGGGAACGCCGGATCATGATAATCGGCGCATGAAGGAAAGATGAAATCGGGCCGCTTATTTCCCTCTGTTTTGCATTGAGTACTAAACGCCATAAGTCCGAATTGTCGAAACAGATGCTCAAGATGTATCTCAAGTGACTTTCCGGACCTTGATTTGCGGCGATTGCTGACCGAGTTCGCCATCTGCATGAACTCCTCGACGGAACTAAATCCCTTCTGAACCTGATGGAGAATGTGAAATTCTTCAACCTGACGGAACAGTTTGTATTCGTTGTCACGCCGCTCGAGGATGAGCTCATCAGGCGTTGTCTTGACGGAACGAAATGCTGCCAGTAGAAAGGCAATAATCTCTTCACCACTAGGGAATTTATCCTCCCAAGCTTGCGGAATCGCAATAGTGCTAGGCTCTTTATCCGGGCTCGGAGCAAAGCCGGCAAACAGCCTGTCACCTCTGTCAAAAAGCGAACTGCCGGGAATTACTTCACCGATCTTGTTTTCGACAAGCTCTTCCTCCTCCAAGCTCTTGCATATCCAGATATCCAAAAAATCGGAGTCTCGACCAAAATGCGGTATATGGAACGCAAAGATCGCTAATGCGCCCGTGTTCTCGGGATCTTGGACGGGACTGTTTTTGACGTCTGTATTCCATTTCGTCAAACGGTGTTCATTGCGTGACCCTGGCCCATCGAAATGGCGGTTGTTGTAGTAAATACCTCTCAGCGTCTGCTCTGGAAAACCATGTGAGGTGACCTGCGCCGTCAGATTGCAGTCAGGATTCATATAACAAGTGCTCGAAATGGACGGCAACGCTATGCCTACAACCGCTTTGGGCACATAAATACCTACCCCGTGCCCACCCGTGAGTCCTGTGTCGTTGGCCGAAAGTCGCTTGATGAATATCCACCATTCATCTTGATTCTTGTCTTCAATCCATTGGGAAAAGCTTGGCATGGGTAAGTTCGCTGAACAATTAGGAGTCGAAATGAAAGTACGTCAGGCAGGTTCGCAGAACTATTTCTGCGAAATGTTCCGACTCAGGAATTCTGTCATGTGAAGGCCTGAGTCGCCAAACGAGCCTTCGTTCAACGGTATCTAAATAGAGATGCACGACTCATCATTCAGGAAGAGCAAACTCCAATTGTGGTTGCTCCTTATCAGCAGTTTTTTCTTTCGCAGCTAGAATCCGATCCTTCATCAACCGAGCCACAGCCTCAAAAACCGGGACGGCAACCGAGTTACCGAACTGGCGATAAGCCTGGGTATCAGATACAGGAATCACAAACTTGCTTTCCCCTGGCTTGTCGAAACCCATCAGGCGCGAGCACTCATGCGGAGTCAGTCGGCGCGGGCGATTGAGCTGATTCAACTCACTGTTGAAGTCCAAGGTGTCCACAAACCCGCGATCAACCAGGATTTCAGAACCATCCTTGTGATATCTCGCCGAAAGCGTACGAGCAACGTCGTTTGGACGAGTCAGACCAAAGCCAAAACCATTGCCTTTCTCGCGATGCTTCTCTGCATACCGATAGAGGTAATCCCAGAGCTTTGGAGTAAGAATGTATTTTTCATCCACATCCTTATCGAGCAGATCACCGAAGCTAGGTCGCTGTTTTGGTATGTGCTTGCTGATGTCACGCAGGGTGAACCCTTGGTGAACATTCAAGTCCCGACGGAAACCGACCAGCACAATTCGCTCACGATGCTGAGGGACAAAGTGCTTGGCATCGATGACCTTCGGGTCTGAGCCTTTCGGTGCATTCACGTCTGCAACCTCATAACCCAGCTCATCCAACGCTTCGCAAATGATCCGGAACGTATTGCCCTTGTCATGGCTTTTCAGGTTTTTGACGTTCTCAAGCAAGAATGCAGCCGGGCGTTTCGCGGCAATAATCCGCGCCACGTCGAAGAACAGGGTGCCCTGGGTCTCACACTCGAAACCGTGCTTGCGCCCCAGAGAGTTCTTCTTGGAAACACCTGCAAGCGAGAACGGCTGGCATGGAAAACCTGCCAACAGGACGTCGTGATCAGGAATTTCGCGATCAATGTTCTTGTACGCTTCTTCGTCGCTGATTTCAGGCTTGTCCGAAAGCGTGACCGAACGGATGTCGAGATTGAACCGGTGACGAGCCGGATCACAGAAGTGGTTGGCCTTGTAGGTCTTGACCGCGTACTTGTTCCATTCGGACGTGAACAGGCACTCGCCGCCGATGGCTTCAAACCCTTTTCTGATACCGCCGATACCGGCAAAGAGATCGATAAAGGTAAATGAAGGTTTATGGTTCAAACGCTTGGGCAGCAGATCCTTGAGGCGGGTGAACTCAATGTGGGAGAGCTTCGGCGAAGCCTTGCCCTTGATCCATCGATTGATGGTTTCACGGCACCAGTGGCTCGGGCTCACATCGTTGAGAATTTCGGCCAACTGCCCTTGGTCGTAGATCTCCAGCAGCTTGTGCAGTAACGCAAGGTCGGTAACAGGATGGGTATCAGGCTCATAAGAATCCGAGGTCGTTTCGCTCAAGGATTCAAAAGATGCTGTTTCAAAAAGATTCATGAGCCGGAAATTCCTCTGGGTCAAAGCTGTGACGAATGGTCACCATTCTAGCCCTGAAAACTTCAAAGTAAATGAAATTTCCCGTAATCCGTGAGATCAGTCATGGCGACCGGGCTGGAAGAATTGGAAGAACAGTGGCGACCAAATACTGGATATAAACACAGCATAATTTACTCCACGCCATTGTCCAGATTTCGTTTTGCCTCACGATCAGTAGGAAAAGTCGCTGGTTGACGACCATCCCTGATCCCCCTACCCTCAGCTCCGAGCCTAAGAAACTCTACAAACCAGAGCGGTCCTCCGCACCCGACAGTCATGCGGCTTTTTTTCGTCTGCGGTTTCTCTACGCCTGCGAAAAGTCCCGTTATGTCGGGAGTGGGCGAATACAAGACCCGAAAGGGGAATATGTCCGGCCTGTCTCTGGTGGGTTTCTTAGCTCCCGACACCCTTAACGAATGCCCTAAGAAAGCAGCCAGAGGTAAATGGAAATGCCTGACTACTCAGCCTTCACGATGAAGGCGAATCGCTGTACCCGCCATTCGATTCCCGTGCTCCCGACTCGGGAGGCACGTCATGTCTGAACCTCTTCTTCCAACTCGATTTGTCCGTAACAAAACCCACCTGCATGCCCTTCTGGTGGAGAACCAGGCCTGGTTCTGCGTCCATGAACTGGGGCGTCTGATGGGCAAATATCTGGATGAGCGACAACTGCGCAAACTCGACGCCGATCAGCGGCAGATGATGCGCGTGGAGACCTACGGCGAGCCCGGAGAACATCTGATGGTGAGCGAGTCAGGTGTGTATGCGCTGCTGATCTATCACTACAGTCCCGAGTATCGGCAGCTTCGCGAGTGGGTGACGCATCAGGTTGTGCCTGCGCTGCGAGATGCCCGTCCGATGCGCTCGGTTGAGCGTCCAACGTTGAGTGTTTTGAGCTGGCCGAAGATGTCGCTGAGCACGTTGCACTGGCAGGATGAGCCGTGGATTCGTTTGCGGGACATGCCGTGTTTGCTGGCGGAGGACCCGTTCAATCGGCAGGAATCCTGGTGGCGTAAAGCTTCACGAATGCTACGTAGTTACTGACATTAAAAACCGCTGCTTGAGTTTTCAAGCAGCGGTTTTTAATGGCCCGGATTGCCTAGGATAACCAATCCTCGGCAGACTAGTTCCGCATCATTCTGAAAACAATCAGTGCAACCCACCCCACCACCCGCTATTAATACCCCTCCCCCACTCAAGGACCCGAGCCCCACAATGAAATTCGACCTCGCCTACTGCCTCAGCCTCGACGACAAACTGTCGATCTATGACGTTCGCGATCTCAATTTCGATGAGACGGTGGCGTTCGACTCCGCGAAGGAACACTTCCAG
>Ga0213820_1001074_pt1 | contig 13805 bp, 7 predicted proteins | sample MC6MC0910MG_FD_179889 | JGI IMG/M metagenome (GOLD analysis project Ga0213820, IMG submission 179889) | Enriched soil aggregate microbial communities from Iowa State University, Ames, United States - MC6-MC0910-MG | ecosystem: Environmental > Terrestrial > Soil > Unclassified | place: USA: Iowa... | reverse complement strand
GCCGTCGTCACCGGCGTGGTGTTCGGCTTCATGCCAGCCCGCAAGGCCGCTCGGCTCGACCCGGTCAAAGCCCTTACCAGCGAATAAACCATGACATTGCCAAGCCGCATCAGCTTCTTGACCCTGTGCCTGGGTCTCACCGCCTGCAGCACGCCCCCCGCCCCCGAAAGTGGCATCGCTGTACCGCAACACTGGCAAGGCAAGACGGCGGCGTCCGCCATCGGCCAGCCGTCCACGCACTGGTGGCAAACGTTCGCCAGCAGCGAGCTCGACCGATTGGTCGAGCGCGCGCAACACAATGCCCATGACCTTGCGGCGGCGGCTGCCCGTGTACGCCAGGCCCAGGCGCGCGCCGTGATCACAGGCGCGCCGTTGCTGCCCGAACTGCAGCTGGGCCTGGACGGCAGCCGCCAGCGGCTGCTGCACGGCGAAGGCTCCGACCAACTCGACGTCAGTAGAAGCGAGCCAACGTACACAGCCTTTGGCCTGCAGCTTACGGCCAGCTATGAACTCGACTTCTGGGGCGGCCTGCGCGCAGCGCGGGCGAGCGCATTGCATAACCTCGACGCCAGCCGTTTCGACCGCCAGACGGTGGAGCTCACCCTGACCAGCGCCGTGGCCGACAGCTACCTTCAGGGCCTGGCCCTGGCAGAACAACTGCGCATCGCACGCCTCAACCTGGGCAATGCCCGTGACGTGCTGAAGCTTGTCGAAACCCGCCAGCGCGCAGGCTCGGCCACGCGCCTGGAACTGGCCCAGCAGCGCAGCCTGGTGGCCGCCCAGGAGCGCCAGCTGCCGCTGCTCGAGCAGAAGTGGCAAGACAGCCGCATCACCCTTGCCACCTTGCTAGGCGACCCGGTCCAGGCCTTGCCTGCCAGCCAACAATCCATCACCAACCTGCAATGGCCGGGCATCGGCAGCGGCGTGCCCAGCGAACTGCTGGCCCGTCGGCCGGACATCGCCGCCGCCGAGGCGCGCCTGGCAGCCGCCAATGCCAATGTGCAAGTTGCCAGGGCGGCCATGCTGCCGAAACTGACCCTCGGTGCCACTTTGGGCACCGGCAGCGACACCTTTGCCCAGCTCCTCGACAGTTCCTACTACACGCTCACCGCCGGCCTGGTCGCGCCCATCTTCAACAATGGCAGGCTGCGCGCCTCACGCGAGCTGGCCGAAGCCGAGCAGGACGAACTGCTGGAAAACTACCGCAGCAGCATCCTGGCCGGCTTCGCCGATGTCGAAAAGGCCCTTAATGCCATCCAGGGTGTGGAGCGTCAGAGGCTGTGGCAGGACGAAGAAGTGCTGCAGGCCCGCCACGCCTTTGAACTGGCACAGCAGCGCTACGGCGCCGGTGCCGAAACACTGCTGAGCGTGCTTGAAACCCAGCGCACCCTGTACCTGGCCCAGGACCAGCAGGCGCAATTGCGCCTGGCACGCCTGCAAGGCAGCGTGGCCTTGTACAAGGCTCTGGGGGGTGGTTGGCAGGTGCAGCGCTAGGCGGGCATGAGCGAAAGGCGGGGGCCGCCGCGCCAGCCCCCGCCTCTACACACGCTATGGGGTGTGTTTTGCCAACTTCAGGTTGCGCGCATACCAGGGGCGCTGAGGGACTTTTGGCCGCAGCCTTGCGAACAGGTCATCGTCGCCGAAGATGATGCGCAACGCCAGCTTCATGGTCTCCGGGTCCATCTCGACGCTGCGCCCGGGCCGCAGGCCTGGCACAGTCGAGCATCCATGGGTATCAGGCCCCAGCCAGGGGTCGGACACTTCAACCCAGGGCCCCGGCGCGAACCATGGCACGCCGTTGACCTCCATACGGCGTACCTGGCCTGGGTGGACGCGTTCATGGGCGTGGAACCAGTCTTCGATACGGTCATCTATCCAGCCGTGAAAGTGCCAGAACACCGGGTTCACATGGGATGAGAACGGGTCGCCAAGGAAGTCGTTCTCTGCTTCGAACCAGCGCGCGGCGAAGTCTTCCGGCTTACGCGCGAACGGCACCGGCAGGCCGCTGTTCGGGTCGCGTGGCACCGATGCCCAGCGCATGTGCAACCAGTCGTGCAGGCCTAATTCCATTTCCGAGCCGAACTGCCCAAGGGTAAGGCTGCTCAGGTAGTGCGGGTCGGTGTACTTCGACTCCCACACCTGGAAGTTGCCGTGGAACGTGTCGGCAGTCTTGATATCGCGGACCCACTGGGTGTAGGCGGCATCACCCGAGGCCAGCCAGGTCGGTGGCAGGGCGTTGCCATCATGGTTGTCGAAGTAGCGGGCGAACCCGACACGGTCGCGCTCAAGCTCCGGCTGAGGCAGCGGAAAGCGCGTCCACGATGGCAGGTCCTGAATGGCACGGGCGGCGCCGAGCATGTGCCGGTGCATGAAGAAAAAATCTACACCCGAACCATTCCGGTCCTTGTGCCGGCCGCGCGCATCACGCTCGTGGTCGCGCGGCCCTGGCTGCCAACCCAGGCCACGCAAGGCCCCTTGCTTGTCCTTGTCCAACTTGTGCCACTTGTCACGCGAGGCATGCCACAACTGGTGGAACAAGCGGTGCTCGGGCGCGATCAGGGTGGCCAGCAAGGCCGGCGACAAGGGCGCGCGTTCACGGGCTTCTGGGAAGCGGCGCTTGAGCGCGAGGAACCGGTTGTCCAGCACAGGCAGCGTCAAGGCGCGATCCAGCGGGGCGATCGTGCCATTGAGGGTTGCCTGCCCGGCGTTGCCAAACCCGCCCCAGGCTTCGTCGAGGACCACCTGGCATTCATAGCGCGCCTGCACCTCGCCCGCTTGCGTCGAAAAAAGCCGCCAGCGCAGGGTGCCTGGTTTGTCCATCAGCAGGTCGCCCATCACCCGATAGCGCGGCTGGTCGGCACTGCGCAGACGCTCGGGCGTATCCAGATACCCGCGCAGGCCCCGGCCACTTTGGGCAACATCGAGCAACAGTTCCAGCTCCCCCTCAGGCAAACCGAGTAGCCCAGTGTCCTTGCCCTGCGGGGTCCAGCGCCAGCTGCCACGCAGGGTGTCACCCAGCTGCTGCAGCGGCGCGTCGGCAAGTTCGACCACCGCCTCCCCCGGCGTCTCCGGGAACTGCTCGTCGAACCGCTGGCGCTGCACATGCCGCACATAAAGCGCGCCGGGCACCACTACGCCTGTCAATGCCACACCGGCGATGAACCCGCGTCGAGAAATCGTCATTGCAACTACCTGAGCATTCTTAGCGGCCATGGGGCACGGCCCGTCCAAGGCTAGAACGTTGTGCATGGAGCGAAATTTAACGCCGCGGCCTGTTCGGCCTGCGGGACGCTGGCGATAAATTTACCCCGCGATTGTTCGTCCACCTGATACCCAAGCTCTGCCCGAGCAGCAAACCCTGCGCAGGCAGGTCGCCCCGATCAACCGCGCAACGAGATGGCAATGACCAAGACCCGTTCCCGCAAAGCCCTGTACATCGGCCTGCCCGTGGCCCTGACCGTTGCCCTGGGAAGTGCCGCCGGCTACTTCTATTGGCAGTACCTGCACGCCGGCTACCCGCTGAAGATCGTGCAACAAGCCGATCAGCTGCACGATCACATGCTCTCGTTCGACAGCCATGTGACGGTGCCGCTCAGCCTGGGCAGTGATGGCCACGAAGCCGACAAGGACGGTCCAGGCCAGTTCGACCTGGTCAAGGCCAGCCGCGGCCGCCTGTCCGGCGCGGCGCTGACCGTGTTCGGCTGGCCGGAAATCTGGAACGGCCCGAACGCCCCGCACCGCCCTACCCCGGGCTTCGTCGACGCCGCCCGGCAAGAACAGGAAGCACGCTACAAGATCATCACCGGCATGGTCCGCGACTTCCCCAACCAGGTTGGCATCGCCTATACCCCCGACGACTTCCGGCGCCTCAACGGTGAAGGCAAGTTCGCCATTTTCATCAGCATGCTCAACGCCTACCCCCTGGGTCACGACCTGTCGCAGCTGGACCTGTGGGCGGCACGCGGCATGCGCATGTTCGGCTTCAGCTATGTCGGCAACAACGACTGGGCCGACTCCTCGCGGCCACTGCCGTTCTTCAACGACACCGCCGACGCCCTCGGCGGCCTGTCGCCGCTGGGCGAGCAAGCGGTAAAACGCCTCAATGACCTGGGCGTGATCATAGATGTCTCGCAGATGTCCACCCTGGCGCTGGAAGATGTTGCGCGTCTGTCACGCGCGCCGCTCGTCGCTTCGCACTCGGCGCCACGGGCGATGGTGGACATCCCGCGCAACCTCTCCGACAAGGAGATGCAACTGATCAAGGACAGCGGCGGCGTGATCCAGGTAGTCGGTTTCGGCCAGTATCTCAAGCCGCTGACCCAGCCAGTGGTCGACAAGCTCGACGCCCTGCGAGCGCGCTTCGACTTGCAGCCGCTGCAAGGCCTGACGAATGCGCTGATGCCGGGCGACGCGGTAATTGCCATCTGGCCCGAGTCACGCTTTGGCGAGTACGCAAGCTCGCTGTACGGCATTCTCGAAGAAGAGCCCAAGGCCACCCTCAAGCAGTACGTCGACGCCATCGACTACACGGTGAAGAAAGTCGGCATCGACCACGTCGGCATCGCCTCGGACTTCAACGATGGCGGCGGCCTGGAAGGCTGGAAGGATGTCAGCGAAATTCGCAACGTCACAGCCGAACTGCTGACCCGCGGCTACAGCGAAACGGACATCGCAAAACTCTGGGCGGGCAATTTCCTGCGCGCCTGGGACCAGGTACAGAAAGCCGCCCACCCCCTCGCCAACCGCTGAGCCCCGACCTGCCATGAGCAACCGCCGTAGTTTTCTGAAACAGGCCGGCCTGCTGGCCGCCAGCCTGCCGCTGCTACCCCAGGCGTTGGCTGCGGCCAGCACACCGCTGAGCGGCGAGGACAAATGGCGCAACCTGCGCACACTGTTCCCGCTCGACCCGCACGTTGCGCATTTCGCCAACTTCCTGGTTACCGCCCACCCGCGCCCGGTGCAGGCGGCGATCGACCGCCACCGCGCCGACCTCGACCGCAACCCCGCCGCCCTGATGGACTGGGAGAGCCAGTACGAATGGCAGCGCGAGGACGAGGTGCGCGAGTGGGCCGGGCGTTACCTGGAGGTAAAACCGCGCCAGATCGCCCTGACCGGCAGCACCACCGAAGGCCTGGCCATGATCTACGGCGGCCTCAAGGTGGGCGCCCGGCAAGAAATCCTGGTGACTGAGCACGAGCATTATTCCACCCACAAGGCCTTGGCCTTCCGCAACCAGCGCGAGGGCACCCTGACCCGCAAGATCCGCCTGTTCGACGACCCCTGGACGATCTCCACCGACCAGGTGCTCAGCACCCTCGATAAAGCCATCAAACCGCACACCCGGGTACTGGGCATGACCTGGGTGCACTCGGGCAGTGGCGTCAAGCTGCCGGTGGGCGAGATCGGCGAATTGGTGCGCCAGCACAACCGCAACCGCAACGAAGCCGAACGCATTCTCTACGTGGTCGATGGCGTGCACGGCTTCGGTGTGGAGAACGTGCGCTTCGCCGACTTCAACTGCGACTACTTCATCGCCGGCACCCACAAGTGGATGTTCGGGCCGCGCGGCACCGGCATCATCTGCGCGGCGTCCACCAGCATGGCGCACCTCACCCCGACCATCGCCACGTTCTCCCGCGACGAAGACTTCGCCACCATCATGACACCCGGCGGCTACCACGCCTTCGAGCACCGCTGGGCCGCCAGCGAGGCCTTCAAGCTGCACCTTGAACTGGGCAAGGCTGATGTACAGCAGCGCATCCACCAGCTCAACAGCCTGCTCAAGCAGCGGCTCACCGAGCACAAGCAGATCCAGCTGGTGACACCGCGCAGCGAGCGCTATTCGGCCGGTTTCACATTCTTCCGCATCAAGGACCGCGACCCCGACGCCGTCGCCGCCCACCTCACCGCCAACAAGGTGATGTGCGACGCGGTGTACCGCGACGTGGGTGCGGTGATCCGCCTGGCGCCCAGCCTGCTCAACGACGAGCAGCAGATCGACCGGGCCATGGCCCTGATTACCCAACAACTCTGAACAAGGCACCCCCATGAGCGCTTCCCTGCACCGCCTGACCCTCGCCGGCCTGCTGGCCGCCTGCAGCCTGCCGGCCCTGGCCGCGCAAGCCGCCGACAGCCCCGGTACCGTATTCCGTGACTGCGACACGCTGTGCCCGGAAATGGTGGTCCTGCCCGCCGGCACCTTCGAGATGGGCACCCCGGCCGACGAGATGGGCCGCCAGGACGACGAAGGCCCACAACACCCGGTGACCTTCGCCAAGCCGTTCGCCATCAGCCGCTTCCAGGTCACCGCCGGCGAATGGGACGCCTACCTGAAGGCAACCGGCACGCGCATCGCCGATGGCGATGACCGCCCCGGGCGCCGCTGCACCGCCAGCAAGCCCAGCTACCAGCAGGGCCCACGGCAGCCGGCGGTGTGCATGAGCTATCACGACGTACAGGACTACGTGGCGTGGCTGTCGAAAAAGACCGGCAAGCATTACCGCATGGTCAGCGAGGCCGAACGCGAGTACGCCGCCCGCGGCGGCAGCACCGGTATGTTCCCGTTCCCCACCGACGCAGACGCCACGCTCGAAATCAGCCAGCACGCTAACGTCTACGGGCCCAAGGACGGCTACAGCTTCAGCTCACCGGTGGGCAGCTACCCGGCCAACGCCTTCGGTGTGTACGACATGCACGGCAATGTCTACGAGTGGGTAGCCGACTGCTACCACAACAGCTACGCCGGCGCACCGGCCGATGGCAATGCCTGGGGCCAGGCCAGCCTGGCCAACGACAGTTGCAAGGTGGTGAGCATCCGCGGCAACGACTGGGGCGAAGCGCCAATCTTTTCCCGCTCGGGCAACCGCAACACCAATTACCCCGGCCGCCTGGGCGACTGGCTGGGTTTTCGGGTAGTCCGCGAGCTGTGACGGCACGCACTTAAATTGCCCTGCGGGCCACTCGTTCTAACGGTGTACTTACGCCTCTGATCCAGGAAACCATCATGACCTCCAAACCCCGCGGGGCCCTGAGCGAGCTGTTCATCCTGCTCAAACCCTTCTGGCCGATCGTCACCCTGTCGGTCGTCATGGGCATGGTCGGCGGCCTCAGCGTCACTGCGCTGCTGGCCACCATCAACAGCGGCCTGCATGCCGAAGGCGGCCTCAGCAACAGCGTGATCCTCGGTTTCGCCGGGCTATGCGTGCTGGCCCTGGCCTGCTCGATCTGCTCTGACATCGGCACCAACTATGTCGGCCAGCACATCATCGCCAAGTTGCGCAAAGTGCTGGGCGAGAAAGTGCTGTCGGCACCGATCGAGCAGATCGAACGCTTTCGCAGCCACCGCCTGATACCCGTGCTGACCCATGATGTCGACACCATCAGCGACTTCGCCTTCGCCTTCGCGCCGCTGGCCATCTCGCTGACCGTGACCCTGGGCTGTCTGGGCTACCTGGCCACGCTGTCGCTGCCGATGTTCCTGATGATGCTGCTGGCGATCGGTATCGGCAGTGTCATCCAGTACATCGCCCGGGGCCGTGGCATGAAGGGTTTCATGGCCGCCCGCGACGCCGAAGACCGCCTGCAGAAGCACTACCACGCCGTGGCGGAAGGGGCCAAGGAGCTGCGCATCCACCGCCCGCGGCGCCAGCGCATGTTCCGCCAGGGCATCCAGGCCACCGCTGACGAGATCTGCGCCACCCAGGTGCGCTCGATCAACACCTTCGTGATCGCCAAGAGCTTCGGCTCGATGCTGTTCTTCGTGGTCATCGGCCTGGGCCTGACGCTGCAGTTCCTCTGGCCGAGCGCCGACCCCAAGGCCATCAGCGGTTTCGTCCTGGTGCTGCTGTACATGAAAGGCCCGCTGGAACACCTGATCGGCACGTTGCCGGTGGTCAGCCGCGCGCAGATCGCCTTCCGGCGCATCGCCGAACTGAGCGAGCAGTTCTCCTCGCCCGAGCCGCACCTTCTGCTCGAAGACCTTGGCACCCAGCCAGTGGTGGTCGACAGCCTGGAACTGCGCGAAGTCAGCTACGCCTACCAGCCGAGCCCTGGCGCCCAGCCGTTCCGGGTCGGCCCGGTGAACCTGAACATCGCCCACGGCGACATCGTCTTCGTGGTCGGCGAGAACGGCTGCGGCAAGACCACGCTGATCAAGCTGCTGCTGGGCCTGTACCCGCCGCAGCAAGGGCAGATCCTGCTCAATGGCCAGGCCATCGACGCCGCAGTGCGCGACGACTACCGCCAGCTGTTCACCACGGTGTTCGCCGATTACTACCTGTTCGACGACGTGGTGCAGGGCGACACGCACATCCCCGACGATGCCAACCGCTACCTCGAACGCCTGGAGATCGCCCACAAGGTCAGCGTCAAGGACGGCGCCTTCAGCACCACCGACCTGTCCACCGGCCAGCGCAAGCGCCTGGCCCTGATCAACGCCTGGCTGGAAGAGCGCCCGGTGCTGGTGTTCGACGAATGGGCCGCCGACCAGGACCCGACCTTCCGGCGTATTTTCTATACAGAGCTGCTGCCTGACCTCAAACGCCTGGGCAAAACCATCATTGTCATCTCCCACGATGACCGCTACTTCGATATAGCCGACCAGCTGGTACGCCTGCAGGCCGGCAAGGTCGTCGTCGAACCCGCCCGCGCCCTCGCCTGAACCCCACCCGGTGCGCCCCTCGCGCGCCGGGTGCGGCTGTTTCACCGCCCGCCTAAATCACCTCGCTGCCCCTTCGTCTCTCTCAGTACGCTTAATTCTCCAGTGATGGCGAGACCGAGATGACACTCCACGACCACTCCACCGATGACGCGCTGCTGGCCCTGCTCTGCGAGCTCGACGAGCCCACTGCCACCCCAGCCGGCATCGTTGCCCAAGGCACCGACGACGCGCCGCTGTCCTTCGCCCAGGAACAGCTGTGGCTACTCGCCCAGCTCGACCCCGACGCCACCACTTACAACCAGCCGCGCGCCTTCCTGGTGCACGGCGAATTGCACCCCGCCGAACTGCAGCAAGCCCTGGACCGTGTCATTGATCGGCATGACATCCTGCGTTCACGCATTGCCGAAGTGCAGGGGCAGCCGCGCCTGCTGGTCGAGCGTGAGGCGCGCCTGAACCTGCGCAGCGTCGACATGCGTGGCCAGCCGCAAGCGGCGCTGCAGCAGGCGCTGGACATCGAAGCCGCCACCCCGTTCGACCTCGCCCAGGCGCCGCTGCTGCGGGCCTGCCTGTATCAGCTGGACGCGCAACGCCACGTGCTGGCGCTGACCAGCCACCACAGCATCAGCGATGCCTGGTCCAACCCACTGCTGCTGCGCGACCTGGCCCACGCCTACGGCAACGGCCAGGCCTTGCCGCGCCCGGCCGTGCAATACCACGACTACGCCCACTGGCAGCGCGGTGCCTACCTGAGCAGCCAAGCCCACGCCCAGGCCGCTGCCTACTGGCGCGACTACCTGCACGGCGGTATCAACCCGCTCGAACTGCCCACCGACCACCCGCGCGACAGCCGCCCGGTTGCAGCCGCCGGTGCCTGTGAACTCGTGCTGTCGTCGGCCCTGTTCACCCAGCTGCAGGCCGCCTGCCGGGCCAATGGCCTGACACCGTTCATGGTCCTGCTGGCCGCCTGGCAACTGGCGCTCGGGCGCCACAGCGGCCAGCATGATTTCATCGTCGGCGTGCCCAACGCCGGGCGCAACCAGGAGCAGGTCCAGGACCTGATCGGTTTCTTCGTCAACAGCCAGATCCACCGCGCCCAACTCGACCCTCGGCAAACCGTGGCCAGCCTCCTCGACCAGGTGCGACGCCACGCCCTGGCCTGCCTCGAGCATGCCGACCACCCGCTGGAACAGGTCGTCGCCGAACATCGTCAGGGCGCCGGCGGGGCGCTGTTCCACGCCCTTTTCAACTGGACCAGCGACAACGCTGAACAGGCCGCACCTGGTTTCGCCGGCCTGCACATCGAACCGCTTCCCTGCGCGCCGGCCGACGCCAAGTTCGATCTCAGCCTCAACGTCCAGGCCGGTCGCGATCAGCTGCGCATCACCCTGGAGTACGATGCTGCGCTGTTCGACGCCGCTACTGCCCGGCGTCTGGGCCAGGACTGGCTGGCGCTGCTCCAGGCCATGCTCGACCACCCACAATCCACGGTTGGCGAACTGCAGCTGCCGTCCAACGCCCAACACCAGCAACTGCAAGAACAGTGGAACGCCACCGCCCACGCCTACCCTGCCGCGCCCTCGATCCATTCCCTGGTCGAAGCCCAGGCACGCAGCACCCCGGATGCCACCGCGCTGCTGTTCGGTAACACCCAGCTGAGCTACGCCCAACTGAACCGCCAGGCCAACCGGCTGGCCCATGCCCTGATCGCCCAGGGCGTGCGCCAGGACACCCCGGTCGGCATTGCCGCCGAGCGCAGCCTGGAGCTGGTGGTCGGCCTGCTGGCGATCCTCAAGGCCGGCGGCGCCTATGTACCGCTGGACCCGGAGTACCCCGCCGACCGCCTCAGCTACATGTTCGAGGACAGCGGTATCGGCCTGCTGCTGACCCAGTCGCACCTGCGCGAGCGCCTGCCGCTGCCGGCCGACCTGCCCGTGCTCCTGCTCGACGCAGCCCTGACCGAGCAGCCCGAGCACGACCCGCAACTGCCCTGCACACCCGAGCAGCTGGCCTACGTCATCTACACCTCCGGCTCCACCGGCCGGCCCAAGGGCGCTGGCAACAGCCATCAGGCCCTGGCCAACCGCCTGCAGTGGATGCAAGCCACCTACGGCCTGCAGGCCAGCGACACCGTGCTGCAGAAAACCCCGTTCAGCTTCGACGTGTCGGTGTGGGAATTCTTCTGGCCGCTGATGACCGGCGCCCGCCTGGCCATCGCCGCGCCCGGCGACCACCGCGACCCGGCGCGTCTGGTGCAGCTGATCGAGCAGCACCAGGTCACCACCCTGCACTTCGTGCCGTCGATGCTGCAGGCCTTCCTGCTCGACGACCAGGTGACCCGCTGCACCTCGCTGCAGCGCATCATCTGCAGCGGCGAAGCCTTGCCGGTCGACGCCCAGCAGCAGGTGTTCGCACTGCTGCCACAGGCCAGCCTGTACAACTTGTACGGCCCCACCGAGGCCGCCATCGACGTCACCCACTGGACCTGCCGCGACGAGGGCAAGACCAGCGTGCCGATCGGTACACCCATCGCCAACCTGGCCTGCTGGATCCTCGATGCCGGGCTGCAGCCGCAGCCGGCCGGGGTCATCGGCGAGCTATACCTGGGCGGCGTAGGCCTGGCCCGCGGCTATCACCAGCGCCCGGCATTGAGCGCCGAGCGCTTCGTCGCCTGCCCGTTCCAGCCCGGTGCGCGCATGTACCGCACCGGCGACCTGGCGCGCTACCGCGCCGACGGCGTGATCGAGTACTGCGGGCGTATCGACCACCAGGTGAAGATCCGCGGCCTGCGCATCGAGCTCGGCGAGATCGAGGCGCGCCTGATGGAACAGCCGAGCGTGGCCCAGGCCGTGGTGATCGCAGACCAGCGGCCAGCGGGCACGCGCCTGCTCGCCTACCTGGTGGCCCACCCCGGCCAGGCGCGCGACAGCGCCGCCCTGCGTGCCGCGCTGAAGGCGCAGATGCCCGACTACATGGTCCCGGCCCACTGCGTGTGGCTCGACGCGCTGCCGCTGAGCCCCAACGGCAAGCTCGAGCGCAAGGCCCTGCCGGCGCCAGCCGACAACAACGCCGAACGCCCCCTGCGCGCACCACACACACCGCTGCAGCAGCAACTGGCCGGCATCTGGCAGGAAGTGCTGGGGGTACAGGCCGTGGGCCTCGACGATGACTTCTTCGAACTCGGCGGCCACTCACTGCTGGTGATCAACGCTGTGTCGCGTATCCAGCTGGCGCTGGGCCGCGAACTGACCCCGCAGGACTTGTTCCAGCACCCGACCCTCGAAGCCCTGGCGCTTCATCTGGACACCACGACAACCGCGGTCGATGAAAACAAGCTCGACACCCTCGAAGCCTGGCTCGACGAAATGGAGGAACACTGATGGACAGCACTGCCGCTTCGAGAATCGCCAAGCGCTTCGTTCTGCTGCCGCTGGAAAAGCGCCGGCAATACCTGTTGAAGATGCGCGAGGAAGGCCTGTCGGTGGCGAGCCTGCCGATCCCAAGGGTGCGTGAGGAGTTCGTCCGCCTGCCGTTGTCGTTCGCCCAGCAGCGCCAGTGGTTTCTCTGGCAATTCGACCGCCAGGCCACCGCCTACCACATCCCCTGCGCCCTGCGTTTGCGCGGCGCACTGGACCGTGCAGCGCTGCAGGCCAGCCTGGATGAACTGCTGCGCCGCCACGACAGCTTGCGCACGCGCTTCGTAGAGGATGACCTGGGTGTGGCGCAGCAGGTCGACGCTGACGCCACCCTGGCACTCGCTGTGTTCAACCTGGACGAGCACACCGTACAGGCGCATATCCAAGCGCGCCTGCACGCACCCTTCGACCTGGCCAGTGGCCCCCTGCTGCGCGCTGAATTATTGCGGTTGGGCGACGACGACCACGTGCTGTTTCTGCTGCAACACCACATTGTCAGCGACGGCCGGTCGATGCAGGTGATGGTCCACGAGCTGACCCACTGCTACGCCCGCTTCAGCCAGGGGCTGCCCAGCCAGCTACCCGAACCGCAGCTACAGTACGCCGACTACGCCATCTGGCAGCGGCACTGGATGGAAGCCGGCGAGCAGGAGCGCCAGCTCGACTACTGGCGCCAACGCCTGGGCAGCGAAGTGCCGGTGCTGGAACTGCCGCTGGACCGCCCACGCCCGAGCGTGCAGCGTTTCGACGGCGCACGCCTGCCGCTGGCCATCCCGCCGGCCTTGGCCCAAGCCGTGCGCCAGCTGGCCCAGGCGCGCCAAGCTACGCCCTTCATGGTGCTGCTGGCGTCGTTCATGGCACTGCTGCACCGCTATACCCGCCAGCAGGACATCCGCGTCGGTGTGCCCAGCGCCAACCGCAACCGGGTCGAGGCCGAAAACCTGATCGGCTTCTTCGTCAACACCTTGGTCATCGATGGTCAGTGCCAAGCGACCCTATCCTTCAGCCAACTGCTCGACCAGGTCAAGCAAACGACCCTGCAGGCCCAGGCGCATCAGGACCTGCCCTTCGAGCAACTGGTCGAGGCCCTGCAGCCAGAGCGCAACCTTAGCCACAACCCGTTGTTCCAGGTGATGTTCAACCACCAGGTTGGCGCCACCCCGCACAGCGAACCAGGCCTGGGCCACGGCCTGGCGATCGAGCCGCTGGCACTGGCCGGCGAAACCGCCCAGCTGGACCTGACCCTCAACACCTACGAGGACGGCCAAGGCCTGAGCGCCAGCCTGACGTATGCCACCGCGCTGTTCGAGCACACCTCCATAGAGCGCCTGGGTGACCACTGGCTGCGCCTGCTGGAGCAAGTGGTCAGTGCACCGCAACAGGCGATTGGCGATGCGACCCTGCTGGCCAACGACGAGCGCCAGCAGCTGCTGCAGCAGTGGAACGCCACCGCCCAGACCTACCCTGCGGCGCCCTCGATCCATGCCCTGGTCGAAGCCCAGGTACGCAGCACCCCGGATGCCACCGCGTTGCTGTTCGGCGACGCCCAACTGACCTACGCCCAGCTCAACCGCCAGGCCAACCAGCTGGCCCATGCCCTGATCGCCCAGGGCGTGCGCCAGGACACTCCAGTCGGCATTGCCGCCGAGCGCAGCCTGGAACTGGTGGTCGGCCTGCTGGCGATCCTCAAGGCCGGCGGCGCCTATGTACCGCTGGACCCGGATTACCCCGCC